>Ga0190344_1000163_pt1 | contig 42279 bp, 37 predicted proteins | sample 48721323_MG_FD_161662 | JGI IMG/M metagenome (GOLD analysis project Ga0190344, IMG submission 161662) | Hydrothermal vent microbial mat bacterial communities from Southern Trench, Guaymas Basin, Mexico - 4872-13-2-3_MG | ecosystem: Environmental > Aquatic > Marine > Hydrothermal vents >... | reverse complement strand
GCGATGCGGCTGAACATGGCGCTGACGAAGCGTGCTTTTTCCTCCGCCGGGGGCAGATCAGGGGATTGGATTGGGGGCAACGGTTGGCTCCGGTGTTAAAAAATTTGAAAGCATTCGACTGATCGGTCGGGTGTTGACAGGCACCGTTAAAATCCCCGCGCCGAAGTCGCCACATACCCCCGGCGCCCTTGATTCTTGGTGGGGCCTTTGTTATGCACCCGCCGATATCAGTGCGCTTTTTGCGCGATTATTTGTCTTGCGAAAGGACAGCTCCGATGCTCATCACCGAGATTCTGGCCCGCAACGCCCGTCTTTACGGCGCCGAAACCGCCCTGGTGGAACGGGACCCGGGTGCGGGCCGACGCCGGGAAATCACCTGGCGCCAGTTCGACGACCAGGCCAACCGCCTGGCCCAGGCCCTTTGCCACCGGGGCGTGGTCAAGGGCGACCGGGTGGTCCACCTGATGACCAACTGCCTGGAATGGCTTCCGATCTATTTCGGCATCCTCCGCACCGGGGCCTGGGCCGTGCCGTTGAACTTCCGCTTCGTGGCAGCCACCATCGCCCGCTGCGTCGAGACCGCCGAGGCCAAGGCGCTGATCTTCGGCCCGGAGTTTATCCAACGGATCGAAGAAGTCAAAGCCTCTTTGGACCAGACGGTGGAAACCTACATCTTCGTCGGTCCCGAAGATCAGCGGCCGGCTTGGGCCCTGGCCTACGACGCCGTGCAGGCCCAGTTTCCCGCCGCCGACCCCGCCGTGGACCTGTCCATCGTCGACGATGCGGCGTTGTATTTCACATCCGGCACCACCGGCCGGCCCAAAGCGGTGCGCCTGACCCATCGCAACCTCGAGGCGGCCTGCTACGTGGAAAACGCTCACCATCGCCAAACCCACGAGGACAACTTCCTGTGCATTCCCCCACTGTATCACACCGGGGCCAAGATGCACTGGTTTGGCAACTTGATCGTCGGCGCGCGCAGCGTCATCCTCAAGGGAATCGAGCCGCGCTGGATCCTGGAGGCGATCAGCGAGGAGGCGGTCACCGTGGTCTGGCTGCTGGTCCCCTGGGCCCTGGACATCCTCTTTGCCATCGAAAGCGGAGAGCTCAAGCTCTCCAGCTTCCGCCTGGGCCAGTGGCGCCTGATGCACATTGGGGCCCAGCCGGTGCCGCCCAGCCTGATCCGGGAATGGCGCAAGGTGTTTCCCCATCACCAGTACGACACAAACTACGGGTTGACCGAAAGCACCGGCCCCGGCTGCATACACCTGGGCATCGAGAACGGGCACAAGGTGGGCGCCATCGGCCGGCCAGGCTTCGACTGGGAGTTTGCCATCGTCGATGAACACAAACAGGCGGTAGCTCCCGGGACGCCCGGCGAGCTGATCGTGCGCGGTCCGGGGGTAATGAAGGAGTATTACCGCAACCCCGAGGCCACCGCCGAAGTCCTGGTGGACGGGTGGCTGCATACCGGCGACGTGGCGCGCCTGGACGAAGACGGATTCATCTGGCTGGTGGACCGCAAGAAGGACATCATCATCACCGGCGGGGAGAACATTTTCCCGGTGGAAATCGAGGATTTCCTCCAGAATCATCCCGCCGTGGCCGACGTGGCGGTCATCGGGCTACCCAGCCTGCGCCTGGGCGAAATCGCCACGGCCATCGTCAAGGTCAAGCCGGGGCACACGGTCACCGCCGAGGCCTTGGCCGAGTTCTGCCAGCCCCTGCCCCGCTTCAAACGGCCGCGCCGGTACATCTTCGCCGACGTGCCGCGCAACCCCACCGGCAAGATCGAAAAGCCCAAGCTGCGCCAGCGCTACGGCGGCAAGAGCACCAACTTCCAGATGGAAGAGTAAAGGTGTCCGGAACGCCGGATACAAAAAGGCCCGTCACCATTGGGTGAGCGGGCCTTTTCAGTTTTATGGCGCCAAAACTTATTTCTTGTCGTCTTTGACTTCCTCGAAGTCGGCGTCCACCACGTCGTCCGCGCCACCGCCCTGTCCGGCCTGGTCGCCGCTTGAACCGCCATCTTCCGCGCCGCCGGTACCCTGGGCGCCTGCGGAAGCCTGCTGGTACATCGCTTCGGCCAACTTGTGGGACGCCTGGGTCAACTCGTCGCTCAATCGGCGGATCTCTTCGGCATTGTCGCCTTCCATGGCCTTCTTCAGCGGGCCGATGGCCGCCTCCACCTTGCTGCGGGTATCGGCATCCACCTTGTCGCCCAGGTCCTTGAGGGATTTCTCCGTGCTGTAGATCAGGGCGTCGGCGTGGTTGCGGGCCTCCACCAGCGCCTTCTTCTTCTTGTCCTCTTCGGCATGAGACTCGGCCTCGCGGACCAGGCGATCGATCTCCTCCTTGCTCAGGCCCGAAGAGGCGGTGATCTTAATCGACTGCTCCTTGCCCGTGGCCAGGTCCTTGGCCGAAACGCTCACGATGCCGTTGGCGTCGATATCGAAGGTCACCTCGATCTGGGGCACGCCCCTGGGCGCCGGCGGGATGCCCACCAGCTCGAAGCGGCCCAGGGTCTTGTTGTCGGCCGCCATCTCCCGCTCGCCCTGGAGCACGTGGATCGACACCGCCGGCTGGTTGTCAGCGGCAGTGGAAAAGATCTGGCTCTTGCGTGTGGGGATGGTGGTATTCTTTTCGATCAGGCGCGTCATCACGCCGCCCAAGGTCTCGATGCCCAGGCTCAGCGGGGTGACGTCCAGCAGCAACACGTCCTTGACGTCGCCCTTGAGCACGCCGCCCTGGATCGCCGCGCCCATGGCCACCACCTCGTCCGGGTTCACCGAACGGTTGGGGGCCTTGCCGAACAGCTTCTTGACGCGCTCCTGGACCGCCGGCATGCGGGTCATGCCGCCCACCAGGATCACCTCGGAGACGTCGCTGGCGCTGAGACCGGCATCCTTGAGGGCCATGCGGCACGGGCCTTCCAGCTTGTCGAGCAAATCGGCGCACAAGGCCTCCAGCTTGGCCCGGCTGATCTTGACGTTCAGATGCTTGGGACCGGAGGCATCGGCGGTAATAAAGGGAAGGTTGACGTCCGTCTCCATGGAGGAGGACAATTCCATCTTGGCCTTTTCGGCGGCTTCCTTGAGCCGCTGCAGCGCCATCTTGTCCCCTCGCAGGTCGATGCCCTGGTCTTTCTTGAATTCGTCGGCCAGGTAGTCCACCAGCCGCAGGTCGAAGTCTTCGCCGCCCAGGTGGGTGTCACCGTTGGTAGACTTGACTTCGAAGACCCCCTCTCCGATTTCCAGGATGGAGATGTCGAAGGTGCCGCCGCCGAGGTCGAAGACGGCAATCTTCTCCTCCTTGCGCTTGTCGAGCCCGTAGGCCAGGGAGGCCGCCGTGGGCTCGTTGATGATCCGCAGCACGTTGAGGCCGGCGATCTTGCCCGCGTCCTTGGTCGCCTGGCGCTGGCTGTCGTTGAAGTAGGCCGGTACGGTGATCACGGCATCAGTCACCGGTTCGCCCAGGTAGTCTTCCGCGTACTTCTTGATGTAGGCCAGCACGAAGGAGCTGATTTCCGCCGGGCTGTGCTGCTTGCCGCGCAGGTTGATGCGCACGTCCCCGTTGGACGCCTCTTCGATCTTGTAGGGCAGGATCTTGATGTCCGCTTGGACCTCGGGCGACAAAAACTTTCGACCGATGAGCCGCTTGACGCCGAACACCGTGTTTTCCGGATTGGTGATCGCCTGGCGTTTGGCGATCTGCCCCACGAGGCGCTCACCGCTCTCGGTGACCGCAACGATGGACGGCGTGGTGCGGCCGCCGTCCGGGTTGGTGATCACCTTGGCATCCCCACCCTCCATGACGGCCACGCAGCTGTTGGTCGTGCCCAGGTCGATTCCGATGACTTTCCCCATTTCTTCCTCCTTAAGACGATGTGCTGAAATCCGGTTGGAACGACTTTTACGATTGGGCTTCGGCCGTATCCGCGCCCGGGGGGGATTCACCGCCCTTGGCGGCCGCCTTGGCCACAACCACCATCGCGGGCCGCAGCAGGCGGTCGTGGATGGCATATCCTTTCTGCATTTGCCGGAGGACGACATTCTCCGGCACCTCGTCGCTTTGCTCCTGCATCATGGCCTGGTGGTAGGCCGGATCGAAGGGCTGCCCCTCGGCCTCGATGGGCGATACCCCGAAGCGCTCCAGGAGCTTGTGAATCTGCTTGAGGGTCAGATCCAAGCCTTCCCTCAGCCCCTTTTCGTTTTGCGCCTCGGCCGGCACCGCCAGAGCCCGCTCCAGGCTGTCGATGATGGGCAGCAGTTCCTTTAGCAGCGACTCGTTGGCGAACTTGCGGTATTCCTGAACCTCACGGGCGGAGCGCTTCTTGTAGTTGTCAAACTCCGCACTGACCCGCAGGAGGCGCTCGTAGTTTTCCCTCGCCTCGTTGCGGGCCGCTTCAAGGAGAGCCTCGAGGTCTTGGGGTTTGGCTTCGTTTTCGCCTGAAGCCCCCTTCGCGACGGTTGTCTCCTGGGAGGCCGCTTCCTGCTCGGTCAGGCCCTGATGTTCTCCCGGCTTGGCTTCAGCACTGATTTTTGACTCCGTTTTTTCTTTGACCATGTTGTTGCGTCTTTTCCTGGCAGCGTTGAAGTTGTTGGTTGCCGCGCAAACGATCGTAAAGACGATAATACCCGTTGGCATGATGTCAAGCGGGTTACCGACTTCTTAATCGGCCTAAAACATTTCAAAAGTCGTGCGCTTCGGCCCTTGCCGAACGCCGAGCAGGGCCTCGGTTGACGGGCCCGGGGGCGTCGGGATGAACGGCGTTTGCCATTTGGTATCGGCTTTGCTATAGGGGCCGCAGCGAGCAGGTGCGGCGCAGGACGCCGGCGAAGGCGGCATCGGGACGGGCGGTGCAACACCGGGAAAGCGGGAGGGGCATTGGTTGTGCACCCCCTTCCGAACCGTTTCCGAGTGGCGGTGGGCGCAAGCATGGCCGGGATCGATCCGCGACACAGACCGCATTACTTATCGCTGCTTCCTTCCGGACCTGACGAGGTTCGTAACCGTCTGTTGCGCGGCGACCGGCCAGTGCGACCCGGGCGACCCGGGGTCGGTCCTCGAGGGGGGATTCAGCCCCGCATGAAGCGGATTTCGGGATGAGGGCACCGCTAACTCCCCGCCTAGCACAACCGACTCGTAATATAGACCAACTGGTTGATTTTGCAAGACTGAAAAGGAAAACATGATGAACCGCAGAATCGTCACCGCTTGTCTCCTTGGACTGGTGCTGTTGACCAACGGATGCGCGGCCCTGGTGATAGGCGCCGGCACCGGGGTTGGCGTCTACAGCTATATCGAAGGAGAGTTGCGGCGGACCTACCCCGCCGACCTCTCACCGGCCTTGGAGGCCACCGAGCAGGCTCTGAAACACCTCAAAATTCGTGTAGAATCGAAGACCTCCGACGGCATCACCACACTGCTCAAAGCCAAGCGGACCGACGGCACACCGGTGACCGTGAAGGTTACCGAGGTATCGCCCCGGATCACCGAAATCGGCGTTCGCTCCGGATTTGTCGGCCTCTGGGACAAGAACGTCTCCGAGCTGATCCATGCCACCATCGCCCAAAGGCTTCTCTGAGAAACGCGCCATCGACGCCTTTCTGGCGGCTGTCGAGGGCAACCTGACGCGCCAGCGCCTCGTGCTTCCCGGAGAGCGGGTCCTGGTGGCGGTATCCGGCGGGCCGGACTCGGTGGCGCTGTTGGTGGCTCTTCACCGCCTGGCGCCGGAGCACGGCATTGAGCTGGCCGTCGCCCATCTGCACCACGGCCTGCGCGGCCCCGCGGCCGATGCGGACGCCCGCCGCGTCCAGGCCCTCGCCACTCGCCTGGGGCTTCCCCTGGAGAGCCGCCGGGTGGACGCCGCCGCCGAGGCTCGTCATCGCCGCGTTTCGCTGGAAACCGCCGGGCGCCATCTGCGCTATGCCTTCCTGGAGGAGGCGGCCGCGGTTCACGGCTGCAACAAAATTGCCCTGGGCCACCAGCGCAACGACAACGCCGAGCTGGTCTTGATGAACCTGCTCCGGGGCGCCGGCCCCCTGGGCCTGGCCGCCATGCCACCCATGCGCGGCGGCCGGTTCATCCGGCCCCTGCTCTCCGTGGACCGAGAGCAAATCCTGAAATTCCTGGAAGCCCTGGGCGCCGACTACGGCGAAGACGAAACCAACCGCCACCTCGATCACCGGCGCAACTGGATCCGCCAGGAGCTCCTGCCCCTGATCGCCGAACAGGCCAACCCGGCCATCGTGGACGCCTTGAACCGCACCGCCGCCATTGGCCGTGACGAGGAAGCCTGGCTGGCCAGGATGGCCGCCGATCTCTACCGCGCCGTTCTGGTTCACGAAACCCACGACCGTGTCGTCCTGGACAACGGCGCCTTGGCCCACCTGGCGCTGGCAGCCCGGCGCCGGGTGTTGCGCCATGCCATCGGGCGCCTGCGCGACGACCTGCACCGCATCACCCTGGCCCATATCGAGGCAGCTTTAAGACTTGTCACCGAGAAAGGGCCCGCTCGATGCCTTCACCTGCCCCACCGGCTGCGCCTGAGCGCCGCCGCCGGCCGCCTGGAAATCCGGCGCATGGGGACTCCCCTGCGCCAGGTACAGGCCCCTGCCGCCTGGCGCCATGAATTGACATCCCCCGGCCGGATTCATATCCCGGAACTGGGGATGGCGGCACAGGCCGCTGTCCAACCCGTCCCGCCTCGCGGCGCCGGTGATGATGCTGGACAGTGGTCAGCCTTTTTTGATATCAATGCCGTTAGTTTTCCGCTGATTATCCGCAGCGCGGCCCCGGGGGACCGATTTCGGCCCCTCGGAGTCGGCGGCCGCCAGAAAGTGGCCAAGTTTTTCATCGATCACAAGGTCCCACGGCCCCTGCGCCCCACCTACCCGGTAGTGGAAAGCGGTGGGCGGATCATCTGGCTGGCCGGCCAGCGCCTGGCGGAGGGTGTGGCGCCCGGCAGCACTGGCGGCCGCGTTCTTTCGCTAGTTTTTAGACCGACAAACCACAAAAAGGATCTCTTTCAGTGAATCCGTTTTACAAGAATCTCGCCCTCTGGCTGGTCATCACCCTGATGATGATCATGCTCTACAATCTCTTCAATCAGCCGCACCTGAGCGAAACGACCATCAGCTACAGCGAGTTTCTTGCCATGGTGGAAAACGAGCAGGTGGCCGAGGTGCTCATCCAGGGTCAGGAGTTGGTGGTCAAAGACACCAACCGCACCCGCTACAAGGTCTACGCCCCCCAGGACAACGAACTGATCCCTACCCTGCGGCGTAAGGGGGTCGCCATCGCCGCCAAACCGCCCGCCGAGTCGCCCTGGTACATGTCGGTGCTGGTCTCCTGGTTTCCCATGATCGTGCTCATCGGCGTGTGGATCTTCTTCATGCGCCAGATGCAAAGCGGTGGCGGCAAGGCCATGAGCTTCGGCAAGAGCCGGGCGCGCCTGCTCGGCGACCAGTCCGCCAAGGTCACCTTCGCCGACGTGGCCGGCATCGACGAGGCCAAGGAGGAGCTGAACGAAATCGTCGAGTTCCTGCGCGATCCGAAGAAATTCACCCGCCTCGGCGGCCGCATTCCCAAGGGCGTGCTGCTCATGGGCTCTCCGGGAACCGGCAAGACCCTGCTGGCCAGGGCCATCGCCGGCGAAGCGGGCGTGCCGTTTTTCAGCATCAGCGGATCGGACTTCGTGGAGATGTTCGTGGGCGTCGGCGCCAGCCGGGTGCGAGACCTGTTCGTCCAAGGCAAGAAAAACGCCCCCTGCATCATCTTCATCGACGAGATCGACGCCGTCGGCCGCCACCGAGGCGCCGGCCTGGGGGGAGGACACGACGAGCGGGAGCAAACCCTCAACCAGCTGCTGGTGGAGATGGACGGGTTCGAATCCAACGAGGGGGTCATCCTGATTTCGGCCACCAACCGGCCCGACGTCCTCGACCCGGCCCTGCTGCGGCCCGGGCGCTTCGACCGCCAGGTGGTGGTGCCGCTGCCGGACATCGCCGGCCGCGAGCAGATCCTTCGGGTGCACATGAAAAAATCCCCCATCCACGAGGATGTCAGCGTCCAGCGGCTGGCCCGGGGCACCCCCGGCTTCTCCGGCGCCGACCTGGAGAACCTCGTCAACGAGGCCGCCCTGCTGGCCGCCAAGCGCAACAAGGAGCGGGTGGACATGGTGGACTTCGAAGACGCCAAGGACAAGGTCTTCATGGGCCTGGAGCGCAAGAGCAAGGTGATCCGCGAGGAAGACAAGCGCACCACGGCTTACCACGAGGCCGGCCATGCCCTGGTGGCCCGTTTCCTGCCCAATACCGACGCCGTGAACAAGGTTACCATCATCCCCCGGGGCCGCGCCGCCGGGGTGACGTGGTTTCTGCCCGAGGAGCGCGACTTCAAGTACAAGGACCAGCTGGAAAGCGAGCTGTCGGTAGCCTTCGGCGGGCGAGCGGCCGAAGAAATCGTCTTCTCGCGCATCAGCACCGGGGCAGCCAACGACATCAAGCAGGCCACCGAACTGGCCGAGCACATGGTGCGCACCTGGGGCATGAGCGAGGAACTCGGCCCCCTGTCGTACGCCAAGGGGGAAGAGCAGGTGTTTCTCGGCCGGGAAATCGCCCAGCACCGCGATTACAGCGAGGCCACGGCCCAGCGCATCGACGATGAAATCAGGCGCCTGATCGACCGCAACTACCGCCGCGCCAAGGATATCCTGAGCAAGAACCGCGATGTCCTCGACGCCCTTTCCGAGATGTTGCTGGAAAAGGAAACCGTGTTGGGCAACGAGCTGGATGCGCTCATCCTGAAACTGAGACCCGGCTTCGAGTTTCCCTCCCGCGGGCTGGAGGAAGACGAAACGCAGGAGGCGGCGCCGTCCACCAATGAGGCCCCCCCGCCACCGGAAAGCGAAGAAGGGGACCATGCGTAAAATCTACCATATAGAATGGGCCGATCGCCGCCTGGAACTCGGGCGGCGGACCTGCATCATGGGGATCGTCAATGTGACACCGGACTCGTTTTCCGACGGCGGCCGGTTTCTGAACCACGAGGCCGCCGTGGCCCAGGGGATTCGCCTGGCGGCCGAGGGGGCCGACATCCTGGACATCGGCGGCGAGTCCACCCGCCCATTTTCCGACCCGGTTTCCACCGAGACAGAGCTGTCGCGGGTCATTCCGGTAATCGAGGCCCTGGCGCCACAGCTATCGATACCAATCAGCGTCGACACGATGAAGGCGGCCGTGGCACGGGAGGCCATCGCCGCCGGCGCCGCCATGGTCAACGACATCTCGGCCCTGCGCCATGATCCGCAAATGGGCGACACCGTGGCCCGGGCCGGAGTGCCGCTCATCCTGATGCACATGCTCGGCACCCCCAAGACGATGCAGCAGGCGCCCCATTACGACGACCTGTTCGGCGAAATCAGCGCCTTTCTCGCCACGGCCATGGACCGGGCCCGCAGCGCCGGAGTGCCGGCCAACCGGCTGATCATCGACCCGGGCATCGGCTTCGGCAAAACCGTGTCTCACAACCTGGACCTGATCCGGGGGGTGAAACGTCTTGCCGCCCTGGACGCCCCGGTGCTCATCGGCCCCTCGCGCAAGGCCTTCATTCGCCGGCTGCTCAGCGACGACCCGGAGACTCCGTTGTCACCGGACGACCCCGCCGTGGCCCACGGGACATTGGCGGCCGCCACGGCGGCCATCCTCTCCGGCGCCCACCTGATCCGGGTCCACGAGGTGGCCTCGGCGCGCGCCGCGGCGCGCATCGCCGACGCCCTGCTGGTCCAACCGCAAGCGTAGCGGCAGACACCACCCAGCCGTCCTGCTCCTCCGCGAAAGGACCCCACATGCTCCTGGTCATCGACATCGGCAACACCAACACCGTTATCGGCATCTACCGAGATGAAACCCTGGTCTGTGCCTGGCGCATCCGCACCGAGCGCAATGCCACCGAAGACGAGTTCAACGTGCTCGCCATGGGCCTGTTTGCCACCGGCAACATTGATCCGGCCCGCATCGAGCGGACCATCATCTCCAGCGTGGTGCCGCCCATGGCCAATATCCTGGACGCCTTCTGCCGCAAGTACCTCGGCCACGCCCCCCGCTGGGTGGATCCGCGGCAGGCCTCGCCCATGCCGATTCTCTACAGCAACCCGGCCGAGGTGGGTGCCGACCGGATCGTCAACGCCGTAGCCGCCTTTCACCGGCATCCCGGCCGCCTCATCGTCATCGACTTCGGCACGGCCACGACCTTCGATGTGATCAGTGAGAAGGGAGAGTACCTCGGGGGAGCGATCAGCCCGGGAATCATGATCGCCGCCGAGGCCCTGTTCATGAAGGCCTCGAAGCTGCCGCGGGTGGAAATCTTCACCCGCCCGCAACTGGTGGTGGGCAAGGACACGGCCGCCAGCATCCAGTCGGGAATCATCTTCGGCTACGCCGGGCTGGTGGACGGGATGGTGGGACGCATTCAGCAGGAGACCGGCGGCGGGGCCAGGGTCCTGGCCACCGGCGGACTGGCCCCCCTGATGGCCGACGTGTGCGAGAGCATCGACGTCGTCGAGCCGGACCTCACCCTCGAGGGCCTGCGGCTCATCGACCAGCGTCTCCACGCCCCGCGAACCTGATTCAACGTCCGGGTTCCCCTCCGAACCGCAGCGCAGTCGTCAGGATCCCGAAAATCAAGAGCTTGATCCGGTACCGCTATTTTCCTCGAGGTAGCCGCTGAAGCCGCGGATGCTGTTTCGCAAGAAGCTCCTCTCGCGCTCTTTTACCGCCTTGGGCATCCGCCGCAAGGGCGCCAGCCACCCGTCGGCGGCCAGCAGCCGCTGCAGGCAGGCCTCCACCGGATCGGCGCCGGCAGCGGGGCTTTCCAGTGCATCTTGAATGATGATCCGCCAGTCGAGCAACTGTCGGCGATGGGCCCCGAGCATCTCCGGGCCGTTTCGCACGGCGCCGAAATGGCCGTAGCAAAGAATCGCATGGTCCACGGCGAGCAGCCGGTCCAGGCTCTCCAGGCTAGTCTCCAGGAAAAAGCGCGGCGGCGTGGCCGGCCGCAGGTAGGTCCCGCCGGGGAGGTCCTGGAACACGCCGCCGGCCTCGCCGGCAAAGAGCCGCTCGCCGATCCGGAAGCTAAGGTGATGGGGGGCGTGCCCGGGCGTCATCAACACCTCGACGCCGAAATTATCGAAAGGCGCGGCGTCCACCAGGCGCTCGGCGGGCACCGGGCGAATCGGTCCATAGGCGCGGGCCGTGTCGCCGAGCGTCTCCAGGCTTCCCTGCCAGAGGCGGGCGGGGTCGGCCAAGTGACGATGGGCCGACCGGTGGCAGACCACCGGGGTGTCGGGAAAAAAGCGACACAGGTCGCCGGCGCCGCCGGCGTGGTCGATGTGGATGTGGGTCAGCAGGATGGCGTCCAACCGCTTGATCCCCAGCTCGACCAGGGCCGCCACCAGGGCGGGAACGCTGGCCGCCGGGCCCACGTCCACCAGGATGGTGGGGGGGCCGGGGACAACCCAGGCCCCGATGAAGTCATCGAAGCCGGGCAGCTTCGGCTGAGGGAGGCCGATGAGAACAAGCCCGGGGGCTACCTGCCGCACCGTGGCCGGGGCGCCCTTCATGGATCCTCGATCCCCATGGCGATTTCAAGATCCCGAATCCTGGCCTGGAGCGCTTCCCTTTCACCCTGGCTCAGGGTTTCGTCGGCCGCTTGTCGCTTCAGGCTCAGCAGCATCATTTCGATACGGTAATCGGCACAAGTGTATGACATGATTCAGGCTCGACCGATGCGCACCAGCCCCTCCTTGAAAGGCCGGTAAAAATTCTGGTGGTCCGAAATGCCGCGCTTGAGGATCTTGCCCAGGACATCGAGGTTGGTGACGTTGACCACCAGGTTGACGCTCTTGTTGAAGGCCGCCATGTTGTCCATGGTGCGAAAGCGCTTGGTGATCAGCGCCACGAAAAGGCTGCGCCGGGTGGCCATGGGCATCCGTTCCAGGTAGCGTAGCACGCTGTTGCGGTCGGGGTCCGAGGCATCGAAGTGCTCGTTGATGACCACCAAGTCGAAAGAGTGAAAACGCATCCGCTTGAGCACGTCGCGCGCCGAAGGGGCCTGGGTGACATAGAACCCAAGCGCTTCGAGGGCTTCGAGGATCTTTACTTGGTATTCCGGATCGCTTTCGCAGACGATGGCCGTTCTGGCCCCCTCTTCAAGAAAATCAAAGGGGCGTTCACTGGCGTCGTAAGTCCCGGCGGCCACTTCCTCCATCAGAGAGGCGGGAGAAGTCGGGGCGGGAGGCGCCTCAGCCGCCCGGGTCAGCTTTTTCTTGCAGCGGGGACAAGTCACGGTGAACGCCTTGCCCACTGGAACCTTTTCATCGGGCAGCTTGAATCTGGCCTGGCAGTGGTGGCAGACGATATCCATCGGCTTTCTCCCGGCCCGGCCTTCAGGATCCCGGCCGACCCTTCGTGCCGTATTCGAAATCCACGGCAAGGTTCTCGATGTCGGTGGTGGCCTCGCCGCGCTGGCTCTTGACCCGGTCGATCCCCCGCCGGGTGACCCCCACCCGTGAGGCGTAGGCCAGGGCCGTCTCCTCGGTGATCAGCCCCTTCTCGTAGAGCCCCACGATGTATTTGTCGAAGGTCGTCATGCCGAAGGCCGCCCCCTGTTCGATGATCTCGTAGAAGGTCTTGCCCTCGGACTCGCCATTGAGGATCGTGTCCTTGACGCGCAAATTCGCGCCAAGGATTTCGAAAGCGGCCACCCGTCCTCCGCCCACCTTGGGCAGCAGCCGCTGGCAGACGATCCAGCGGACCGTATCGGCCAGGCGGATGCGGATCTGGTTTTCCTCATCGGTGGCAAACATGCCCAGGATGCGGTTGATGGTCTGGCCGGCGTCCACCGTGTGCAGCGTGGTAAGCACCAGGTGGCCGGTTTCCGCGGCAGTCAGGCCGATTTCCACCGTCTCCCGGTCGCGCATCTCGCCCACCAGAATCACCTTGGGCGCCTGGCGCAGGGCCGCCCGCAGGCCGTTGGCAAAGGTGTCGAAATCATTGCCCAGCTCCCGCTGGTTGAAAGTCGCCAGCTTGTGCGGGTGCTGGTACTCCACCGGGTCCTCCAGGGTGACGACATGCACCGACTTGGTGTCGTTGATGCGGTTGAGCACGGCGGCCAGGGAGGTGGATTTGCCGCTGCCGGTAGCACCGGTGACCAGGACGATGCCGTTTTTTTCCTCGGCGATTTTCTCGAAGGCCTTGGGCAGCCCCAGATCCTCGATGGTGGGGATCTTGGTTTCCAGCCGGCGCAGGACCACCGAGTAGTGCCCTTGGCGGGAGAAAACGTTGACCCGGAAGCGGGCCTTGCCCGGCAGCTCATAGGACAGGTCGCAGGAGCCTTCCGCCAGCAGGATGTCGATGAGGCGGCGGTTGCCGTTGATCAGGTTGAGGGCGAAGATCTCGGTCTGAAACGGCGAGAGCTCCTCGAAGGGCGGCTCGAGGGCCACCGGCAGCAGTTGGCCGGCGCTTTCCACCTGGAACGGCTTGCCCACGGTGATGTTCAGGTCAGACACGTTGTCGTGGGAATCGAGCATCCGGGCCATGATGTGTTCGATTTCCTGCTTGCGCATGGCGCACCTCCCGCCGGCGGCATCAGGCTTCGGTGAAATCGGTGGGTGGATTTCGCAACAGCGGCCGGAACCGGGCCTTGTCGTTGGCCTTCATGTAGGCCTCGTCGGCGCCGATCCACCCCTTGTTGAGCAGATCCATGATGGCGTCGTCGAGCAGTTGCATCCCGTAGCGCTTGCCGGTCTGGATCATCGAGGGGATCTGGTGGGTCTTGCCCTCGCGGATCAGGTTGCGCACCGCCGGCGTGCCGATGAGGATCTCCAGGGCCGCGCAGCGTCCCTTCACGTCGATGCGCTTGAAGAGCACCTGGGCCACCACGGCCCGCAGGCCGTCGGAAAGGGTCGAGCGGATCTGGGGCTGCTCGCTGGACGGAAAGACTTCGATCACCCGGTCCACCGTCTTGGCGGCGCTGGAGGTGTGCAGGGTCCCGAAGACGAGATGCCCCGTGGAGGCGGCCTCAATGGCCAGGCTGATGGTTTCCAGGTCCCGCATCTCGCCCACGAGGATGATGTCCGGGTCCTCGCGCAGGGCCCCGCGCAGGGCCGCGCTGAAGCTGCGGGTGTGCAGCCCCACCTCGCGGTGGTTGACCACGCAGCCCCGGCTTTCGTGGACGAACTCGATGGGATCTTCGATGGTCAGAATGTGGTCCTTGCGGGTCCGGTTGGCCTGATCGATGATGGCCGCCAGGGTGGTGGACTTGCCGCTGCCGGTGGGGCCGGTCACCAGCACCAGCCCCCGGGGCAGGTTGGCCAGCTTGGCGATCACCGGGGGCAGACCGAGTTGCTCGGTGGTGAGGATCTTGCTGGGAATCTGGCGAAAGACGGCGCCCACGCCGTATTTTTGCCGGAAGAAGTTGGCCCGGTAGCGGGCCAGGCCCGGGATCTCGTAGCCGAAATCGACGTCACCGGTCTCTTCGAAGACCTTGACCTTGTCCTCCGGGGCAATTTCGTAGAGCATGGCCCGCAGAGTATCGTCGTCGAGCACCTTGTACTTGACACGCTCCAGGTCCCCGGTGATGCGCAGCACCGGCGGCTGACCGGCCACCAGGTGCAAGTCCGAAGCCCCCTGGTCGTTCATCAGCTTGAAAAACGCGTCGATCTTGGCCATCCGCCTCCTCCCTGCCCAACCATGGAGATGTCATCGAGGCAGCGGCACTCACCTCAGGGAAAGTGCCAGTCCCTGAAGGCTGCCCACGAGAAACTGCTGCAGAAAGATGATCGCCAGGAAAACGATGATCGGCGAAAAGTCCACCGCTCCGAAAGTCAGCGGCACCTTGCGCCGCACCCAACCGAGCACCGGTTCGGTGACGTTGTAGATGAACCGGACGATGGGGTTGTACGGATCGGGGTTGACCCAGGAGAGCACGGCGCGGGCGATGACGATCCACATATAAAAGGTCAGCACGTAATGGATGATGGTGGCGATGGCGGCGATGAAATTGGCCAAAATGAACATGCCCGTAGTCGCTTTGTCTGAAGGTAAACGGAAGCTGGGGAGAACACCTGTTTTCTAACCTATTTTCCCCAGCGACTCAAGCTAGCCCCGTCGGTTAGCCGCCGGCGATCATCGGCACCAGGTGAACCTGGGCACCCTCGGGAACCGGAGTGTGGTGAAAGTTGGGCCGGGCCACGATGCGGCCGTTGACCCGCACCGCGGCGCACTCGCGGCCCTCGGGCACCCGGTCGAGAAGCTCGCCCACCGTCATGCCCGAGTACCAGGGAATTTCCAACCGATCGCCGACGCGCACCATAATAATCCGAAATTTCAAATGCTCAGGTTCGCCTTCAATCCGGGATTTCAAATTTGAGCTTTATTCGGTCACGCCGTGCTGCTGGAGCACCGCCGCCACCTCGGGGAAATCGATTCCCAGGCGCCGCACCGTGGCCAGGGTCGGAATCCCGTCGGCCGTCCAGCCGCGCCGCTGGTAGACGGCATCCTTGAGCTTTTCGTACTGCGCCTCCCGGTGCCGGCGCAGCAGGGCCACTTTCTCGGCGGTGGACAGCCCATCGATGGGCTCTTGCCAGACCTCCACCAACTGCTTGTCGTAGCGCTCCTGGCGCGAGAGATACTCGTCCTCGGTCACCGGCCCCATGGCCCGGTAGGGAATGGCGTCGTCCACACGCCGGCCCCCGCCCATGCGCAGGTTGAAGATGCGCTGAAAGTTGTAGACTTTCTCGCTCATGGTAATCAGGTCGTCGGGGCCGACCCGGCGGCCGGTGACGGCCGAGAAGTATTCGGCGTACCACTGCACGTGCTTGACCACCTTGGCCGGCTCCGGGTTTTCCCGGTTGTCCTCGGGCACGATGTCGTTCCAAGGCAGTTTGCACAGGCCGCAGAGGGAAAACCAGGTGCGGAACATGGGAAACCAGTGCAGGGCCTCGGCCTTCTGGTCGAAGGTGGGCATGAAGTTGTGCACCATGTCCAGGAAGATCAGCCAGGCCTCGTCGTGCTGGGGCCCCTTGAGCGCCAAGCCGTAGCCGCCTTGCTGGGCCAGCGACTCCTTGGTCATGTACTCGGAGAACTCCAGCCCCTTGGACTCCATGCCGATGTCGGCCATCATCGCCGCATCGGCGCCGAAGCGTTCGGCAAAGATCTGTTTCATGCGCCGGATCCCCTGGCCGACGATGCGGCCGAAGCCTTCGCCCCGGGCCATCTGGTGCAGCAGTTCCAGGGCCGCCAGGCGGTTGCCGAAATGCAGCTCCAGCCCCTCGGTGTGACCGCTGTCGATGATGCCGGCCTCGTAGCACTCCATGACAAAGGCGATCCCCGTGCCCACCGAGATGGTGTCCAGCCCGTAGGCATCGCAGTAGAAATTGAGTTCCAGTACCGTGTACGGATCGAAAATTCCCAGGTTGGAGCCGCAGCCGGCGATGGTCTCGTACTCGGGGCCGTCGACAAACACCCGCTGCCCCTGGTAGGGGCCGGTCATGGGCACGAAATCGCGCACCCCGTGGCTGCAGGCCACCGTGCAGCCGCGCCAGCAGCCGTCGAAGCCGGGGTCGAAGATGTGCTCGTAGGTTTCCTCGCCCAGGTTGTTGCCTCCCGGGTGGCTGCCGTAGCGGAAATTGTGAACCGGCAGACAGTCGTGGGCGTTCATGATCGGCACTATGTGGGTCGTGCCGACCTTGGCCATGCGGTTTTGCTTGGGGTCCAGGGCGACGATTTCCTTGGAATGCAGCTTGGCCACCGCCCGCAGGGCCTTCTTGTCCGCCGGGGCGTTGGTCTCCAGCGAAACCTGGTTCCAGCGAACCACCAGGGCCTTGATCCCCTTTTGGGCGAAAACCGTCCCGATCCCGCCGCGGCCGGCCTGCTTGTAACGCACCCGCCGGCGCTTGGTGTCGTACCAGGAAAAATTCAGGCAGCCCCAGCGGGTATGACGGGCACCGGCCCCGGTGGAAACCACCGAGATGTCCACCGGCTTGCCCTGACCGAAATGATCGGTGAGGGCCGCCGAAAGGGCGTAGGCGTCTTCGGCCAGCCCGCCGGCCTCGAAAATCTCGATCTTCTCCTCGACGCCGTCGATGAAGACCACCTTTTCACCCTGGGCCTGGCCGGTGACACAGAGGGCGTCGAAGCCGGCAAACTTCAGGTAGGGGCCGAAATAGCCGCCCACGTTGGAGTCGATGGGGATTCCGGTCAGAGGTGAAATGGTGGTCACGATGCTCTTGCCCGAGCCGGGATACGCAGGCGTGCCCCCCATGGGGCCCGAGGAGATGCAAATGGCGTTTTCCGGGGAATCCCAGCGCGTTTTCTCGGAGACCGCCTGCCAGAGGAGCCACAGGTCGAATCCCTTGCCTCCGACGAACACCGCCTTCATGCGCTCGTCCACCGGCCGGGTCTCGATGTCGTCGCTGCCGACGTCGATATGCAGGCTCTGGTTGGCGTATCCCTTGTCGATGGACGGACGCCGGTACGGGTAGACTTTGGTTGATTTGAGATGCAGTTCGGTCATGGTGTCCCTCCCGATGGGGTATCTGGCTGTGGTTCTCGGGCTTGGCGTGCTTCCATGTAACGATGGAAGCGGTGCACGTGACTCTGGGCCATCACCCTGGCCTCGTCCGGCCGCCGGTTCGCCACGGCGCGCAGGATGTCTCTCAGGTCCTGCAAATTCTCGCCCAGCTCGCGTCCGTCCATGGACAGGTAGTGATCGTAGTAGCGGTGAATGTTGTCGTGAATCGAATGAAATACGAAAATATACACCGGGTTGCCGGTGATGGCCGACAGGGCGAGGTGGAAGCGCTTGTCGGCCTCGAGAAACGCGTCGCGCCGCCCCTCGGCCATGTGCCGGCCGGCCTCGTCCACCAGTGCCTGCAAGGTCTCGATATCTTCGGCGCCGGCGCGCTGGGCGGCCAGGGAGGCCACGTTGCCCTCCATCCCCTCGCGAAACTCGGCCAGGTGCTTGAGGGCCACCTTGCGCGAACGCACCAACAGGGCCAGGGATTCCGAGGCCTGGCGGCTGCTGATGGCCCGGACCACCGCCCCGCCCCTTACACCGAGGCGGATCTCCAGCAGCCCCCGCTCTTCAAGCACTCGCAGCGCTTCGCGCAGCGTGCCGCGGCTGGTGTTGAACATCTGCTTGAGCTCCCGCTCCGGGGGCAACACGTCGCCGGTCTTCAGGCGCCCGTCGAGGATGGCGTCCTGGATCTGGTTGACCACATCTTGAAAGATGCGATTACGCGATGCCTCGTGAAAAGCAAGGGCTTCTTTGTTCAACGACGGACCTCGACACGGATTAAATGGTTAAACCATTTATATCGAAACACGAAAAATAAGTCAAGAGAATCGGAAAAATTCTGACCAATAGCGACAACAGGCGACCGTTGGCATTTAATCCGCAACGGTCGCCCCATCCGTATTGGAATATTTTTTGTTATTTAAAACTAATGGTTACAACGCATCCTGAATTTTTCTCACGCCGATCCATTCCAAAAAATATTTTGACAAGCCGCACCGATGGGGGGTAAATGGTTCAACCCTTTGTTTCGGTTTGCCCTGCTTCCTCCAACGGGAAGGCAGGCGATGTGCCTGGATAAAGCACCCTTTCGGCCTGTGCGGCCCTCAGCCTCGGGCCTGCACCACAGGAGGCTGTAATGAGTGAACATCGAATCCACCGCCACCCGGTCCTCGCCGTGCCGGACCGGCAGGCGGTGTCTTTCACTTGGAACGGACAGCCGCTGCAAGGATACGCCGGCGAGCCGATCACCTCGGCCCTGGTGGCCAACGGCATCCAGGTCTTCGGCCACCACCCCAAGGACGGCAGTCCCCAGGGGATCTTCTGCGCCAACGGGCAGTGCAGCCAGTGCCTGGTAATAGCTGACGGCCGGCCGGTGAAGGGCTGCATGACCCCCCTGTGCGCAGGCATGCAGGTCGAGAGCGTCGAGGGGCTGCCCCAACTGCCCGCCGATGATGCGCCGGTCTCCCGGCAGCCCATCGACACCATCGACATCGACGTGCTGGTCATCGGCGCCGGCCCCGCCGGCCTTTCCGCCGCCATCGAGCTGGGCAAGTGCAGCATCCCCACCCTCCTGATCGACGACAAGGACCGGCTCGGGGGCAAGCTGGTGCTCCAGACCCACAAGTTTTTCGGTTCGGTGGCCGATTCCCATGCCGGCACCCGCGGCTTCCGCATCGGCGAGCGGCTGGCCGAGGAAGTGGAAGCCCTGCCTTCGGTGAAGGTCTGGCTCAACACCACCGCCGTGGGGGTCTTTGCCGACCAGGTGGTCGGCGCGGTGACCGGCAACCGCTACCGTCTCATCCGCCCCAAGAAACTGATGATCGCCACCGGCGCCCGGGAAAAGATGCTCTCTTTTCCCGGCAATACCCTGCCCGGGGTCTACGGCGCCGGCGCCTTCCAGACCCTGGTCAACCGGGACCTGGTGCGCTCCAGCGAGCGCGTGCTGATCGTGGGCGGCGGTAACGTGGGGCTCATCGCCGGCTACCACGCCATCCAGGCCGGCATCGAAGTGGCGGCCCTCATCGAGGCCTTGCCCGAAGTGGGCGGATACAAGGTGCACGCCGACAAGCTGCGCCGCCTGGGAGTGCCGATTTTCACCGGCCATACCATCGTGGCGGCCGAGGGGGACCAGCGGGTGGAATCAGCCACCATCGCCCGGCTGGATGAAAAGTGGCAGGTGGTCCCCGGCACCCACCGCACCTACGCCGTCGATACGGTGCTGGTGGCGGTGGGGCTCTCCGAGGTAAACGAATTCGCCGTCAAGGCCCGGCAGTTCGGGATGGACGTCTTTACTGCCGGCGACGCCCGGGAAATCGCCGAAGCCTCGGCGGCCATGTTCGCCGGCCGCATCGAGGGTTTCAAGATCGCCCGTTCCCTGGGGGTGGATCTCGGGGAAATGCCCGCCGACTGGGAAACCAAGGCGGCCATCCTGAAATCCAAGCCGGGCAAAACCGTGTCCGAACACCCGCCCGAGGCGGAAACCGGGGTTTTCCCGGTTTTTCACTGCATCCAGGAAGTCCCGTGCAACCCGTGCACCTCGGTCTGCCCCATCGAGGCCATCCATACCGAAAGCGACCTTCTCACCGGCCTGCCCTACCGTGACGACAGCAAGGAGTGCACCGGCTGCCTGGCTTGCGTTGCGGTCTGCCCCGGGTTGGCCATCACCCTGGTCGACTACCGCAAGGATCCGGACCATCCCCTGGTGACCCTGCCTTACGAGGTCTGGCGGGAACGGGTGGAGGTGGGCCAGATGGTGGCGGTCACCGATCGCGAGGGCGAAGTGCTGGGAAGCTTTCCCGTGACCAGGATCCGCACCAAAAAGGACTATCCGGGCACACTTCTCGTCCAGGTACGCCTGCACAGGGCCATCGCCAAGCGGGCGGCGGGAATCCGGCTCCAGGAACCTGCCCTCGAGCCGCCCTTCGTCTATGAGAACGCCCCGCTGCCCGATGAGGCGGTGGTATGCCGCTGTGAACGGGTCACCGCCGGCGAGATCCGGGCGGTCATCCGCGCCGGGGTTCGCGACATCAACCAGCTCAAGGCGTTGACCCGCGCCGGGATGGGCGCCTGTGGCTCCAAGACTTGCCGCCCCATGATCTGGCGCATCTTTCAGGAGGAGGGCATCGATGCGGGGGAAGTGACCGATCGGGTGGATCGCCCCCTGTTCGTCGAGGTGCCCATGGGAACCCTGGCGGGCGTCGAGGGAGGTGAATGCCAATGAAAAACTACGATGCCATCGTCGTCGGTGCCGGCAGCATCGGCGTTCCCACAGCCCTGGCCCTGGGGGCGGCCGGGCTACGCACCCTGGTGCTGGACATGCGCCCCAGCCCCGGCCAGGGGGACAACAAGCACGCCATCGGCGGCATCCGGGCCACCCACTCCGCCCCCGCCAAGATCGTCGCCTGCGAGCGTTCCCTGCAAATTTTTTCCACGTGGCAGGAAACTTACGGCGACGACATCGAATGGCAAAAAGGCGGCTACATCTTTCCCGTCTACCGTGAAACCGAGGAGACGGTGCTCAAGGGGTACCTGCCCGTCCAGCAGCAGTACGGGCTCAACATCGCCTGGGTCGGGCCGGAGGAAATAGCCGCGGCCGTGCCGGGGATCAACCGTATCGACCTTCGCGGCGGCACCATCGCGCCGGACGACGGCTCCGCCTCGCCGCTTCTGGCCATTAACGCCTTTTACCGCCGGGCCTGTGCCCTAGGGGTAGTATTTCGCTTCAAGGAAAAGGTGTCCCGGCTGATGGTGGAGGCGGATCGGGTCGTGGGGGCGGTCACCGACCAGGGCGAATATCGGGCCCCGGTGGTCATCGACGCCGCCGGCGCCTTCTCCGGTGAATTGGCCCGCTCCACCGGCTGCGCAATACCGGTGATGCCCGAATCCCACGAGGCGGGAATCACCGAGCCGGTGGCAATGTTCTGCCCGGCCATGGTCGTCGACCTGAGGCCGGCCCCGGGCTCCAAAAACTATTATTTTTACCAGAACCGCCACGGTCAGATCGTCTTTTGCATCACCCCCGATCCGCCCATCCTTGGCACCGACACCCGCTCGACGTCGGTCTTTTTGCCCCAGTGCTGCAGCCGGATGATCGATCTGATGCCGCGGCTCAAAAACATTCGCGTGCGCCGCGTGTGGCGCGGCACCTACCCCATGACCAGCGACGGATCCCCCCTGGTGGGCGCCAACCGCGAGATTGGCGGCCTGATCCATGCCACCGGCATGTGCGGGCAGGGCTTCATGCTCGGCCCCGGCATCGGCGAGGTGGTGGCCCGCCTGGCGACCGGAAGCATTACCAGCGACGACCAGATGATCTTGGCGGCCTTTTCCCCTTACCGTGACCTGACCTGCCAGGAGGAGGCCCTCAAGTAGAGCCGGCGCCAGTCATCCGCTGGACCTGAGCCGGGTCGACCCGTCGGCCACCGCCGAGAACCTTTCCGCCGCCACCTTTTCACTTGACCGGTGCCGGGTCTTCTTCTAACCTTCCTCATTCAGGTCCCATAATTCATACGGGCAGTTATCCACGGGGGGAAGAATCGGAATGCTCACGGACAAAACCATCGCCTTCATCGGCACCGGCAACATGGGCGAGGCGCTGGTCAGCGGCCTGCTCGGCAACGGCTCGGCGCGGCCCGAGCAGATCATCTGCACCGACGCCAACCCGGTCAAGCTGGATGCCATCGGCGCCAAGTACGGTGTGAAAACCATGGCGGACAACATCGCGGCCGTGCGGGCCGCCGATATCGTGGTCTACGCCGTCAAGCCGCAGATCTTGGCCAAGGTGCTTCGGGAAACCGCCGATGAACTGGACATGAGCAAGCTGGTGATTTCCATTGCCGCCGGCGTGCCCTTGGCGGCCATTGAATCGTGCCTGGAAAAGAAGCTGCGACTAATTCGGGTCATGCCCAACATCTGCGCTTTTGTCGGAGAAAGCGCCACCGCCGTGGCCGGCGGGGACAACGCCAGTCACGAGGATGTCAAGGTGGCCATGGCTATCTTTGATGCGGTGGGCAAGACGGTCTTCATCGGCGAAAACTACCTCATGGACGCCATTACCGGCCTTTCGGGAAGTGGTCCGGCCTACATCTTCATGATCGTTGACGCTCTGGCCGACGCCGGGGTCAAGATGGGCCTGGCCCGCCAGGACGCGCTGTTTCTTTCCGCCCAGACCGTCCTGGGGGCCGCCAAACTGCTCCTCGAATCCAGGGAGCACCCCGGGCAGCTCAAGGACCGAGTCACCTCTCCGGGCGGTACGGCCATCGCCGGCATCCACACGCTGGAAAAGGGCGGGCTGCGCACCACCCTGATCAACGCGGTGGAGGCCGCCACGACAAGATCCAAGGAACTGGGCGAGATCTGCATCCAGAATTTCGCCAACGGCGGCTTGCGCTGACCCCCGCGGATCCCAGGTAAAATCCCATGCCCATCGAAGGCATTTCCTATGGCGCCGCCCTGGCGGCTGGCCTGTTGAGCTTTTTCTCGCCGTGCATTCTGCCCTTGGTGCCGGCCTATTTTACCTTCATCACCGGCTTTTCCCTGGAGGAGCTCACCGGCGCACGGCGTCCCGGCCTGCGCGGCGCGGTGGTGCGGGCCACCCTGGCCTACGTGCTGGGATTCTCCCTGGTTTTCATTCTCCTGGGCGCCTCGGCCTCCCTGTTTGGGTCCCTGGCTTTTGCCTACCGGGACACGATCCGGATCGTGGGCGGGGCACTCATCGTCATTTTTGGAATCCATCTGACGGGCATCTGGCGTATCGGGTGGCTCGACTTTGAAAAACGCGTCCACTTGAACCGCAAGCCGATGCACCTGCTGGGCACTTTCCTGGTGGGCATGGCCTTCGGCGCCGGCTGGAGCCCGTGCATCGGACCGTTACTCGGCTCGATTCTGATCGTGGCCGGCAACCAGGAAACCGTCGGCCAGGGAATCTTGCTGCTGTCGCTTTACGCCGCCGGGCTGGCCATCCCGTTTCTGACCTTGTCGGTATTCATCAACCTGCTGCTGGTCTTCGTGCGCAAGGCAGCCCCGGCCATCCGCTACCTCAACATGGCCGCCGGCATCCTCCTGATCTTCATCGGCCTGCTGCTGCTCACCAATCGGCTGCACTGGATCAGCGGGGCGCTGGGCGTGACGTGAGCCGTTCAGGAGGCGAACAGGCTGCGATGTTTGCCGGCCGGTGCCGGCATACGGAGGAGGGCATGGAAATCTCCCTCGACCCCCGGGTCTTGAAATCGGTTGTGGCCGCCCCCTGCACGGCACCTTCGCCCACCCCGGGATTTCAGCCGGCCAGCGTCAGCCTGTTGATTTTCGAAAAAGGAGACCCCCACCTGCTGGCCATCCAGAAAACCGATACCGAGGGCTATCCCTGGCGCAACCAGGTCGCCTTGCCCGGCGGGCACCAGGACGCGGAGGACCCCTCGGCCATGGCGACAGCCCTGCGGGAGCTCGAGGAGGAGCTGGGCATCCCGCCGGCCCAGGTGGACATGCTCGGCTCCCTGGGGCGTTTCCAGACCATCGCCATGCGCGAGGTGGAAGCCTTTGTCGGCATCTGGGACGGAACCGGACCGGTGCGCTATGAAGCCGCCGAGATCGCCCGGGTCCTGGAAATCCCCCTGCCGCTGCTCGTCGCCATCCACCTCGAGCGCCGCTACCGAGGCCGGCTGCCGGATCTGCGGGAGCTGGTCTACCCCTACCGCGACGTGGTGATCTGGGGGCTGACCGCCAAGATCGTGCACTGCTTCATTGAACGACTGCTGCCGACCTTCGAGGCCTCCCGCCGACAAGGAACGGCTTCATGACGGTCGGCGTCGGAAGCGGCGACGCCTGAAGAGACGCACCGACAAACTGACCAGCACGAACAGGCTCCCCGCCGCCAGGACGGCCGGCACCCAAGCGGCGCTCCGGTGGGCAGGCGCCTCGAAGGAAACGATGAGGCCCACCACGGCGAACAAGAGCACCGGCACCATGGCAACCATCACGGCAATCATCACCCCGTCGGAATCGTACCAGGGAATTATCACCTTGCCGTACAACGAACTTTCTTCAAGGCGCATCCGAACGACCTCCCCTGACCCAGTCACGGATCGATCCCCGCCTTCGTGCCTCGAAGACCGGTTGTCCCCTTTTGCGGCACGTTTGGAAAAAGGCTGTTATTACCAACATATAGACATTTTTGATTGACTAGCACAACATGTTGTGCTAGTCGTTCTTATTCATGGGTTCGGCTCATCGTCTCGAGCCCTTCGTTTTTGCCCTGGATACCGTTTTTCCAGGCCTGCACCCGGAACCATTCCCATCACTGATATGGCCGTCGAAGCGCCAATTGAAGCCATGGCTGGTTTCAGCGACGGCCGACTTTTTGCCCACAGGAGAACGCCGTGTTCGAGCAGATAAAAAAGCGTGACGGCCGTATCGTCGAGTTCGATTCCACCAAAATCACCGCCGCCATCGCCAAGGCCGGCGCCGCAACCGGCGAGTTCGCCGAGCGCGAGGCGCGCAAGCTCACCCTGCGGGTACTGACCCTGAGCCATGAACTGCGCCTTGGGCCGATCCCGGAAGTCGAAGAAATCCAGGATATTGTCGAGCGCGTGCTCCTCGATTCGCCGTTCTACAAGACCGCCAAGGCCTACATTCTCTACCGAGAACAGCATGCCCAGATCCGCAGCATCGCCAGCCGCGCCAATGCCAGCCTCGTGGAACACTACATCGACAAGCTGGACTGGAAAATAAAAGAAAACAGCAACATGTGCTATTCGCTGCAGGGCCTCAACAACTACATCTCCTCGGACGTGACCGCCGAGTACTGGCTCAACTGCATCTATCCGCCCGAGATCCGCAACGCCCACAAGAGCGGCGATCTGCACCTGCACGACCTGAGCCTCCTGTCGGTGTACTGCGTCGGTTGGGACCTGCAGGATCTGCTCCTTAAAGGCTTCACCGGCGTCGAGGGCAAGGTGGCCAGCGCGCCGCCGCGGCATCTGCGCTCAGCCCTGGGCCAGGTGGTCAATTTTTTCTATACCCTCCAGGGCGAGGCCGCCGGTGCCCAGGCTTTTTCCAATTTCGACACCCTGCTGGCGCCCTTCATCCGCTACGACGGGCTCGACTACGCCGAGGTGCGCCAGGCGATCCAGGAATTCATTTTCAACATCAACATCCCCACCCGGGTAGGATTCCAGACCCCGTTTACCAACATCACCATGGACTTACAGGCGCCCTCGACCCTCCGCAACCAGCCGGTGATCATCGGGGGGCAGTACCAGGAGGCCGTCTACGGAGATTTTCAGGCGGAAATGGACCTTTTCAACCGGGCCTTCGCCGAGGTGATGATGACCGGCGACGCCAACGGGCGCGTCTTCACCTTCCCGATTCCCACCTACAACATCACCGCCGACTTCGACTGGGACAACCCGAACCTGGACCCGGTCTGGCGCATGACGGCCAAGTACGGCATCCCCTATTTTTCGAATTTTATCAACTCTGACATGTCGCCCGACGACGCCCGCTCCATGTGCTGCCGGCTGCGGCTGGACAACCGCGAGCTGCGCCGTCGGGGCGGCGGGCTCTTCGGCGCCAATCCGCTCACCGGCTCCATTGGCGTGGTGACCATCAACCTGCCGCGGATCGGATACCTGGCCGAGGACGAAGCCGACTTTTTCAACCGCCTCGGCCAGCAGGTCGCCCTGGCCGCTGAAAGCCTCGCCGTCAAGCGCAAAGTGCTGGAAAACTTTACCGAAAAAAACCTCTACCCCTACAGCCGCTTTTACCTGCGCCAGATCAGGGCCCGCAGCGGGGCCTATTGGAAAAACCACTTTTCCACCATCGGCATCATCGGCATGAACGAGGCCTGCCTCAACTTCCTCGGTGCGGACCTGACCACCGATGCCGGCCAGGCCTTCGCCTTGAAGGTCATGGCGGACCTGCGCACCCGGATCGGAGAACTGCAAGACCGCACCGGCGAAATCTTCAACCTCGAGGCCACCCCCGGGGAGGGCACTGCCTATCGCTTGGCGATGCTGGACAAGCGCAAGTTTCCGCAGATCGTCTGCGCCAACGAGGCCCAGTACCGGCAAGGCGCCAGCCCCTACTACACCAATTCGAGCCAACTGCCGGTCAATTACACCGACGACCTCTTCGAGACCCTGAGGCTTCAGGACGACCTCCAGAGCCAGTACACCGGCGGCACCGTCCTGCACATCTTCCTCGGCGAGCAGATCCAGGACATCTCGTCCCTCAAACGCCTGGTTCACAAGGTGGCCGCCAACTACCGGCTGCCTTATTTCACCCTGACCCCCACCTTCAGCGTCTGTCCGCATCACGGCTACCTGCCAGGCCAGCACGCCTGCTGTGACCGGTGCACCAGCAAAACCGACGTCAGCTCCGGGGTGGTGAAATACCAGAGACCCATTCCTCAAGCGGCAGGCGCGGCCAGGCTGGGTATCGATCCGCCCCGAACCTTCAACCTCGGCTGAAACGCCGGGCGGCCGGCTTCCCGCAGGGGTTGACGCCGGCCGCCCCGGCGAGCCTTTGTGCCCTGTAGCGAACACTCACCCGCCATGTCCATCGCCGGCCTTCAAAAAACATCCCTGATCGATTATCCCGGGCTGGTGAGTTGCGTCGTTTTTCTCACCGGCTGCAACTTCGCCTGCCCCTACTGCCATAACCCCGAGCTGGCCAGGGGACACCTGCCGGCCGGCGGCGCCATGGCTTTAGACGATTTCGTGGCGTTTCTCCGACAGCGGCGAGGGCTTCTCGATGCGGTGGTCATCACCGGCGGCGAACCGACCCTGTCTGCGGATCTGGTCGATATCGGCCAGGCGATAAAATCCCTGGGATACCGGCTGAAGCTCGACACCAACGGCAGCCGGCCACAGGTCCTGGCCCGCCTTCTGGAAGCCGGGCTCGTGGATTACCTGGCCATGGACTTGAAAACCTTGCCGGAAGCATATGCCCCGCACCTGAGCCCCCGGCCGTGTGCGGAGGCGCTGACCGATAGCATCCGCATCATCCGAACCAGCGGACTGCCCCATGAGTTCCGCACCACTTGCGTGCGCCCTTTTATCAACCTTGACCGCATCGCCGCCATGGCCCGCTGCATCGCCGGCGCCCCCCTTTACGCCCTGCAAGCCCTGCGCACCGAAAGCCTTTTGAATCCGGATTTTTTCAAGGTCCCCCCTGCGCCCTTCAGTCCCTCGGAAATGGAGCAGCTTCGCACTGCCGCCGCCCCTTACGTTCAGCGCTGCATCGTGCGTTGATGCGCTCTCTTTTCGGCAGGAGGCCTGCCAAGAAGCCGACCAACCGCATCGGCCCCTCCGCCGCTCCCCAACATCCGTTGCGCATGGCCGGCACTTTTCCACAAGGTTCGCCATCGCGGCTTTTGTTGCTTCAACTACTGTATCCCGTTCATATTCTGCTTGACACCCCGCCTCGGTCTTTCTTATGCTGAATTCGCTTTTGACGGCCAACCCAAAGCAAAAAGGAGAGTACGATGAGCGACCCGTATGTCGAGGCCTGGGAAAGATCGATCAAGGATCCCAATGGGTTCTGGGGCGATGCGGCGGAAGCGCTCCACTGGTACAAGCGGTGGGACAAAGTCCTGGACGACAGCAATCCGCCGTTTTATCGCTGGTTTGTCGGCGGAGAGCTCAATACCTGCTACAACGCGTTGGATCGCCACGTGGAAGGCGGGCGGGCCGATCAGGCGGCCATGATCTATGACAGTCCGGTGACCGATACCATCAAAAAGTACACCTACCGTCAGTTGCGCGACGAAGTGGCCTTGTTCGCCGGGGCACTGGCCGACCGCGGCGTGGTCAAGGGGGACCGGGTGTTGATCTACATGCCGATGATTCCGGAGGCGGCCATCGCCATGTTGGCCTGCGCCCGCATCGGTGCCATCCACTCGGTGGTTTTCGGGGGGTTCGCCTCCAACGAACTGGCTACCCGCATCAACGACGCCAAACCCAAGGTGATCGTTTCGGCCTCCTGCGGCATCGAGGTCAAGCGGGTCATTCCTTACAAGCCGTTGCTGGATGAAGCAATCCGTATGTCCAACAGCGACGCCAAACCCAAAAGCTGCATCATCTACCAGCGGCCCATGGAAACCGCTCCCCTGGACCCCGACCGGGACATAGGCTGGAAGGAGGCCGTGGCGGCCGCCAAACCGGCCGACTGCGTGCCGGTGGCGGCCACCGACCCGCTCTACATCCTCTACACCTCGGGCACCACCGGCCAGCCCAAGGGGGTGGTGCGCGACAACGGCGGACATGCCGTGGCCCTCAACTGGAGCATGAAAGCCATCTATAACGTGGATGCCGGCGACGTGTACTGGGCCGCCTCGGATGTCGGCTGGGTGGTGGGTCACTCGTACATCGTCTACGGCCCGCTGCTGCGCGGCTGCACCACCATCCTCTTCGAGGGCAAGCCGGTGGGCACCCCGGATGCCGGGGTGTTCTGGCGGGTGATCGGCGAACACAAGGTGCGCACCATGTTCACCGCTCCCACCGCCTTCCGGGCCATCAAGCGCGAAGACCCGCGGGCCGAGCTGATGCAAAAATACGATCTTTCAAAGTTTTACGCCCTCTTTTTAGCCGGCGAACGGCTCGATCCCGACACCCTCAAATGGGCCCAAAACGCGCTGAAGGTGCCGGTAATCGACCACTGGTGGCAGACCGAAACCGGCTGGGCCATCTGCTCCAACTGCCTGGGGCTGCACCAGTACCCGGTGAAGGAGGGCTCGCCCACCAAGCCGGCGCCGGGATGGAACCTGCAGGTGGTGGACCCCAACAACCAGCTGCTGCCGCCCGGGGAAATCGGCGCCCTGGTGGTCAAGCTGCCCTTGCCGCCGGGAACCCTGCCCACCCTTTATAAAAACGACGAGGGCTTCATCAAGAGCTACCTGGAAGAATTTCCCGGATACTACAAGACGGCAGACGCCGGTTTCATCGACGAGGACGGCTACGTGTTCGTCATGGCCCGCACCGACGACATCATCAACGTGGCCGGCCACCGCCTGAGCACCGGCGGCATGGAAGAGGTGTTAAGCGACCATCCCGACGTGGCCGAATGCGCCGTGGTGGGGGTTGAAGACAACCTCAAGGGCCAGGTGCCGGTGGGGTTCGTGGTGCTGAAGGCCGGCGTCACGCGCCCCCATGAGGAAATCATCAACGAGCTGATCAGGATGGTGCGCGATCGCATCGGGCCGGTGGCCAGCTTCAAGAAGGCCACGGTGGTCAAGCGGCTGCCCAAGACCCGCTCAGGCAAGATTCTGCGCGGCACGATCCAGAAGATCGCCGACAACAAAGCCTACAAGACCCCGGCCACCATCGACGATCCGACGATTCTCGACGAGATGAAAGACGCCCTGATAGACATCGGCTACGCCCAGGCGCGCAAGTAAGCAGCACCTCCGGCGGAGGCCGTCCGGCCTCCGCAAGCCTTTGGCGGCACCGGTTCCCGACCGGCGCCGCCTTTTTTCGTCTCTTTTCAGCGCAATCCGCGATTGAGCTCGGCTCCCAGAACGGCTATCATAATTGTTCGTGCCCCTTGGCACGGGCTGGAAAATATCTTTTTGCCTGGATTGGGAGACGCAATGACACACAAGCGCAACATCTACCTGAAGAAAAAATCCCTCGCCGAAGCCCGCAACCTGATCCACACCCGTTTCGGTGCCTTCGCAAAATGGCCCGTGGAAACCGTTCCCACGCCAGAGGCCGTGGGGCGGGTTTTGGCTGAACCGATCTTCGCCCGCCTGTCGTCCCCGGGCTTTCACGCCGCCGCCATGGACGGGGTGGCGGTGCATGCCGCGGCGACCTTCGGCGCCAGCGAAACCAGCCCGAAACAGCTCACCTTGGGCACCGATGCCGTTTTCGTCAACACCGGCCACGTGATGCCAGAAGGCTTCGACGCGGTGATCATGATCGAACAAGTCCACCAGCTGGACGAAACGACCTTGCAAATCGAAGCCCCGGCTTTTCCCTGGCAGTACGTCCGCAAGATGGGTGAAGACATCGTGGCCACCGAGCTGCTCTTTGCCCGCCATCACCGGATCACCCCGTACTGCATCGGGGCCCTGCTCTCCGGCGGGATTTTCGAAGTGCCGGTACGTCGTCGGCCGCGGGTGGCCATCATCCCCACCGGCTCCGAGTTGGTGGATTGGCACGGCCTGGATGTGGCCAGGCTCAAGCCGGGCCAGGTGATCGAATCCAACGCCTACGTGCTGGCGGCCCTGGTGCGCCACTGCGGCGGCGAGCCGTTGCTGCGGCCCACAGTGACCGATGACCCCGAGCAGGTCCAAGCCGCCCTGGACGCTGCCCTGAGCCCGGAAGCCGGTTGCGACGTCGTCCTGACCGTAGGCGGTTCCTCGGCCGGATCGGCCGATTACACCCGGCCGGCAATGGAAGCCCTCGGGGAGGTGATGGTTCACGGGGTGACGATCATGCCGGGGAAACCGGTGCTCATCGGCGCCGCCGCCGGCAAGCCGGTGGTGGGCATTCCCGGCTACCCCGTCTCGGCCATCATCGCCTTCGAGCAGTTCGTTCAACCGATGATCCTGGCCATGCTGGCCCAGCCCGAAAGGCCTCGGCCCACCGTGACGGTGACTCCGACGCGCAAGATCCCCTCCAAGCTGGGCGTGGAGGAATTCGTCCGCGTCAAGCTGGGCCAGGTGGGCGACCGGGTCGTGGCCACGGCCCTGCCGCGAGGGGCCGGGGCCATCACCTCGATCACCGAGGCCCACGGCATCATCCGTATCCCCAACAACAGCGAGGGCATCGACGCCGACGAGAGCGTGGCCGCCGACCTGCTCCAGCCGCTGGAAGCGGTACGCAACACCATCGTGGTGGTGGGCAGCCATGACAACACGCTGGACTTGTTGGCCGACCAGATCCGCATCAACCACGGCGATGTCACCGTCAGCTCCAGCCACGTGGGGTCCATGGGCGGTCTGATGGCCGTCAAGCGGGGTGTCTGCCACGTGGCCGGCACCCACCTGCTCGACACGGAAACCGGCAGCTACAACGTCAGCTACATCCGCCGCTACCTGCCCGGCATCGCGGTACGCCTGATCCACCTGGTGATGCGCGACCAGGGGCTCATCGTCCCCAAGGGCAACCCCAAGGGCATCGGCGGCATCGAAGACCTGGCCCGCGGCGACGTGCGATTTATCAACCGCCAGGGCGGCTCCGGCACCCGGATTCTGCTCGATTACCGCCTGGGCCAGCTCGGCATCGATCCCAGGTCGATCCACGGCTACGAAGCCGAGGAGTTTACCCACATGGCCGTGGCGGTGGCCGTGCTCGGGGGAACGGCCGACGTGGGCCTGGGCATCCATGCGGCGGCCCGGGCCCTGGACCTCGACTTTATTCCGGTGGTCACCGAGCAGTACGACCTGTTGATCCCGGATGCCTACTTCGACACCCGTCCCCTGCGGATTCTGCGCGACACCATCGTCTCGGAGACCTTCAAACGCAGGGTCGAAGCCCTTGGCGGCTACAGCACCCGGCGCACCGGCGAGGAGATCGCCCTTTCATGACCCCCTATCTGCCGATCGAACATACCGCCGACGGCGGCTTGACTGTCGAGGCTGCCACCGCCGAAGCGCTTTTTGCCGAGGCGGCGTTGGCCCTGGTGGCCCAAATCGTTGACCCGGTCCATATCCAGGTCCGCCAGTGGCGGGAGCTGGCCCTCGGCGGCGCCGATTGGACCGACCTGATGGTCAACTGGCTGCGGGAAGTGCTCTACCTGTTCAACGGCGAGCTGTGGCTGGCCGGGAAGGTGGAGATGGGGCGCCTGGCGCCCGCCGGCCTGGCGGCCCGCCTCGGCGGCGAGGCCTTCGATCGGACGCGCCACGATGTGAAAAACGAGATCAAGGCGGTAACGTATCACCAGGCCCGGGTGAAATTCGAGAACGGCCGCTGGCGGGCGCAAGTGATCTTCGATCTGTGAAGGAGAACCAACCCGTGGACATTCGAAGAATCGACGCCTACCGCTGCGAGATTCCCCGCACGGGACCGATGCGGGTGCCGGGCCGGGTGTATCTCAGTGAAGCGCTCATGGCGGATCCGAAGCAGCGGGAGGCGTTTCAGCAAGTGGCCAACGTGGCGGCCCTGCCGGGAATCGTCTCAGCCTCCCTGGCCATGCCCGATATGCATTGGGGGTACGGGTTTCCCATCGGCGGGGTGGCGGCCTTCGACTGGCATGACGGGGTGATTTCCCCCGGCGGGGTGGGCTACGACATCAACTGCGGGGTGCGCCTGGCCACCACGGCGCTGGTGGAAGCCGAGGTGCGGCCCCGGCTCAAGGACCTGGTGGACGCCCTCTACCGGCACATTCCCTGCGGGGTGGGATCCACCGGTGCCATCCAGCTTTCGCCGAAGGAGGAAAAGCGTGTTTTGCGCAAGGGGAGCCGCTGGGCCATCGAGGAGGGGCTGGGCGAACCCGAAGACCTGGCGCACACCGAGGACCGGGGCTGCCTGCCTGGCGCCGATCCGGACGCGGTGAGCGACCGTGCCATGGAACGGGGACGCCGCCAATTGGGCACCCTGGGGGCGGGAAACCACTTCGTCGAGGTCGGGGTGGTGGACGAGATCTACGATCCGGTGGTGGCCGAGGCCTTCGGCCTGGTTGAATCCCGGGTCACGGTGATGCTGCACACCGGGTCGCGGGGCTTCGGCTACCAGGTCTGCGATGACTTCCTTGCCGAGATGGGCCGCCACGCCCACGACCACGGCATCGTGCTGCCGGACCGGCAACTGGCCTGCGCACCGATCCAGTCCGAAGCGGGCCGGCGCTACCGCAGCGCCATGGCCTGCGCCGCCAACTACGCCTGGGCCAACCGCCAGGTCCTGATGCACCGCTGCCGTGAAGTCTTTGAGCGGGTCTTTGCCCTGGGGCCGGCGGCCTTGTCCCTGCGGCTGCTCTACGACGTATGCCACAACATCGCCAAGGAGGAAGTCCACCTGGTGGACGGGCAGCCACGCCGGGTCTGCGTGCACCGCAAGGGCGCCACCCGGGCCTTCGCCCCGGGCCACGAGGCCCTCGGCGACGATTTCAAGGTCACGGGCCAGCCGGTGATCATCCCCGGCGACATGGGCACCGCTTCCTACGTCCTGGTGGGCACGGCCCAAGCCATGGCCGAAACATTCGGCTCAACCTGCCACGGCGCCGGAAGGCTGCTCAGTCGCACGGCGGCCAAGAAACGGAGCCGGGGGCGCGCTATTTACCGGGAGCTGGAGGCCCGGGGCATCCTGGTCCGCTGGACCGGCCGGGCCACCCTGGCCGAGGAGATGCCCGAGGCCTACAAGGATGTCTCCGAGGTGGTGGCGGTGGTCCACGGCGCCGGGATTTCGCGACGGGTGGCCCGGCTGCGGCCCATGGCGGTGGTGAAAGGATGAGATACCGATGAAGCTCGTGGGGCTCACCGGCGGCATCGCCAGCGGCAAGTCCACCGTGTCTCGACTCCTGGCCGAAGCCGGGGCCCGGATCATCGACGCCGACGTCCTGGCCCGGCAGGCGGTGGAACCGGGCCAGCCGGCCTTCGCGGCCGTGGTGGAGCATTTCGGTTCAGGCGTCTTGAAAAGCGACGGGACCATCGACCGGGACCAACTGGCGGCCGAGGTCTTTGCCGACCCGGGGCAAAAGGCGCGCTTGGAGCGCATCATCCACCCGGCAGTGGCCCACGCCATGGCGGCCCGGCTGGCCGAGATCGAAGCCACGGCGCCCGAGAGCACCGTGGTGCTGGACGTGCCGCTGCTCTTTGAAGCGGGAATGGATGCGGGGCTGGATCTGGTGGTGGTGGTCGATGCCCCCGAGGCGGTACAGCTCGAACGGCTGATGAAGCGCAGCGGCCTGTCACGGGCCGATGCCCTGGCGCGCATCCGCTCCCAGATGCCCATGGCCGAGAAACGGCGGCGGGCCGATGTGGTCATCGACAACAGCGGCTCCCTGGCCTCGACGCGGTCCCAGGTCCTGGCCTTGTGGCGCCGGCTCAATCGGCCATGACAGGGTCTTATGCCGCGTCGTCTGGCTCTCCGGCTTCTGCCTCGGGGACATCTTCGGGCTGGGCACGCCTCAGCAGGACGGGAAAGCGGCTGTGGCGCACCACCTTGTCGGCCACGCTGCCCATCAGCCAGCGGCCCAAGCCGCTGCGTCCGTGGGTGCTCATGGCGATGAGGTCGTAGTTGTAAAGTTCACAGACTTCGAGGATCTTGGCCGCCGGGTCCCCATAGGGGACGTGGTGGTCCACCGTCATGCCCTTGGACTCTAGCTGCTGCTTGACCTTCTCGATGTAGTCCTCGGCCCGACGGATCATGCGGGCCTGCCACTCAACGGCGTCCTGGCCCGGGATGTGGTGGGCCGGCACCACCCGGATCAACACCACTCGCGGCATGACGGCGCCGCTGGCGAATTTTTCGATCTCGGGAAGGATGGCCTCGGCCAGGGGAGAGCCGTCCAGGGGGACCAGAATGTTGCGATACATGGCGCCTCCTTTCGGTAGGCCGCCCGCTGTGGCCTGCCGCATCGATTGGCAACTGCCGGCAATCGGGCGGAACCCGCTGAAAACGGCGACCCTTGCGGCGACAACCGCCGCCCGCGCCGCTGATAACAATTAAAGCATATCCCGATTTGATCGGGCTGGCAAACTTTCAACTCAACCTCTCCAAATCCGCCAAAAAGGAAACAACATGCGTTCCGGGCGCTTCTTCATCACCTTTCTGGCCGCTTTGCTGCTCCATGCAGCGCCTTGCACCGGCCAGGACGCCCCTCGCCTCGCCTACTGGAGCCTGCAAGTAGAAAACGACCTCTGGGGCAGCGGGGCCGACCGCCACTACACCCACGGCACCAAGTTTTCCCTGGCTCCGGCCGGGGAAGCGCCTGAATGGCTAAAGCGCCTCGGCCGCCATGTCCCCTTCTTTCGGCCGGGCTATGACCGGGGCATTGAATTCTCCATCGGCCAGAACATCTATACCCCCGACGACATCGAAAACCCGAACCTCATCGTCGACGACCGCCCCTACGCCGGATGGCTCTACGCCAGTTTTAAGCTCCTGGGCATCCTCGAGGAAACGACCGACTACCGGGAGAGCAACAGCTTCGACCTGACCTTGGGCGTGGTAGGACCCAGCAGCCTGGCCGACGACGTCCAGCGGCGTTGGCACAAGCTCATCGACACCCGCACCCCCAGGGGCTGGGACCACCAGCTCCATGACGAGCCGGGCCTCAATCTCTCCTATACGCGGATCTGGGAGCAGTTCGGCCGAATCGGCCGGTCATGGATCGAGTATTCGGTGGCGCCCCACCTGGTGGCCGCCCTGGGAAACATCTATACCTATGCCGGCGGCGGGCTCATGCTGCGGGCCGGATGTCACCTGCGCAACGACATCGGTCCCCCCTCCATCAGTCCCGGTTTTCCCGGCACGGCCTACTTTCGCTCCGGTGAAGCGTTCAGCGCCTACCTGTTTGCCGGCGTGGAAGGGCGGGCCATGCTGCGCAACATCTTTCTGGACGGCAACACCTTCGAGGACAGCCACAGCGTGGACCGCAAAACGGCGGTGGGCGATTTTCAGGTCGGCGCCGCAGTGCGTTGGCACCGGGTGCGCCTCTCGTTCACCAACGTCTTTCGCTCCAGGGAGTTCGACGGCCAGCGGAAGCCGAGCGAATACGGGGCCATCAACCTGACGGTGCTCTATTGAACGCAGCGCCATGCAGCAGTGCTGCCGCCGACCATAGGCGCCGCCGGTCTGATCAAGCGGGTGACTGTTGACGATGATCCCGTCCACCGGGACGTGACATGGACTTGTTCGATTGTCGGACCTGGTCTTTCAAGCGAACTTCGTCTTCCAGGTCTTCATTTTTTCCGGCGGCCAGCTTACGCAAAGCGCCGGCCGGCCCTTCATGACCATCTGCATGCAGGCATCCCCGCAATCGGGGTTACAGTGGATGATCTCGTCCTCGCGGCCGTCGGCCACCTTGCGCGGCCAATCCGGATCGGCCCACAGGACCCGCCCCAGACCGATGAGATCCGTTTTCTGCTCGGCGATGGCCTTCTCGCAAACCTTACCGGTGGAAAGCCGGCCGGCGGCGATGACCGGCACCTCGACCTGCGCCTTGACGGCGGCCGACAGTGCCAGCATGTAGCCCGGCCGGCGGCTGCGCTCGATGATCTCGGGCCGGCCGAAGGACTCGTAGGTGCCGCCCATGGCCGAAATATAGGCGATCCCGGCGGCTTCCAGATCCCGGGCAAAACGCGTCGCTTCTTCGGGTTTCAGGCCGTCGTCCAGCCACTCGTCCACCAGGAAGCGGTATCCCACCGGAATACGGTTCACCGTCTCCTTGACGGCAGCGAGCACTTCGAGGGGAAAGCGCCGGCGGTTCTCCAGGCTGCCGCCGTAGGCGTCGTCGCGCCGGTTGGTGCGGGGGGAGAGAAACTCGGCCAAGAGATAGCCGGTGCCGCCGTGAAGCTCTACCATGTCGAAGCCGGCTTTTTCAACACGCCCCGCCGCAGCGGCGAAACGTTCCACGATGCGTTTCATCTCGTCGACGGTCAGGGCCCGGGCAAGGCGCCCGAAGGTGTCCACCGCCGAAGGCGCCACCGGTTGGGGGACATGGGCGAAGCGGCCGGCGTGGTTGATCTGCAAACAGGCCAGGGCGCCGGCCTCCTTGATCGCGGCCGCCAGACGCTTGAGCCCGTCGAGATGGGCGTCCGTGTCCGCCCGCAGGGTTCGCGGCGAGCCGCTGCCGTTTTCAAAGTCCACCGCGGCGTTTTCCACCACCACCATCGCCACCCCGCTGGCGGCCATCAGCCGGTAGTGCTCCAGAAGCACCGGGCTCACCGCGCCGCCCAAATCGGCGTAGCCCAGATAGAGCGGTGCCATGGTAAGCCGATTTTTCAGAGTAAGGGGGCCGACTTGAAAGGGCGTGAAAAGATGCGGATACATGGCCATCCTCCTTTTTCAAGCAGCGGTTGAGCGGAAGCAATCAAACACCTGGATTCCACGTTCGCGGTTCTGTCGCCCGCATCGAAAAACCCGGGAAGTTGATCGAGACCTTAACATATCCGGAGGCGCGACAAAACCGGGAGCGGCTTGCCGATCCATCACCGTCCAAACCCGCACGCCAGGGCCCCGGAGATCGACGGCAGGGCGGTTTTTTGCTTGAGCTCGACCTTTGTTTTGTCCTACAAGAGGTCTTCCGCAAGGCGTTTTCTTCATCTGCACCGGCAGGAGGATTTCATGCAGTTTTTTTTTCGCCCCCGGGGTATCGCCCTCATCGGGGCCACCGCCAATCCCAAGAAGGGCGGCCATTCCATCTTGTACAATCTCACCCAGGGCTTCGACGGGCCCGTTTACCCCGTCAACCCGCGCTATGAAACCATCGACGGCCTGGCTTGCTTTCCCTCGGTGGCCGACGTTCCCGACCCGGTGGACCTGGCCATCGTTTTCGTGCCGGGGCCCAAGGTGCCGGAGCTGATCCGCCAGTGCGCCCAACGCGGCATCCGCGGGGTAATGATCGAATCCAGCGGCTTCGCCGAAGCCGGCCCCGAGGGGCAGGTCTTGCAACAAGAGCTGGTGGCCACCGCCCGCGAGACCGGTATCCGCCTCTGGGGCCCCAATTGCATGGGACTGGTGGACGCCCGCCGTCGTTATGTCTTTTCCTTCGTCACCCCCACCATCTGGAACGAAGGACTCATCCCCGGCAAGGTGTCCCTCATCGTCCAGAGCGGCCTGCTCTCCGGCGGCTTTCTCATCGACCTGATGACCCACGGCACCACCGGCGTCAGCAAGGTCTGCTCGGTTGGCAACAAGGTGGATGTCAACGAGTGCGACCTGCTGGAATACCTGGCGGAAGATCCGGACACCGAGGCCATCGGCCTCTACCTTGAGGCCATTCCCCAGGGACGGCGTTTTCTGGAACTCTGTCGCCGCTGTCCCAAGCCCATCGTGGTGCTCAAGGGAGGAAAGAGCCCTGCCGGCGCCAAGGCCGCCCAGAGCCACACCGCCAGCCTGGCCGGCGACGGGGCGGTGGTCAGCGGAGCACTGGCCCAGGCGGGGGTGGTGGAGGCCTCGGGGTTCAAGCAGATGGTGGATTTTTGCCGCACCCTGGCCGAATATCCGGAAGTTCGCCCCGAGGCCCGCGGCCGGGTGGCGATCCTGACCTACTCCGGCGGCTCGGGGATCATCTCCGCCGACGGGCTCCACGCCCTTGGCCTCCCCTTGGCGCGTCTTTCCGAACAGACCCTTTCCGAAATCAAAAAGGTCTTTCCCGCGTGGATGCCGGTGTCCAACCCGGTGGACCTGTGGCCGGCGGTGGAGCAAAACGGGGCCCAGGCCGTCTACACGGCGGCGGCCCTGGCCGCATTGGCCGATCCGGAGGTGGACGCCCTCTTTATCCATGCCTTTTCCGGCGGCTTCGCCCTCGGCCTGGACTTGAAAGAAATTATCGCCGAGGCCCGGCGCCGGGACAAGCCGGTGGTCTGTTGGCTCCTAGGCGCCCGGGAAGATGCCCGGCGCTTCCAGGTGGATGTCCAGGCCCTGGGGGTGCCGGTGTTTCGCGAAATCCCCCGGGCCGTGGAATGCCTCAAGGCGATTTTCACCTCCCGCAACCGGAGCGCCCAACCCGCGGACGAACCCGCCGTGCCCGATGAAGCCAAAGAGCAGCTCAAGGACGCCGTCGGGGTCCTGGACGAACACCGCGCCAAGCGACTTCTGGCGGCCTGCCGGATACCGACGGTCGCCGAGGCCATCGTCGCCGACACGGCCCAAGCGGTCTCCTTCGCCCAAGCCCACGGCTACCCGGTGGTGCTCAAGGGGCTGGTGCCCGGAGCGGTGCACAAGACCGAGCAGGGGCTGGTACGCCTGGGCATCGGCAACCGGGAAGCCCTCGAGGCCGCCTGCCGGGACCTGGCCGAGGCCGTGGGCCCCAACGGATCCCTGCTGATCCAGCGGATGCTCTGCGGCCAGCCCGAGCTGATCGTCGGGGCCCTGCGCGACGGGCAGTTCGGCCCTTGCGTGATGTGCGGCCTGGGCGGAACCATGGCCGAGATCCTCGACGACGTCGCCTTTGCCGTGGCGCCGCTGAGTCGCGCCGATGCCCTGGCCCTCATCAACCGGCTCAAGACCCAGCCGCTGCTAAACGGGTTTCGCGGAGCCGCCGCGGTGGACCGCAATGCCCTGGCCGACATCCTGGTCCGCTTGGGCGACCTCATGACCGCCGTCCCGGAAATCGCGGAAATCGACATCAACCCGTTGATCTGCGTGGAAGGAAAGCCGGTGGCGGTGGACGCTTCGATCATTTTGGAGAAAGAGTGATCCGTCGGATTCGGCGGATCAACGCCGATCGAAAAACAGAGACCAGAACGCACTCGACATGAAACTCGAACCCCAAAGCAAGCCTGCCGGAATTCTGTTCCTGGCCGCCGGGCTGCTTTAAAAAACAGGAGATTGCCGTCATGAAAAACCCCGTGCGCATCATGCCGTGTTTGGACATGCAAAACGGCCGGGTGGTCAAGGGCGTGCATTTCGTGGACATCAAGGATGCCGGCGACCCGGTGCAGTGCGCCCGGGCCTACTGCGACAGCGGCGCCGACGAGCTGGCCCTGCTGGACATCACCGCCACCGTGGAAGGCCGGGCCACCATGCTGGACGTGGTCCGGCAGGTGGCCGAAGTGACCAGCGTACCGTTTACCGTGGGCGGGGGCATCAACGATCTCAAGTCCGCCGAAGCGGTGCTGGCGGCCGGGGCGGACAAGGTGTCCATCAGCAGCGCCGCCTTCCGCCAGCCCGAGCTGATCCCCGAATTGGTCCGCGCCCTGGGACCGGAAAAGATCACCGTGGCCATTGACGTGGACCGCAACCCGGTCCTGCCGTCGGGCTACGAGGTCTACATCGACGGCGGCCGCACCGCCACCGGCGCCGATGCCATCGAATGGGCCAAGCGCGTGGACGGCTATGGCGTCCCCGTCATCCTGCCCACCAGCAAGGCCGGCGACGGGGCCCGCACCGGGTACGATCTGCCGGTGATTCGGGCCATTCGGCAGGCGGTGTCCGCCGAGGTGGTGGCCTCCGGCGGGGCCGGCAAGCTGGAGCACTTCCACGAGGCGGTGGAAGCCGGCGCCACCATCCTGCTGGCGGCCTCCATGTTCCATTTCGGCCTGATTCAGATCGGCGAGCTGAAGCAGTACTTGCGGGAGCGGGGCGTTCGTCTGTTGCCCTGAAAAATACAGCGGATTCGGAATTGCTTCGTTGCCGGCTTACCACGACCGGGCCTTCCTTCGACATTTCAGGCCGGGATACTGCCAAAGACTCCGTGCTCCTGGGTACGCGTCTGAAAGCCGCGTTTAGCAAAAATATAACGGGTTACCTTGTTATGACGGTATGCGCCAGGGCAGCGCCGGGGATACGTCGCAGATGTTCAATGTGAGCCTGAAGGTATTTATGATGCAATACTCCAGAAGATAACTAACAATCGCAAATAAAGTAAAGATCGAAAGTCTAAAAATAATGAGCAGAATTTCAGCATACATTATTGCCTATAATGAAGCGGAAAAGATCAGACCTGCAATAGAGAGCGTTTTGTGGGCAGATGAGATAGTGGTGGCAGACTCTTACAGCACGGACGGAACCTCTGAAATTGCAGAATCTATGGGCGCAAGGGTTGTTCAGATTCCGTTTCAGGGGTTTGGAGATTTGAGAAACAAGGCCATTGCCGCATGTAAGCATGAATGGATTTTCAGCCTGGACTCAGATGAACGGTGTACACCGGAGGCATATGCTGAAATTTTACAGATTATCCAGTCTGACACGGCTCTGGATGCCTATTACATCCCCCGGAAAAATTTTTTCATGGGAAAGTGGATTAAACACTCCGGCTATTATCCTGATTACCGCCAGCCCCAGCTTTTCCGTAAAGGTTTTATGACCTTCAGATTAGACCCGGTTCATGAAGCCTTTGAACTTCATACAAACCGCGTTGGATATTTAAAAAACCCCATATGGCAGATTCCCTTTAAAGATTTTGAACAGATTATTCACAAGGCCAACCGTTATTCTTCCTTAGGAGCAGAAAAACTGAAACAGGAGGGAAAAACATCCGGGATGAGCAAAGCTTTTTTTCACGGCTTATGGGCTTTTATTCATCATTTTTTTATAAAGGCAGGATTCCTTGACGGGTGGGCAGGATTTGTTATTGCATTTGGCAATTTTGAAGGGACATTTTATAAATATGCAAAACTCCATGAAAACCTGTCAAACTGGACATGCCCGGATTCACATCATCTTTGAATGTTCACTGATAACTGCTCACTGGTACGTGTTCACAGGGGGAGTATATCAGGGGGAGCGTTTTAGATCCAGGCCAAATCGGGTTCGGTGCCGGTGAAGAAATTGTGGATCAGATCTGCGAGCAGCGGGAAGGTGGCCCTGGCACGAAGGCGGCAGGTTTCCTTGAACGACAGGATGCGTTCCACCCAGCGGTTTCCCTTTTCGCTGCGGGTGCCCAGGCTGCGTTTTCGCCATGGCACGGCAAAGCGCAGCGCCCGCTCGGCCCGGTTGTTGGTCGGCTCCACGCCCTCATGCGCCAGGAAGGTCCACAGCGAATCGAGCCGGCGGACAATCCGGCGGGCAAGCTTGCCGGCCTCGTTTTATGTCACAGGACACCCTATAATCGAGTTAACGCGACACCCAGATTTACGCACCCGACCACCTGACATGA
>Ga0190344_1000160_pt1 | contig 42595 bp, 40 predicted proteins | sample 48721323_MG_FD_161662 | JGI IMG/M metagenome (GOLD analysis project Ga0190344, IMG submission 161662) | Hydrothermal vent microbial mat bacterial communities from Southern Trench, Guaymas Basin, Mexico - 4872-13-2-3_MG | ecosystem: Environmental > Aquatic > Marine > Hydrothermal vents >... | reverse complement strand
GGTACCGAATGCGCCTCCGGGATTGGTTAGGACACTGCGACCGGTAAATTCCAGACCGGTTACGCCAACATCCTTGGTTACAGAAGCAGTAGCTTCACCGTACTGAGCGAGAATGGCACTGATGACCACGTCTTTGGGTTTCTTGGTCATGCCAGGAATGTTCAGCTCCTGTACACACATTCTTTTCAGTTCTTTTGCAGTTTTGGCTTCCAGTTGGTCTTTGGTAAAAGATGTACCCATGTTACAATTCTCCTTTTGATTAGTTGATTGATCTTACTTTCGAGTTTGAGTTCATTGTCAGAATATCAAAATAGACCTCTGACCGTTCATAGGACTCTTTAACAACAGCATTGTAAAAAGCCCAACACATGATTGTTGCAACTCCAAGATTTGCAAAGTAGAGTTGCGGTTCAGAGACTGCCAGTTCTTCGCAAGACATCTCTGAGGGTAATTTGTCATCTGGTTCGGCAATTTCCGGATGGTATTTGCAGAGATCAGGCGTGAGATCCTTTCCATCTTTGCGGACGTACAATTGTACATTTCCATCAGTAAAATCATTGCCGCCGGATATTAAGATAACATCTTTTAAGGTCGTACAGTAATTTGAAACTATCATCCGGGTTTTATGATTATCTACACACATAAACACAATATCGCCTTCTTTTATAGCCTCTCCCACATTATTCGGGTCGAGATATTCTTCAAAGGCATCAAACCGCAGTCTATCAAATTTCGCTTCTAATTCGGTTGCTTTTATGTCTGCCTTATTCCCGAGTCTTGTGAACTCCTGCCGTTCATAATTCTTCGGTTCATATTCGTCTCCGTCCACAAGTAATATGTCTGCGGTCAACTCTTGGGAAAAGTTTAGAAATCGACATAAACGTTCAATAAGAATAGACCCAACACCACCGAGGCCAATAACAACAATGCTATGTTTAGTCTCGCTCATACTCCACCTCCGAATACACGTTTGAATTTCGCCATCAATGATTCATTCTTCCTTCCTGACGGAATTTCCGTGATCGGAATTTGGCTCTCATTGGGGTCTGGGATCTTCTCAATAGTTTGATCAGCAGTCGCAGCTTCGGCAAGTGCTTGTCTATTAATTTTCTCGATGTCTTTGTCGAGAAATTGACCGGAATCCAATGCACTCTGAATGATTCGATCTTCCTCTGAATTTCCGGTACCAAGAACTGCGGTATCTTCTCCGATCAATGTGTAGCAAAATGGACATTTCGTTTCGCCTGCAAATAGATGAAAACCATTTCCACATGTAGGGCATGTGACAAAATCAGAGTCTTCTTTAATTCCGGGCTTCTGTTTAATATGTAAACCGTCCTCAGAACTGATGTAATTTTCCTGAAGTTCATCTTCTGTTAGAATCACCATATATTCATCAGTTTTACAGGTTGGGCATGTTGCCATTTCTGTTGAATCTATATCATCAACTACAATGGCTCCACACTTTTTACATTTGTAAACATCGGGTTCATCATCCAATAGTTCGTCCTCTGCAATTAGTTTATACCCTCTGAATACACATGTCAGGCAAGGGATGGTATGATTATCACCATCTTCGATTTCAACATCATGCGGAGGAAATTCAATTGGATTTTGACATTGGGAAGGTAGTAGATGAGGTTTCTTTTCTTCATTTTTAACAACAGATAATGGAAATACAGATCTTCCTCCTGTAGCATATGCAGGAGTAACACGTCTTCCAATCTGATGCCAGAGATCAGAATCGTAATTTCCTCCCCAACCATTACGCCCAGCATAAACACTATAATTGTATCCGCCATATCCATAACTGTAGATATAAGTTCCCTTTTCAACCATATCCATCCAGTTTGGGATTACCTTATGATATTTGGCTGATACTTGTACATGATATCGCTTGTCCATTTTGCGATATGAATAGGAATACCTGGTAGTTGCTTGCGTATCTTCGACCATTTTACCGTTAACCCATTTAAAAACTCTGCGTGTGGGTTTGTTTTTAACTTCGTCGATATCAACGGTTTTTACCAGGCGGTCAATGTAATCTTCCGGCTGAACAACAAAGCGATGGCCATTTACAACAATTGATGCTGTGATACTTACATCTTCGTCACGCACATTACCAACGGTGATATGCAGTCCATCAAAATGTTCTTCATCTTTATCATCCGTGCCGGAATGAAATGCAGACATGCTGGCATGACTATGAATCGTTCCAATCATCTGCATCCCTTCAATAGTAATACCCTTGTTATAATCACATGCTGCTGCTGTGACTTTTTGATGAGGTGGAACTATTTTATAAACTCGTTTCACTTCATCATAGAAAAGTAATACAATCGCTTCCCCATTATATTCCTTATAGACTTCTCGAAAGAAAGCAATGACCTGGGCAAACTGCCCGCCCGGGATCTTTTTGACATTCATACGTGCCATTGATTGTACACTGTCAAGAATAGAGATATTCTTAACTGGGGCAATGCTTTCCATTATTCCCATTTTCTTTTTGAGAAATATTCCTTCCTTTGCCACTATATAACATATATCATCTTTTGGAATAGGTTGTGTCCCATCATTTACGTGAATTGGAAACATGCATTAAACTCCTTTCGTCTTTGAGAAAGCGATATGGTGAGATTTTGCTTTCGATGAATAATCCGTGAAAATTTGGCCAAGCTGGAACGCTTTCCATTTTATTTTGTTCGGTTGGACTAAACCGTGGGTTTGGAATGCATTGCAGCGATATATGATTCTTCACATAATTGTCAAGGGCATAGCTGTCAGGGCTGCCTGTATAAGAGTTCATTGACCATATCCTTGGAGTTCTGTAATTAATAGATTTTGCTACCAACCAACCACCACGCTGTTTATAATCAGTTGTTCCGTTGATAATATCCCCAGGTTGTGGTTTGATTTTTGTAATATCGACCGAGGAATGTGGTAACTGTGCCCACTTCTTTGACTTCATTGTGATTCGTCTGAATTTTTTCATCATGTCACTATACCACAATGTACAACAATTTGAGCATAGGACCAATGGATCATCCCCACCAGTATCTGTAATGAACCCGATAATGATATTGACATCTTTCTTCGGGAAGTGTGGAATGTAACCTTCATTCGCAATAATTTTTGTACCGGCAGTAACTCTACCATATTTGTTCGTGATTTTTCTTATCATTCCTACATTGATCCACGGAGATCTTCCACGACTAGTTTGTCCTGAAATATACTTAACCTGTGTTAAATGACCTTCTTTATCTTCAAGGACAAAGTATAGATCACCTGTGTCAGATTCAGTTTTGAAGGCAGTAATTGTTCGTGGGATTAGCATATTGATTGGATTGTTCCAATCTGCATAGACAACTTTATCTCCGACTTTAAACGTAATATCCAAATCAAAACTTTCGACGTGGAATACAGTTCTATCTTCCGAAAGAAGATATTTGATAATTTCTTGTATTTTCGGATATGAAGTTGAATAGCTTCCAGTTGTTCTTTGATAAAAGTTGCTATTATATACAATACCTTCCGGAATACCCCAAGCACAACCTGGACGAAGTTCATCATTGAAACGAAAACATAGGAGTTTCCTACCAACTCTGAAAATCTCAGGCATTGGTTTAACATCCTTCATTTCATACAATGATTGATAAACTACATCTCTTTGGTTATCCATATCTAAGGTATGATTTTGTATTCCGTAGACTTCATCTTTTGATTCAAACTCCAAAATTAAGGAGCCAGTATTTTTAACATTAACTCCTTTATATTGAACTTTACATCCTCTGTGTACAACACCACCAGATATGCTTTTTAAAAGGAGATAATTAGTTTCTTTGTTCAGTTTGATCCCATTGTATTCAGGTTTGTTAATATTAAGGACATTGCCCTCGATATTTTCCAGGATATAGAATGAATTGCCAAGACGTGCTTCGGTAATACCATCTCTGGCTTTTCTTATAAAGCAAACTTTCTTATAAAGGTCACGGTTTTTGTGATCTTTGATAACAATAATATCATCCTTTTTGATCTCTATACCATTTTTCAAGACACCCTTTTCTTGGAACCTTAGTTGATAAGCTCCTTTATGAAGAAGTTCACGAACCTTTTTGTTGTATTTAACATTAATCAGTTTGCCCTCAATTTCCAATTGAACATACCGGATCTGATCTGAATCATAGAATCCAATGAACGAGCTGACGTGTGCTATCTTCTTGCCCCAGACAACAGGATCGCCCACATGAATATAAAATGTATCTGTGAGATAAATACCTTGAGCAATATCATAAAACAACGGCTGTGTTTTTCTTGCATATTCAGTGGGTTTTTCTTCCCTGCCTGTATCGACTGGCTGTGTAAACGATTGTGATAATTCACGGTATTGAATGCCGGTTTTTGACCTGTTGTTCCAATGTTCTTTCATTCGTTCAATTGTTTCGTGAAGATTCAGATCCATTTTGATCCAATCGACATTATAAATAAACATCGGGTCAATACGCGAAAGAGCTTGCCATCCAATATAGGTATTTACACCAGCAACATTCTTATATGCACTATAGTTATATATATAGTCTGCATTGAATTCTGCTGACCAAAATACCATAATTGTATGTTCGATTGCAGCATTCAAACTACGATGTCGCTCCCCATTCCTATCATCGCCGAAACAAATTGATTGTTCAGAACTGATATTCATCATGGGTATTTTCAATAAATAATCGCTCAATCCTGCAAGTCGAGCATTTCGAAGATATGATTGACCGCCCATCAATGTTGAGTATCTGTCAAACATCAAAATGAAGATGGTGTATGGAAATGCCAATGTGAAATGATATGGCATATTTTTTCCATTACTATACATTTCAATTTCTTCCTTGGTGAGACCGTACTCATCAAGTTTACCTTCATTTCTCAAAATATCAATCTCACGGCGCATATTATATTGGACTTTGATAGTCCTATATGCAGGGGGCTCTTCAATAACCACCAAATGCCCGTTGTCCAAAGGTTCTATGTATCTACAATTTGGAGGTAGAACTCCGATTGAACCGAACCCTTTAGATATTTTCTCTAAATATTTATCGGTGGGAATAACATGTTTTCTAATCTTCGCTATACTATCATCTTTTGCAGATCCCGTTGGGAATTCTGATTGAACTAATTGTGTATAATAAGGATTAATTCTGATTTCGTCCTCCAACGCTGACATTATTCACCTCTTAAATATTTGTAGTGTTTTGCATATTCAGTTAAAATTTTCTCTGGCCGATGATCCTCAATCTCCCAAACCATTTGACGTCTTAGTCCAGATGTTGGTATTTTTAGAAGCATCAATGGGATTGTATAAAGAACAGCAAGATACAAATCTTCTGTTTCCCTTTCCAATGTCAGGTATGCAACTTCTTTAGAATTTCTTCCTGGAACTTCTAACGCAAGAAATATGTTCGGTCCTACAGGTAAATGTGATTCGTGTGTTATGTTTGATTTTTCTTCTTGCATAATTCGGTCACATAACTCCCGAATTTGTTGAAGATTGTCCTTTTTATTGGACTTCATTTGTTCGATCAATTCACGTAATATTGTCATGTTTACATCTCCTTCTTAACGTAATATCTTTGAGCTGGAGTATCCATATACTCAACTCTTTCAAAAGGAACAGACCTCCACGCCTTTTTCTCAAGATCGTAAACATGCATGATTTTATTCTTTTGAATGAGTTTAATAATATGCTGAATGTTTACTCCCTTCGGACGATCTTTTTGAGGTATCTTTGAAAAATCAAGAGTACACCTCATAATTCGTGGAAGACCATCTTTCTTAATGAATTTGATTGTTACGTCTTTTTCATCATAGATTTTCTTCCAGAATTGTAATGCACTGGTTATTACATCAGAATCAATTTCATTATTATCATTATCTGCCATTTACTACTCCTTCCTCTTATCGCTGTGAATCAGATCATCCACCCCATTATCCGATTCATCAATGAACTTGGACATCATTAAACAGGAGTGATTACATCTTCTGCAATAACGTTTCTTATCAAATATAATCGAATGTGTCAACCAAGCAGATATTTGTGTCGGATCTTCTTCATTTCCAAATAAATCAAAATCCGTTACATTACACATTCTTGGGGTCATTTCACCACAAATACGCAAACACAACCTAAGCGATCCATCAGCATCAATTGTTATATTATGAATGTTTTTTTCAATCCCACAATCAAATTCAGATGGTAGCGTGTCAAACATCATTGGAAGTAAAACGTCTTTCATATGAATCAAAAGACTCGAATCATCCAACATGTTTTTAAATGTGCTTGCCAGTGCAAATGTTGGGTTCACTAATTGTGAACGATCTGTTATATTTGAAAAATCATAAAACGAAGTTTTGGCAATATCAACAAATGTAATATCGCTATATATTTCATAATCACTGAGTTCTCTGACTAGATCATATAAAAAGTGTTGATTATGATTCATGACAGTGATTTCAGCAACCACATCTTTAACAAGACCCTTTGATTGAATCTCCTTTAGCCTTTTTAAACCAACGATACTTTTAGCAATTCTATCAGAAAATTTCAGATGCTTTTTATCTCGTTTTGATCCTCCTGTAAAAAGTTGATTAAATACAGGATCCACTGAACTTGTAAAACCTTCAACATAATCTGTTTCTTGAAACAACTTTTTAATCATTGGCTGAATTTCAGGTGTATTATTACTGATTATTGTATAATGTATTTGTTGTTCATTACAATAATTTACAATCTGTGGAAGATCTTTTCTTAATAATGGTTCGCCTCCATAAAACAGGTGAAATGCATTTGGGTTATGTCGTTTGAGTGCTGCCAATCCATCAATAACTTGCGTGGTTGACATTTCATTTTTATAATAATGACTCATTTGAGGATAACCTGTTGATTCATGTGGGTCTTTTACAATTGCACAATAGTCACATTTTAAATTGCATTTTCTAGTTAATATCCAATTAACAATTCTTATCATTGTTATTTTCCTCCAACGATTTTTTAACACCCAAACTTATTTTTATTTTCTTTTCTTCTGAACATATAACTCCGTAATTCGGATTATTTTCTCCTGCTAAAGTTTTGGCTTTTCTTAAATCGTTCATATTATTAGTATGGGAATCAGCATACAAATGATTTGAGTTAACACACATTTTATTATTGCATTTATGACAAACCATAATTCCATCTGGAACATCATGAATATGTATTTTAAATAAAGCTCTGTGTGCTGGATGTGCTTTTCCATTCATATAAAAATTTTCATATCCTTGATTTGGTTTTCCTTGCCATATCCAACAACCGCTTTTCAAGTCAACTACATACTTTTTCTTGAATCTTTTCTGGTTTGTTGGAGTTTTTCTTTTTGTATGCGCTTCCCATATATTATCTCCTTATAATGGACACAATTCCATCATTTTTTTATATTGAGATTGTTCAAATTCATCACATGCATTATAATCAACTGCAACATAAAAAGCAACACAACCATCTTTAATTGCTTCTTTACACATATGATACGTTTCGGCACACATATTTTTGAGTATTGGAGTCATTGCTTTTGATACCCAATCATACGGTTGTCCCGTTGCATACTCATATAATTTTTTCATTGTATCAAATCGTTTCCATATCCGAACACCCTCGTTTGAATACTCTGGATTTTTATCCATTATATTTATGAAATCCTCAAATTCAGGAATTTCAGATTCTCTCAACGATACGATATATGCACATGAGGAGCTGTTTGTTACAAAATCTGATTTTATCTTCATACTTCCCTCTTTATGAAAATGTTAATATTTCATCTGCCTCTAAATGATCTTGATGTTGATGCGAGATGATATAAACAGCTTTACCGATTTTAATTTTCGATAAAACCTTTGAGACATATTGGATGTTCTGTTCGTCCAAAGCATCAAATATTTCGTCAAACAACAAGATGTTAAATGACACATTTTGAATCCTTGATAACAAGTCTCCAAGTGTAAGAATAATCGCAATATCAATAATCCTTGTTTGACCGCCTGATAATTGGACTCTTGAATTTGCTCTTGTTTGTGTGTCAAGAACATGAACAGAAATTTTGTCTCTAAACTCGCCCGCTTTTGTTTCTGCTAATGTATCGAATGAAACAACATAACGACCATTGGTTAACATATTAAGATAATAATCAACACGTTCATTCATATAAGGAATTGCTTCATCAATTAACATTGAAGGCATGCCGGATGATGAAAAACCTGTTTTCCAAAAACGTGCAACCTCAAGCATTACATCATATTCGGCAAGTTTTTCTTTTGCATCTACTATCTCTTGTTTCCGCTTTTGTTCTTTTACAAGAGCATTATTCAATTGGGTTTCATCATATTCAGTTTCTTCAAGTTGAGAGATTTCCCTTTCGATTTGGCTTTGTTCTAATGTCAATCTTGCAATTGCATCCTCAGCTTCTTTTACTGCAGCAATGTTTTGCTCTTGCTTTAATCTCACCTCTTTTAATTCACTTTCACGTCGAACCAAACTTGCTGTTTTTTCTTCAATTTCTTTTTTGATTCTTTTCTTTTCTGACGATTCAATTGAATAAACTTTTGAAGATGCTACTGATACCTTGCCTTGGATTTCTTCCAACTTCTCTTGTTTTGCTTTTTTCAATGCACGTTCATCAGAATCAATTTGTTTAATTACAGAATTGCTTTTATTTGATTCTATTGACATATCAGAGTTTATTTTTTCAATCACTTGTTCACATTCATAAATTCTTTGTTTGCAAACTGTGATTTCATTTTGATAAGTATTTATTTTATCAATTAATGTTTTTGTTGTATGTTCATCTACACATTGTTCACACAACGGGCATTCTGATACTTCTGCATCGAGGACTTTTGTTTGAATCTCTTTAATTCTTTCATTTAGAGAAACAATTGTTCCTTCTTCTTTATTTCGTTGCAATTCCTGTCTGTGCTTTTCATCTTTCAGACTATCAATAACTATTGCAGTTGCTTCCTTAATATCTGCTCGTTTCTGTTGCAGTTTTGATAATTCATCGTTTGCTTTTTCATTTATATCAGCATATGCTTTTTGAGCCTTTGATTCAAGGTCAAAAATCTTTTCTTTTCTCATTGCTTCGAGATTTTTAATTTCATTCTGGCCTTCTTCATACAATCTATTAATTTTTTGATTGATGGTTGCCAGCTCTGTGATTGTGCTTTCAAGATCAACATCTTTACTCTGCAATGATTCAAGATCTTTTTGCCATTTGCTTAACAAGCGGATACTATTTCCAAGGGCGTTTTTTCGTTCTTTGATCTTTTGTTCTCGATCATCATAGAACTTATTTTTTGCATCTTTTAATGAAGCAATTTGTTGAATTACATCTTTAAGAAGTCCAATAGAAACTTCCATTTCAGTTCTTAACTCAGATGATTCTTTTTCAATTGCTTTTATAGTATCATCTGCACCCTTATAATATATTAAAAACATTCCAAGATCTAACAGCTTGCGAAAAATTTCTTTTTTCTTTGAATCGACCAAATCTGTAAAGAAATCTTTCACTTTTTGACCGAACATTAAAGCATTCATAAATGCCTGTTGTGGGCATATGATTCTTTCAATATATGGCAATGTCTCTCTATGACCTTGTTTAATGTCAACACCATTATGATTAATCACTACGGTGTTTTGATATTTTGTATATTTATGGTATCGGGTAACAATATATTGATCTTCGTTGATCTTAAATTTTACCCATGTCTTACAATTCTTTCCGACTTTGTTATTGACAACATCATCACCCTTCGCCCCTTTACTTGTAACGCCATAAAGAGTAAATGGAATTGCATCAATGGCCATTGTCTTGCCAATACCATTTGGACCTGTGATCAGTGTAAGTTTATCATTCTCAAATGTCAAAACCATTGGATCAATGTAAGGTCCATAGTTTTCCATTCCTACTTCTTGAAAGGTTATGTTTTTCATATTATAGATTCATCTCCCTTTCGGATTATTTCCATAGCAACACTCATATATAATTCGTGTTTATCTTCAGGAATTTCTTTAATCTCGAGGTATTTTTTTAATTTGTCCTCTGTGGACATATTGCTTGTAATTCCTCGATCAGTAATATCTTTGTCAGTTTTATCAATAATATTGAACTCGCCTTTTATATCTGTAAGATCAACTGTTTCTTTCATAATCACTTTTACATGATCGCCCGATGCCTTTGCTGCTTGCGCTGCTTTAATAGCTTCATCACGATTTTCAGATGTGATTTCAATTTGAACATGCTTTCGATATTCTGTGATTGGAATACTATCAATATGTAACGTATCTGTATCAATAACCAAGAAGCGTTTTTCATCATCCTTTTCGCTCCAATCTAATTGAATTAATGAACCGACATAATATAAAGTCACTCCATTTTTAACAATTTCTTGTGGCTTGTGATAATGTCCCAATAATACTAATTCATATCTCCCTTTAAGATCGCTCATTGAAACATCAGAAACAATACTCATGCCAGAATTTAAAATGCCTTCGCTCAATCCGAAATGTGAAATTAAAACTCTGGCTTTGTTTTTCTTTATGATGTCTGGGAGTTGTTTTGAATAGGGAACATATAGAATGTCATGTTTATCATCTCTCCACGTTTGATCAAAGGGAATCCATCTTACATTACCAATGTTTTCTAATGGACGCAGAGCTGAAACAACATTGTCGCCTTTCCCTGAGAGATCATGATTACCATCAATTACATTAAAGATAATCAAATCCTCAAAGTCTTTGAAATATTGAATCATTATTTCCTGAGCGATTGCATAAATGATTGATTTTCCATGAAGAAGATCTCCTCCAATTACAACTTCACGAATATCATTTTCAACACAATACTTTGCAACCTCATACAAAGCACTTTTTATACTATGTAATCGCTCAGGTAAATTTGTCTGGTCTTCAATTTTATCTTGACTATATCTTGACAAATGAATGTCTGCAATAAAGGCAAACCTCATAATTTATTATTTTCTCCTTCTACGGGTTTTTCTTCAATAGGCGATGGAGGTTGTTGTCTTTGTTGTGCTTCCTCATCCTGTGTCATGATTTCGATTTGTTGTGTGTTGTATTTGTCTCCGTTAAAGCATACCATAGCAATTGAAGCTACAAGAATACCTATAATAATAGAGATCGCTATAATTATCAGCAATTCTATTAACGTGAATCCCTTTATATTTCGTATCTTTTTAATCATTTTTTACCTCGATTAAACTTGAAAGATCTGTTTGTTCTGTAAGGATTTTAACAACCTTTTCTTCTGAAATTCCGACAATATAGTACAAACCATCACATCCATTTTCGACTGATGTTAAGCCAAAGCCTTTTTCTACACATATACAATCTATCAGAGAATATACTTTATAATCAATACCATCTCCACATTCATCTCTGTAAATATATTCTCCGCTTTTCAGAATTTCTATACATTCTTGAGCTCTTTTTTTTAAATCTTCTGTGTTTATTGGTTCTTGATCCTCATCCTCATCCCACCATTTGCGTTCTTTTATGATTGCATCTTCAAAATCTTGATCCGACATAACATATGACTTCGGAACAAAGACGATGAAGCATGTTGATGAACTGTTTGTTATGAAATCGCTTTTAATCTTCATAAACGATTACCTCTTTTTAATCTTATTTTCATCTATACCAATCATTTGAAGAAACCACAGCATATCAAAATTATCCATTGTTGTACTCATTTCAATTTGTTGGTCATTTTCATCAATTCGCCACGCTTCTTCATAAATATTATCATCAAACATTTTTGCGGCTTCGATGTGATTCCTGATCATGAAAAGTTGTAATTCAGTTAAGTTTTCTTTCAAGATTACATAACATGCAGATGAGCTGTTTGTTACAAAATCAATTTTTGCTTTCATTTTCTACCTCAAATATTCACAAAATCTCCATCTGAAATTTTCGGATACTCCACCATCTCTCAATATATAATCGAATACTTGTCCGATTATTGTTCCAGATTCATCACCGAATACACAATACTTTGCTTCTCCCGCTTCAAATTCCTCATTGTTTTCTTTGGCAGATTCAAGCAGGCTTTCTTGTGTGAATCTCGGATCCCTTTTATACCAATCGTACATTTCTACAAATTTTTCAATTAACTCGGGGTTTTCTTTAACAAAATCAATAAGATCTCTTCGGTGTGAACTTGTATTCGTAATGATAAATGCAGTTGAACTGCTGTTGGTTACAAAGTCTGTTTTTGCTTTCATGTTATATCCCCTCTAATATATCCATTGCGACTTGTCGGTCGATCTTTTTCAACTCGTTATTCGCAAATAGCAAATATTGAACCGGCCATTTTTTGCTATCATAGAATTTTATTCGACCGTATAATGTTCGTGCAATTTCAGGACATCCATAATCAACCATATCAATTATAATAGGAGTTTTCTTATCAGGATATGTCCTTGTAACTCTTCCGCTTAACTGATCAACATTTGATATTGGAGATGTCATTATTACTGCATCTTTCCATGCGGCATCAATTCCATCACGGCATTTACCAGGTGTTGCGAATGTAAACCTTTGATTTAATTCAGCTAATGATGCTGATTTATAAAATTTTGATTTGCTTGGAGTTTTTAACCACTCGTATAATTCATCAATTTGTTTTGTTCGCTCAAATATTGCAATTACGTTACGATCTTTTTTTAATTTATTCATCAATGCACGAATAACAGTATTGAATGGTTTAGACTTTTTCATCATATTCAAATATCTTGCTTTTTGAAATTGTCCTCCCCATCTAATATATCCTCCACTTTTTGCTGAAATTTTATAATCAAGCATTAAAACCGTAACTTTTGCACTCATTGTTCCTTCAACATCTTCATCCGTGTAAATATCACCGAGATGAAATTGGATGATATCACCATTCCCATCATAACGATATGGAGTTGCACTCAATCCATATGTATATCTCGATGGTATGTGAATTGAACACTCTGAAAATGTTGGAGCCCCAACTGATGTATGTACTTCATCCGCAACAAATATTCCAATGTTTGCTTCATGCAATGCCATTAAAAACTCTTCCCTTTTTCTTTTTAATAATGACATGAATGTTTGTGTGGTCGCAATTATAATAGGACTTTTCAAGTCCTTTTGAAATGTTGCTGATGTTATTCTCGAAATATCATCATATGATATATTTGTGAAATCCATAAATCGTTGTTTCCATTGCTCTGCAAGGCTATCACGATGGACTAAAATTAAGGATTTCTTTTTTCTTGTAGCAATCATGTAAATTGTAATAACAGTCTTTCCTACTCCGGGCGATAGCTGCAAAATTCCATTTTCATTTTCAAGAATATATTTGATTGCTTTTTCTTGAGATTCACTTCTTGGAGTTATGATATGTTCAATATCAATATCCTCACCGTCATGTGTATAATCATCAATCTCATATTCAAAGAGATATTGTTGAAGCGGGAAGTTCCTTGGTACTAAAAGAAACTTCTCCGACTCAATATAGAACTTATTAATGACGAATGTTGACCTGTTGTACTCCTGTGCTCTGCGCTCTAAGAACTCCCTGATTTTAATGTAGAAATCATCATATTGATGTTCCTTGGGAATAAGCAATCCTGAACGCTTTATAATTTTCATTCGTCTTCTGTGAATGTTGCCTTGGAATTTTCATTTTCAAAGACTGTTACATAATCCATATAGATGCCCGGATATGTTGTACTCAATCTATGCTTCAATGAAATGTATAATCTTTCTGCTAAACGCTCTGCCGTTGGGTCTGTACTAATCATCATTGTCCTCATACCCAATTTATCAAGCTGCTTTGCAATTTCATGATCCTCTTTATTGAGAAGGAGACAATGATCAAGACTATCAAGAAAGTCGTTGACCATTTTCTTCAAATCAGAGAAATCTAAGATCATATCATTTTTATTTAGCGAAGGAGATTTGATTCCAACCAAAACTTCAAAGTTATGACCGTGAATCGAAAAACATCTCCCTTTATGTTTGCTCAATCTATGACCGATTGGCAATGTGAATCGTTTTTCAAGTTTGTACATATTATGGTCTCCTCAATACCATGGAAGGCATCATTCTATGAAATTCTTCCATTGAATGGTACTTAATTTTAACTTCAATTTGTTTGTCAATTTTTTTGCCTTCTTCATATATTAAATGAGTTAAAAATTGAATGTTTTTGTGTACTACATTATATAACAGTTGTCGTGAATATTCTGGTTTTCTCGACATTGCATACTCAACCCAATCAATTCCTCCTGTCCCACGACAAGTTGGACAAACCTCAAGTATGTTAATTGGTTTGTGAATTATTTTATTCCCAGAACACTCCATACATTCAATAATTCCGTTCTTATTAAAATGCATTATATTGCTCCAATACGAAATCGTTTAGATTAGCGATATTGTTTTGTAATTCTTTCTTTGACTTAGTTAACTCAGATGTATCAGTATCAATTGTCAAGAGTTTGCTAATTTTGTATTTATTCATTAAACCTTTTGCTACTTCTTTTGATACATCTGTTTGTTTTTCTATTTGATCGAGTATTTCATCAGCTTTTAACTTTTTCCCAATGCCCGTTGCGATTATGGGTCTTATCTTGATAAGTGTTTGATACTCTAATATCGTAGCATCAATTTTATTAATCTCATGTTTAAGCATTACATCATTTGCTTGTTTAAACACTTCAAATGTGTCCAATAACATTTGGTCAATTGGTTTTACCATAACATTTTTATTTGAATCCACAACAATATTTTCAAATGAAATTGAACCCTTATTCACTTCAATTAACTTTTCAATAAACTGATCAAATATTTTATCTCGATTTCTTTCTCGAATAACTTGAAATACTATGTTTGTTTTTTCAACTGATAAATCTGTAAATCCAATCATTCCCGAATCTAATTCAGTTGCGAATTTTGTCAGAAATGTTTGAAACCTTTTTCCGGGAGGCCATGATTTAAGATTGGCTGTATTAGTCCTCTTATTTATTTCAACAATACCTTCTACATCTATTTGTGCCTTGCCCGTTGTGAGTAACTTTTCAAGTTGTTTTTTCGTGGCAACAATGTTACAATCTGTTAAAGGTGCAATTATTGGTTGTCGTTTTCGTATTCCTAATAACCATAATAATCGTTGATATAAGCCATCAATTGTATAACACGGAATATATGTTTTAAATCCAAAACCAATACCTTGTGTATATTCTGTACCGATTAAACAAATTGGAAACATTGTTGGAAGATATTCTGGTTCTGTATCCCCCAGTTCTGTGTCAATCCATGGAACATAGTTTACATATTTAAATGCAAGTTCAACCGTTTTTGGATGCATTCGACATTCTGTATATCTGTCTGCTGCAGGTCCAACAGGTTCAACTCCAACATTTGTCCCGAAGTTTCCTTGCCCGATCATAAATCCTTGACGAACCATTTGAACGATTGTTCCGTAACAGCTTCCATGTGGATGATAATGACCGGTGGTGTGAGCATCAACACGTCTTGATTTAACGAGTTTATCCCTTGCTATTTTGTATGCCGATAGTAATACTCTCCTTTCTACAGGTTTTAATCCATCAATATCTAATGGAAAATTCCTGTAGTTGGAGTATTCGCCGTAGTCCTTATACAGTCTCGGTAGATTTTGGTCCATAACTTTTTACCAATTTTAATGTTTTCTCTGTGGTTTTCACTGCCTCTTCTAACATGGTGGGAAATTTAATCAGACCAATACCAACATCTGCTCCAATTTCATCCATCCCCTGAATGAGTTTTATTGGATCCATAAGACGGCCGCCATAATTGGAAATGTAAACTTTTCCTGTACATACATGAAAGATGTACGAATAGTCTGTCATACGACTGTCCGCCCATGGCCATGGCCATTCCTCGATGCCGTTGAGGATGCCTCTTGTACCTCTGCTTTTGATAAAGTCAGATGTAATTTCCTCAAACATAACTTGATTACCAGAGATCAAAATATCAGCGGGAATATTTAGATACCCTCCATCTTGACTCACGCTACCCAACCAATTCAATGAACCATCATGATCCATTACATAAAAATCAGCACGTGTTCCCATTTTAATCTCACTTTCTTAATAGAGCTTGTTAATCAACGTCCCTATCTTATTTGATGATACTACTCGTTAAAATTTCTGATGTCAAATTGGGCAAATGAAAAATGTAATCCTCATTTTGAAATTTTCTGTAGTGATTTTTCGCTTATTTTCATAATATCGAACCGTTTTCTTTTTTCTTTTGATCTTCATAGTCGGCAAGTATGGTTCTTCTGATTTCTGCTATCGTTTCATTTAGTTCTCCGATATAATTCTTAATTGAATTATAATTCAGAGGAGTATGTCTTTTACAAAATGCGTATAAAATATAGTTTAAATCTCCGTTTGCCATGACCTCTACTTCTTTCATCAATTTAACAATTAGATCAAGATCATGACGTCTATCTTGTTTGATATAAGGCATTATTTATTCAATTTGCAATATAAGGGTTTCTTCCCTTTTTGCGGCTCCAGGATTTTTGGTTTACCTTTTCCCCAATGACACATCATTTGATTGGTGTCATTAACTTCCATTTTTTTACATCCTACACAGTCAATCGTTATTGCTTTTTTCTTATACCCCATTTTTACTCCTCTGTTAAATGTTTTACACATTCTTATTCAACTTCATAATCATTGTTATGTCTTTTTACAAAACACCATCTCTATAATGTTTAAAGTACTTTCTGATAGTAATGTTTTCTGTTTCTTTCTCTCGTTGGGGAGTCAGCCTTCAACAAAAAGTTTAACTAGTCACCAACTTTCTTTTTTCTTCTGCACTCGAAAACAATTTTATTAGTTCATCAATGTTTTCACTATATTCAATTGGAACCAAATTTCTTGTTTCTTTATCCAATAGACAAATTTTCAATTGATGTGGAGATAATTCTCCGAGACCTTTGAATCGTGTGATTTTTCTACCCTTTGCTTTTGCCTTTTCAAGTTCTTCATCTGTCCATAATGGGATAAATGTTTTTCCTTCATTGATTGCAAACAATGGAGTTTGTGCTATAAAATATTTTCCTGCTTGAACAATCTCTGGCACAAGAATACCCATTACCATTGAAACAAGACATGCAATATGATTTCCATCATGATCAGCATCTGTTGAACATATGATTTTATCATATCTTAGTAGATCAATATCAAATTCTGGACCAACGCCAGTTCCCAATGCTTTAATTAATTCACCAACTTCTTTATTGTCGAGAATGTTTTTCTTCGTTGTGACATTTGGAATTGATTTACCTCTTAATGGAAGGATTGCATGTATATTTGGGTCTCTTGATTGAATGATTGAACCGCCTGCTGAATCTCCTTCAACAATAAACAATTCACCTTGTCTACTTGTGCAGTCTCTAAGCTTTGTGAATTGTGTTGATGCACGTCTGCCTCCTGAACTTACCTTTTTCAGCTTCTTTGCATCTAATTTTTTCCTATATTCAGAGAATCTTTCAAGATACTCATTCAACAATGGCTCTTGTTGTTGAGCAAAATGTTCAAGTTGTGCTCTAAATTCTCTTACAAATTTATCGAAATCTGTTTTTCGATTTGTTAGCTTGTCTTTTGTCTGACCTGAAAATTTTGGTTCGACAAGATTTAACATTAAATATGCCCGCAACCCATATAAACAATCATTGGGTTGAAATTTTAATCCGAGTTTTTTACCTTTAGCTATAAAAAACTCTTTCAATACATCTTGAAACATTGTAACGTGAGTCCCACCTGAATCAACAGGTAAGAGATTTACAGATGAAATAATCCGCGGCGCTACTGTTCCGTTTGCTTCATAAGCAAATAATGCATGAAACTTCTCGGGCTTTTTATCTGAATGTAAAAATATTGTCGTTACTTTATCTTTGCCTGTTAAACAATTGATTGCGAAATGCTCTTCTATTCCTAATCGGAATACTTCTTTTTCACCATCAATAATCAACACGAAGCTAATGTCATTTGACATTTCTGCCGATGCTGTTGTTAATCGCCTTCTGATTCTATCCACATTTGGTTTCAATGTTTCAAAGAATTTTGAATCAGGTATAAACTCAACTTTTGTTGCAAATGGTCTACTTTCTTTGAATGGATCAATTTGAGATCTTTTCAATTTTGAGTCTTTAAACTCAAATAAAGCATGTTTGTTATCTCGATATACTTCAACTGTATATTGTTTGCTTAATGCATTTATGGCTACGAGACCAACTCCGTGAAGTCCGGAACTGATCTCGTAAGCCGATTTTTTGTCCTGGAATTTAGCACCCGAAAACAATTTTGAAGATACGGTGATCGCGGTATCCCCATCAATAGGAATACCGCGACCATCGTCAAGAACCGAGAATTTATTGAGTTTTGTATCAATAATGACGGCGATGATTTTAGCATATCCGGCAAGTGCTTCGTCAAGAGCATTATCTAAAGCTTCCTCAATCAAATGAACTGGATTATTGGTTTCCCCAATATACATTCCAGCATTAAGGCGTATATGCTCAATTTCTTCTAATACTCTTACATCTTTAGCACTATACCCTTTTGCCATCCATGTCCTCCGTTATTTTTTAAATGCTTTGAAAGGCCAAACTATCAAACCGTATGCCACAGCGATTGCAAGATACAATGTTTGAGGGTTTTGGTGTTGGCCTGCATAAATGACTGTCTTCCATAGGTATGTCCAGACAAGCATGTCTATAATTACTTTTAATGAAAACATGACTATATCCTCACTACAAAACCAGTCTCATTCACATTTTTTGCAGTTCCATCTGAAGTAATTACCCAAATCAATTTCTTTGGGAGTTTCTTCCTTGGGATTGCATTTATATTTTCAGTATAACCATCTGTAAAAGCAAGACATACATCACAATTCAATTCCCTTGCTCTTTCAAGGCCAGGATATAAAGTTGTACCACCCCGACCTTTGATGTTAAACTGAATATCCCTGAGTTTTTTCACTGTATATTCTTTCTCAACAGTGGCATCAACTTCAAGGACTGTGGTGTAGCAATAGCGATCCTTTTCGATTATGTTCTTAACACCTGAGAGGCCTTCCAAAATATCTTCCGGTCTCATACTACCAGATGTGTCGATCAATACACAAATATCAAATGTCATATCCCTTGTTTTGCCAGGAAACGGAGATATCTGTGGAATACATTTATCATCCTTTAATGTGAAAACATATGTTCGTTTTCTATTGATCTTTGTTGGGGTTCGTTTAAATTTGCTAAACCGGCTTCCTCTTATGAGTTTTCTGATTATTTGATAATAAGGTGCCTTCGGAGGCGACAAGGCACTCTGAATCAATTCTGCTATATGTGAAGGTATTGTTCCACGATCTTTATTAAAACTCTTGACCGATTCTTTAACAATGTTGGTGATATGTTGATCTACCTTTCTGGATAGTGCACTTAGGTCAGGAACACCCTTTACTCCATCAACCCAATTTTTGTGAGTATCCAATCCTCCACTTGCAGGACAATCGCCCTTTGCAAAACCAGGGCATGAAGGGCCAGGAACTTTTCCATGTTGCCCTTCTCCCTGATCTTGCTGACTTTCATTGTTATCTTCCTGATCTTCCTTTTCACCGCCTGTTTGATCTTGTAGATCTTGACCATGTTTACAGGAAGCACACATTTGCTGCATCATTTGCCGCATAATGTTTTGATGGTTTTCAAGTAAGGTTAGATAATATTCTTCTGTTACCTTTCCTTCTTCCATACCATACTTTTCAGGAAGTTGTGGTGGCCATGATTTACCTGCAATAATAATGGGGTCTCTTATATTCGATTGAACATTAACCGAACAATCTGCTGCAATATTCCAAGCGTCGATTTTAAGTTTCTTTCTTACGTCACTTGTTTCATTTGCTAATATTCTCAATAATCGTGTAATATGCTTATTTAGAAGATGCATACCTTCATGTTCAATAATCCTGAGGATTTCTTTGTCCGCTGTTTTACTTACCAAATTAGGTTCATAAAGAAGTGTGATTGTTCCATCTGGTTCAGGAGCAACGCCCATGATAGAGCCAAAATCTGTAGCAGCTTTTCGTCTGATTCGTGAAAACAGATACCCCCAGTAGTTATATTTTAGTACAAACTTTGCAATTAAATGTTTTATTCGTTCACCAGAGTTCTGTTCCATAATAACTCCTTAGATTGAACCTTCGCCTGCTTTGACAACCGGCTCGTAGAAATTTTTCTTGTACTGATTTGATCCCTTGAGCAATGCCATATGGATCTTTGTCATATACTTAAAGGCTGGAGATGTTCTTTCAAATGAGTCGATTTGAGAGATAAACAATGCTGCGGTATCAATTGGCATGATCAACAGGAAGTCCAGAATATTTTTTAATTTGTCTTTATCATATTCAGGCATTGTTGTTGTCATGTAAGTACAGAACCCGACCATCAATTCGCTCAGCTTTGAGTTGTTGTTCTCTTTCAGCAGCTTTTGAATCTCAGGTTTCACACGTTTAAAATCAAGAAATACATCTTTCGGATTAATGTCCTTCTTATCTCTTGCAAATTCGATAAACAAGCGAGTCATATGTGTATTCAACAGACCGGATGCTTTAACTTCAACCTCAGCGAAATCAATTTCTTTTCGCCGGATTTCCATTTTCCACAAAATGTCTGAGAGCTTTTCATAACTCGCAGGGTTCGCATAAACTGCTCCCAATTTTTGTGATTGAAAATCATACAGGCGTTCGGGATGTGTCTGAATAAATTCAATAACAAACGGATGGAAGTTATTTTCAATTGCATAATTCAAAAAGTCAACTGCGCTTACTTCCGTATAAATATGAAGTTGCCGCCGTAACCCTGCTGCATCCTCAAGATTATCCATAGAATATTCGGAATCATCCGGGTTGTCGATTGATACAACAAACCACCCTTTTGGGAACTGGTGGCGATGAACCGAATATTCATTCTGGATTTGCCACAATAGCTGCTGCAACTGATGGTCACCACGTGAGAACTCATCAATTACAAATATGCCATATGTGTCTTTCATTTTCGGAACGAAATCCGAATATAACATTTTGAAGGAAAATCCTTCCGAGCCCTCAACCTGTACTGGAAAGGGAATGATAAAATCATCCCTTGATAGTACTGGAGCTTTGACCATGATACAGCCAAACTCTTTTGGGTTATCAGGGTTCTTTTTGTTATGCGAACCGAAGATTTCTTCGGTCAATTCGTTAACGATTTGATAACAGATTTGGGTCTTACCGACCCCTGCTGGTCCGATGATATGGTAACATTGTTTTTCAACATCACGACCTGAATGCCATGCGGCGATCGTGTCCATAATATCATTTTTAAGCATATCTTTGATCTTAGCGATAGACATAACTGAAATGTTCAAACGCTCATGATATTTCAGTTCATTTTCTTTGCTTTCATCAGCCATTACAGTAACTCCTTACATTAAAATTATGGATCTGTTAAAATTCTATGTCGTCAAAACTGAATGTTTTCTTTTCTTCGGTTGGAGCTGCTTTTTGTGGTTGTGGTGCCTGTGTAGGAGCACTTCCAACATCTTCTCCGATTTCCATAATGCCTTCCGGCCTGCTACCATAACCTGTGGTAGCTGCTGCTTGTCGTCCTTTCGACCAATCAAATTTTTCATTGAACTTATTGACTGTATCTTTGGACAACTTGAGAATCTTCAATACTGCTTCCTTGGGGATTTCTGCTCCCTTGGTCAATGCAAAAACATTTACATCATTCCCAAACGATGATGTTGCTGTTGTTTTCGTCAATTTGGTCACAAAGCGTTTATTGTTCACAACAGCCTTTTCAAACTGTTTACTCTGCTCGGTGACAGGTTCAAAAATCGGGGGCAGGTCTTCATTGAAGAGATCATTCAAATATTCAGAAACATTTGAGTATCTCATACCTTTGGCACGAATAAATACGAAAATCGGTTTCTTCTCTTCTGTTAAAATAGGACTTCCGTTTGCATCACAGAAAATACCAGCAACTATAATCTGGGCACGGCAATCGCTACAAAAATTATTTGCAGCTCTTTCCGCCGATGTTAATGGACATGCACGTTTGCTTCCATCTGGCAATGTTGACGTACCAAACCATGGTGCCGCACCTTCTTTGTAGGAGAAACATTTGATATTATCACGACCCTGCTCATTCTTAATCAAAGCCAAAATATCTTTGGTATGCGTGATAACCATATTAACTTCATCTAGATTGTACTGAACACCACGGATCTGCAGTTTACCTGCTTGTTCTTCAACATTGATGTGGTTCTTACGAGTCTTCCCTGCAATATATATGCTGTGGAAAAACTCATCTTCTGGAGCAGTAGGTTCACCGCCACCGCCTTGAAATCCGACTCCAGACAGATCTTGATAATCTTCAAACGATTGTACCATAACTTAATTTCCTCCTCAATGATTTACTTGTTGGGCACAAGGCACCAATTTTGTCCGTTTCGATCTTCGGGTATGGTCACAAGAGAAAATTCATTGTTGAACCAACACCTCATATATTGATCTAACAGATCTGATGAAATAAACTCACAAATTTTGCCGTAATCTGGTAATTTGGTTAATGTTGGATCCTCAATTGTTATCGGGTTGATTTTGCGGGTTTTGGAATCCGTGATCTCTCCGGTAATCAATTTCGGATGTGGGCAATAGACGATGACCAATCTTTTTCCGACCATTCGATATATTTCATTTCGATATAGATAGACATTGGTATCTAAATCATATGCCACATTATCTGCGTTCAGAACTCTATCAATTGATGTATGCTGTCTGCATAATACGCCATCCGATTTCTTTTCTTTGCAAATCGAACAGTCTGAATGATCAACTTTATATTTAACTCGAAGCTCAAATGATTCATCTGCTGCCTTCGAGAAGTATGAAAGAATTCTGCGCTTATTCAATAGGAATTTAACTATTGTAATTGGGTAAACATTTGCGCCCAATTTTTCAATGAACTTTTCCACTGAAACTTGTTTCATTCAATAACTCCTTATTGTTTTTTTTAGAATAAAAAATCTATTCTATTTTCCTATACACTTATAGCTGTTGACTAACATATTTATTCAATGAACGAATAAAAGTATTGTCAACAGCCACAAGTGACAGGACGGCACTATTCATTCAACGTGTGGTTAGTTCCCATATTGATCCCTTAAAGTCTTCGGGACTTTAATACCGCATATATCTGCGATTTTAATTAACATTTCTGGAGTAGTATGCCTCAAAAAATCTTCAATCCTTCTCCTTAGCTTTCGCAGCTGTTTCTCAATTAATTCAGGATTTGACACAGTGTTCTCCTCTCGCTCTTTACAACACGAGCGATAGATAGATTGGTATATTATTTTGCTGAATCAGATCTCCACCACCTCCTGACGTTGTACGAACCAACGTAGTCTTGAGCGAACCAGTTTGGCTCATAAACTTCTGTAATCTTACATCAATTGACTCCAATATTGGCAGAACCTCACGTCTTAAGTGCTGACCGAAATTTTCCAAGATTTGCTTGACTTCAGTTGGAGTCGCGCCTTCCGGAATTTCCGGAAGAATTAGTGCTGATTCCTTTAATTTACCAAGCATTTTTAACCTCAGCATTTCAGCACCATAACAGCCACGAATCAGGTACTTCCAATATGCTTCCCAATGCTCACTTGATGGCATGATTTCTATACCGACTGGAACACCTGAAAACATAATGACTGCACCAATCTGACCATCAACGGGCTCAAACTCTGCCACAAACTGTTCCAGAGCATCCCTAATATCCGGTGTGTCGTAGAAATAACGAAGATGGGCACGACCACAACTCTGTACTGGCAAGCCACGAAGCCACGTCTTGATCCTACTCCACAGTTTACTGTAACTGGTGGCGTTTTTTCGTAACGCTGGAGTCAACAGACCTTTTCTTATACCAACTGGAAGAATGTCTTCCTCATTGTTCTTCGATCCAAGGTAACCTCCCTGACTTTCTTCGATACAACATGCATTATTAAATTGCTGTGTAGTACCAGCTTGAATGACACCTGATCCTGCCATAGCGTGATCCTGTGCTCCCTTTCCTCTGACCATCATGTTGTTTGGCACGATTGCTGGCTGTACCGGGTCGTCATTCTCAAAGACCATTGTTCCATAACTGGTTGTGGACTTGAACTTCAGATGTTCAGGTCCTGCAACTTCTCCCCTTTTATCCCCAAGGATCGGAACGACGGTCATTTCATCGACAGATTGTATATTGCCGATTTCAATACCAGTGAACTTCAATTTATTAAAAATTGTCATAGAAATGACCTCCTTATCCGATTAGTTGTTTATATTTCTGCACCAACAGTGTTTTGACTATATCACGATTTTCGAGTATACGATTAAAAATGACTTCCGTCTCGAGATATTTGTAATCAGCCAACGGTATCGGTGTAACATCTGCTACCAATCTACGAACCGTGCCTTTTTTGGCATTCGCAGCGAACACGGGATTCAAATGAAGTAAATTAAACTGCATTTTCATTTTATTCTTAAAATGGTTATAGGTATGTTCAAACATACCTTTTACTTCATTTTCATATCCGTCTGACACAACCACGATGTTTGGAACACCTGTCATGACAGCATCGACAAGACCTTTCCACAATGGGGTTGCATTGGCTGGAACCAACACATTGACCTTGTCTGTCGTTGGGATCTCCATAGCTTTCCCACCCACATAAAAAACGCTTTTGACGTTATCCAAACATGCCACCAGGCATAAGGAAGTCAGAAATGGATGTAAAGGTCGTTGATCGCTACCAAACATGGATCTTGATGCATCGACTACAACGACACATTCTCCTATATCTACACGCTTTTGACTTTCACTAACTTCAACAATGGCTTCCTGAATATCATCCATGTTATCGGAGTCGCCGGTCAACAGTTTGTGATAGAATGCTTTCCACAGGTCATATAAATCCTGTTTCTTGTAGTTAACTTTAAATGTTTTTGCTCCGCTTTTCTTTGCGGCTGATTCTAATTGAATCTTTTCCTTGTTGGTTAACTTTGCCTTTTCATATATCTCAGACAATTCAATAGGAATTTTGTAAGTGTTTCGGAATCCCATAACTGTTCGTTGGGGCATCCCTTTCATATATTTCCGAAAGTTATCAACATTACCAGTCTTTGCTGCTTTACGCAATGACCAATATTTGTCAATTTTTGGATAATATGTAGAGAGACCTTCACGATGTGGTTCTTTATCAAACAAATGGTAAAATACAGAAAATGCTGCCGGGTTATATCGTGCAATCCATTTTGCAAATACAGCAATGTCTCCATTAAGAATTTTATACACATCCTGTTTGCCCAACGCATGGCGAACTAGTGTTTTTAATTTATTTTTATAGTTAACTGCCAATTCATCGAGTTCATGATTTGAGCGATTGAAGATATACTCAAGAATGACTTTTCTTGTTCTCGCATTGTTCACTCGATTAAAACCTTCTGCCCCAGTTAACATCAAAAGATTCTTCAATGCTCGTGGAGTACGTTCTTTTGCCAGGTTATAGAGAATCACCTTCGTTTCATAATCGAAAGCAAGGCCTTCAACAGCAGGAAGGTTTTCAGAATTGATTCTTGGGTTACCAAGAAGCATGTGTGACATGGCACCCTTTGAAAATCCTGTGCCTTCTAGAAGTGTTATCAAACAGAATAGAGTCCGATCATAATTGAATAGATCTCTCCACATCTGAAACACCCGGTTAAATTGTTCATCTGCGTCTTCATAAAACGCACCTTTCGGAGCGTATTGAAGAATACCTGAGTCAATTTGCAGTTCACTTGTTGTCATTTCTTCAAGTCCTCCCTTTCTGATTTAATTCCAACGTAAGTGATTCATATCCAATTTTTTAGTATGAAAAATAAAAGCAATAATAACTCCTTTTTTTGATTCGGGGTGATATAATATCACCCTTTTTCAAGGAGGTTTCCTGAAAGTAGAATATGTAAGATAAAGCAAGAATCGAACTTGCTACCTATTGCTTCATATGCAATTGCTCAGCCAAATGAGCTTTTTATCAGAAATTACATAAAAGTCTTTCAGGAAAATGATAGCTGGAGTCAGTCATGAGATTTTGTGTTTTTCGCCAAACTGAAATCTCATGAAGTCTCCAGCAAAACTATAATAAAATTAGAAGTTATTAGATGTAGTGTTAGTTGATTTCTTGACATGAAAATAACTGAATCTACATCAAGTCTTCTAATGTTATAAACGATGCCCAAAGTAATAAGTGTATTTGTTGTCTTACCACAGACATTGGCGTGGTAGAGAGGATTCGAACCTCATAAGTTGCTTTATCAGAGCAATGGTGAACCAATCACCGATCAGAAAATACACACAAGTCTTTGGGCAAACTTATAAAAGAAAAGGGAAGTAGATGTAACTTTGTATGGATTATCACCCACTTATTTGCAGTGATGTGTTTTACTGAAATTACATCAAGTCCCTTTTAAACTATTAGATAAAAAATGATTGTGGAAGTCAAACCCACCAATAATATTATCTAAACCAATAATCATTATTCAGATATTAATATATATAGATATTTAATTTTAAAATGAATTATGTAGCATCAACCATGGCAGGTTTTTGATGATTGACTAAATCAAAAATCAATTTCTTACCAGGAAAATTACATGAGGTTTGTACCATTATTTGTTTTGCTGTTTGTGGCATAAAATTATTTGTGTAATAAAGTTGTACGCCACCTTTGAAGTTAAACGCAACACCATCATGAGTTTCAGAAATATCAATCAACTCACTTCTTGGTACGGTCAATTTGAGAGGTCCATTATTGATTGTGATTGTAATACTTTCCTCTAACATTATTTCTGCTCCTTTTGTAATAGTTCAATTAAAATAGAAGATCTAAGTTTCTTCGATTTTTCACAAAACCATTCGATTAGTTTATCTTTATTATATGTTCTTAAAAAATCAGTAATCATCTCAGAGTATTCATGGACCTCAGCCTGCTCTTCAATCTCTCTAAGTATTTTAGGGATATTATGTTCGCAGAATTTTTCAATTTGGAACAAGTTGCTATCTGGTCTTAAATATCTCCATGTGCCGACAATAAATTTTTCATGCTTATATTCTATAAACTCAATGAATTGATATAGTTCATCAATGTCATCTTGATTATAAAATGGATTGAGTTCTGTTGAAAAGTCAAAATCATATTTCTCAGACATTTTTTGTACAATTGAAAATGCTAACAGTTTTTGATGTTCAAGAGGAAGTTTTTTGATATCTCCTTTTACAGATTCATAATTTTCTTGAAACTCGGGTGTATTCATATATTCCGTAACATTCACAAAGAAAAATTGCATAAGGCCAGAATCGACCACAGGATCCCCAGAATAACTTTCAACCGCTTCATCATCGTAGTCGACTTCTGGTATTTCAATTGTGTTCCCACATAATACCTTTAAACTTTCATTATTGTACATTTTGAATATCCTTTTAATTTTAAATACATAAAATATTAGCTAATTTTCCTGTTGAACATTCATCTACATGCCCATATTTATAATGACATTTTTTACATACAGACCATGCTAAATCTGGGTCTAATGCAAAAAATGGTTCTAATTTTTGTGGTCGTTCATGATGAACATGATCAGCTAATTTTCCACAATACTGACAAATATAGTTATCACGTTCTAACACATACTCTTTAAAATATTGATATTCGCTTTGAGTATAAGTTTTTTGGCTTTCTGTAAATATATCACTTCTTAAATTATATAAAGGACATTGAGTTTTACAGGCATCGCAACAATAAAAATAACAACCGCCGTTACCATCTTCCTTTTCGAGTTGTCTTATTCGTTCATATAATTGTATATTTGTCGGTGTAAACCACCCTCCCTTTTCTTTTGAATTAGGGCAATTATGGTTTTTACAATGAACTTGTATCTCACCTGTTTGTGGGTTTTCTCTTATGTCTTCTATTTTACAAAAAAATGGATGCTTACTTTGATAATCTTCAAGAGTATATTTTCTACTTATAGATTGTTTAATTTTATATTCTATATTGTTTTTATTTAACTCTATTATTTTTTTCTTTATTTTATTTTTAGTTTCCGAGGAAACTATATGATTTTTAAGTCTTTGTGATGTTTTCTTTTTCATTTGTTTACATTTCGTATAATGATCAGAACAACAATATTTTTTAGAAATTGTAAAAAAATAATTAGCAACTTCCCCACAACCATAATCACATAATATACTAATATTATTTTTTAGTTTTACAGGTTTGGAATTTTTCTTTCCTTTTCTCCCCTTTTTTAAGTTAGTAATTTGTTCTTTACTTCTTTTTTTCCCTGTATTTTTCTTTTTTGCTTTTTCAATTACAGCAGGGCATTGTGAATGATATTTTTCACAGCTCCACTTTTTTTTGCCTTTTGAAGGTGGATATTTTGCTTTTTGCCCACAACCATACTCACATAAATTCATTTAATCCCTTGTCAGCATTAATGAAATGAAATATGAATTTAATAAATCACGGGCAGGAGATGTTTTTGGTTCACGATATCCTGCCTGACCTGACTGAATAATTTCTGCCAACATTTCTTCTTTTGTTACATAATCATCTGAAAGTGGTCCCATAAACTCTGCCAATACGCTTGGGCAATTATAAGAAATGAATGAATATGTATCTAATTCACCCAACCGTTGACCTCCCTCACGTCTCTTGCCCGCAGTTGGTTGTGATGTTTTGCCTGTTACTGGTCCAGTTGAACGTCCATATATTTTTGCATCGCCCATGTGTTCCAATTTTGCAATGTACATATACCCACAAGGAACAGCATTTTTTGTTAATGTATTATATTCTGGTAATTTAAGATTGTATGCTGATTGTAATCCAAGAACCTTCAAAGCATTTTTTATATCATTATGACTCGGAGCTTTAAATGGCGGAATAATTATCGGATAAAATCCTGTCTTTTTAATTTCAGATATAAATTTTGCCCAACCAGTTGCATTTAATTTCTGAATGTTTTTAACAAGTCTTTCAGTTGCAATTTTGTTCTTTGATTTATCTAAATGACTAAACACTTTCTTTATCAATGCAGTTGCTTGTGTTTTTGTCATTGTTGGAATTCTTCTTCCCAACTCTCTTGCCATTAAACCACAGTACATTTCATATAACTGACCAATGTTCATACGGCCCAATAAACCAAGAGGATTCAATACAATTTCAACTCTATCACCATTTGGGAGTCTTGGCATTAATTCATCCTTTTCAATAATTGAAATAATACCTTTATTGCCGTAACGATTACATAGTTTGTCTCCAATTCCAATTTCTAACTCTTGTTCAATTTTGAATCTTATATAAACCCCTTTGATTGTTTCACCTTTATAAGTGAATTTCTCGTTTGGTGGTTTCTGCTCCCTTCTATTTGTTCTTTTGATGAGTTCAGTTAACATTGGGAATTTTGTTTCTGGGACATTTGCAAATACATCAATATCAACTATACGACCTCCCGGACTCTTTTTAATATATTGCCCAGCAAACATATCAGTTGATTCATCGTCTTCAAAACCAATAATATCTTCGATGTCACCAAATGTCTTTCTTAAAATAGGTTGTCCCTTTTCAATTTCCTCACCGATTTGTGCAATATAAAGAAGTCTATCATTTTCGGCAATAATAACTTCTTCTTCTATTCCGTGTAATGATGTTAACTTATCCTCCTTTGCAACACTCTCGCTAATAACAGCACCATCCTCAAAGTTATAACCTTTATATGGCATCAATGCTGCCAATAAAGGTCTGCCCAATGCAATTGTGCCTTGCGACATACAAGCTCCTTCTGCGATTATTGACCCCTGTTTGATTATTTGTCCCTTCTCAACGATTGGGTTAAAAACACTCAATGTATTTTTACCTGAACCGGAACGAAGATGAACAGGAGTTATATCAACCGTCTGTAATCGCTTATTACCGCATTGAATGCGAATTGCATCCTTTGATACGCTTAACACTTTTCCGCTGCAAGGAGTACGTTTTACGAAGTTATCAGATAATACACCTGTAAGGATTGATTCATACCCTGATTGAACAACAGGTGGTTGTGGATTCTTTAATGGGACCATTTGTTTTGCTTGATTTGAAAGCATGATTGTACGAGCACCATCCGTATTTTCAAGGAATGGAACCATACATGTGCTTGTTGATAGCATTCCTGCTTTCTCATTATCACTCATGCTTTTTGTTGCAAACATTCCACGAGATGACGAAAGTAATGCATCAATAGTTAGCTGCTGAACAATACCAATGTTATCGCTCTCAGGTGTATCTAACGGATCAATATTTCCAAAATAACTTGGATGAATATTACGAGCTGTTGTTTGAATAGCCCTCTTATCAGGAATACCACCAACTTTTTTACCAACTGGAGAAACACGAGTCATAGTAGACATTTCTTCAATCGGGTTTGCGTATTCCATATCAACAACCAATTCTGTCATTAAAAAATCACTCAATACCTTTGTTGAAGGAATTGCAAATTGTGCTTCCGTATTTCCTGATAATACTTGCTCTTTATAAACAGTATATGCTGCAAGGATTTGTTTTTGTGCCAAATGAACCAAAACCTCAGAGTTTCTAATGCGTTGATTCGATAAATCATTTCTATCAATTACATACCCTTGAACAACTTTATTAGCCATATACTTCATAATTAAATCAAGATTTACAGGAAGTTGTTGTGTTTTTAACACTTGTTTGGCCACAGGATCAACAATATTCTGTAAGTTTGAACTAATCAAAAATGTTGAATTTAATCTGCCGGTTATATTAATTATTAGCTGTTCCCAATACTCTTTCGATGGAAACTCTTTATCAATTTTATATTGATCTGGTTTCCCATGCATTAAACCTGTAACCAACTGATCTTGTAAATCGGTGTTTACATTTTTAAATACACAATACTGTCCTTGCTTGATTCTGACGTAGAATTTTTCATTTGTAGGTTTCTTATCTGAAATCACAAAGTTGATTTTATATTGTTTGCATGTTTCTTCAAAACCAAAACTAAATGCTAATAGATAAAACAATGGCATTTTGTATGACATGAATGCTTCAAGATATTTAACTCGTCTTAGATTCTTCACATAAATTCTGAATACTGAATATGAACTTTCAAATCTTGAATGACCTGGTTTTGGAAATGTAATTGGATTTTGCACAATTTGATTAACAAGGCATTTTTGTTTACCATTCAGTCTGAACACTCCAGTGTTTGGATCAATTCGCGGCAATTCTATTTTGATGTTATGTACATTCCCAAATTTATCTTTTAGTCTAACATTGGCAATATTAATATCTGATTTTAATATTTCTCCGGGACGCCCTTTTTTAGGTTCAATGGAAAATCTTTCAAATTTTAATGGTAATTCTTTTGATTCTAATACCTTAAATGAATTAACTAAATCTTTTTTAAGATTTGTTTCAAAGTCCATCTGACGTTTTTTATAAATATGATTTGGGGCTTTTCCATCGACCATTTTAACTGGGTCATATACTTGAACTGTTGGATCTGTTGCAAGGCTCTCTACTTTACTTGGAGGAATAATATCACTTGCTAATGTTTTACTAATCGCTGTTAGCGCTTGGGATTTTCGAGCAGCTGGAATTCCTTTTGAAAATCTTTGTGCTCTATTAATATCCCCGCTTGTACTATAAAGTATTGCCGCTATAGCTACAGTTTTAACATCATTAGTGTTGATATCGCCAGAAACAATTTTAGCAACCTCATCAGGATCTTTTTGGAGATATTGTTGAATAGCACCCTTGACACTTGCTGAATCTTTTGAATCAATTTTCTTTCTGAGGCTCCTCATTATAATATTTGCTGCTTTATTTGTTTCGTTTTCCTGCTCTTCATCTTTGAGGATGCCTTTTAAATTTCTTATATAATGCAACACTCTTTGAAATGTATATTCTCTATCTTTGACAAGTAACCTATATCTTGAATCGCCATTTATAATTGTATTAAGAATCATATCATCAAAGTCAAACTTTCCATCCTTCATTTCTTTAATGATATTAAATATCTTTCGATTAACAAATGTATTAACGTTCTTTGTTAAGTCAACAGAATACATAAGAATCTTTTGATAGTTTCCAGGAAATTGTGCTGCAGCAGTTGCAATCGTATTTTTAATTAAGAAACCGGCTCTCTGTCTGTAGTTTGTTGGTTTGTACATTACATCAATTGCATTGGTATATAATGATAAATCAAGGATAACATTTTTTCCCGGAGGAACTTTTTGTTTGGCTGAATGTGGAATTAAGTTTAATGAACGATATGCCCTCACAAGATCTGGTGTAAGTCTTGTACGTGGCACTGTTGTCGTTGGAACAGATACAATTCGATAATCAATCTTCCTTAAATTTAATTTAGGAAGATCATCCAACAAATTTGAATTTTCAGAAAAATAAATCAAAAGAAAAGGTTCTTTTGTATTCTGCGGGAATCGAACTCCATCGACAACATGTGTGTATTGTCTAAGGGCAGAAAATTGTATCATTTTTATACTCCTTATTATATTTCATAACCGCATACTCATAATCTTTTTGTTAATGGGCTTTTACCTCCTACGCTTTTTATCCTCAACCAATGTTCCTGTTAAAACTTTTTCAAGAATGCTTGGCTCTCCACCGTCTTCTGTAATAAGACCTGTCTTGATCGCCTCATTGATATTTTCAAATGCTAATCCTTGAATGAAACTGGTTTTAAATACTATCTTTTTAATATTGATCATAACAGGATCCCATTTTTCTCCGAGTCTTGCTGGAATACTTTGATTCTTTTTATCTCTTAATGCCTGTGATAATAAGACTTCTAGATGCACAGAATCCATATCTCTTAATGTTCCGTAAACAGCAAATAATTTTAGAAATAGATGATTTGCATCTTTATAAATTTCACGACCACCCAACAAACGTCTTACATATTGAATTTGAGCTTTAGTGTCGTCTGTTTGCATCGGAATATCTAAAACTGTACTATTAGCATCAAATGTTAATTTCAGTTCTTCTTTTCCAACCCTTTCTTGTTTATATACTTTCAATATTGCTGGGTAATCCAAAATGATATTGAATATAACATCTTCATATTCAACTTTTGCAACTAATGCTTTAACAATGATTTCATCATCAGCTTCAACATAAGTCATATCATCGGGCAATGGATAATCATCAAGATTCAATGTCATAACCATTGGGCGTTTTGTGAACAACTCAGTGTTATTCTGCCCCAAATTTTTCATTACAATATCTTTTGTAGTTAATGGATCATTTTGAATAATATCATATCTAATATCTCTTTCTTGAATCTTTACAGCACCGCCTGTATGGAAACTCTTCATGATTGTTTGTGTGCCCGCTTCACCAATCAATTGTGCCGCTAAAACACCCGCATATGGCGAATGGTGGCGTTTTAACAAATCCCCATAACATGTATGGCATAGTTTAGGGGACTCACAAAATATTGGACTACGGAGGTTTAAAACATCGCCCACTTTCATTGTTTGTGGATCAAATGGCTGAACTGAATTACCCTTTAAAACATACCTTCCTGTGAATCTCCCTTTCATTGCTGAAGTCATTCTAAAACTCAAATGACGTTTTGTACCACAATCTCTTAGATGTCTGTCGATCTCTACAGTATTTAAAACATAAGCAAGCTGGCGTGACATATATCCTGTGTCTGCTGTATTCAAAACACGGTCAATAATACCCTTTCTTGAACCAGCGGCTGCTGCAAAATATTCTTTGTTTGTTAATCCGCTTGCAAATGATCCTGTTACAGGAGGTAATACTTTTCCTGTTGGATCAGCAATCAATCCTTTTGCAACTAAAATTTGCATTGGCTGACTCCAACCCTTTCCTGAACCTGATTGAACAAGATCATATAATCCTGTGTCTTTCAAATGGTCAATCAACAATTTTTCCATTTCTTTCAATAAAGCGGCTGCTTCTTCTGTTGTTGCTGATTCTAATTTTTTCTTCAACTGTAAAATTGAAGTTGGTAATTGAATATCATTGAGGCTAATACTCGGAGAAGAAATTGTTGCAAACTTAAATCCTATTGTTTTCAATGCAGAAAATGTAGCAATTGCTTGTTCACGACCATACTTTTTCAAGATTACAGGAATCAAACTATTTACAACTTTTTTAGTTACAACTTCATTTACAAATGGGAATGATGTTGGAAATGCACTATTAAAAATAGCTTTTCCCATCGTTGTTTTTTGACCACGATATATTACAGGGATGTATGGATCAGTTGCTGATTTTAATATTTCATCTGTTACCGCAACTGGTGATACTGCTTTCTTAACATTCTTTGTAAGTATATATAAACCAGCACACATTTCTTTGGATAATTCAAATGTTACAGCAGTATCTGAATCTCCTCCTTCACCATTCATCATTTTTGTTTTCACTTCTTCTTGTGCTTCATTTGTTATCGGGTGATATATGGCCATTGTATCTTGGATATACACTCCATCATGACTTGCGAATGTATAATAATCTTCTACAGTTAAATCATACCCAATTGTTTCGTTGGGGTCAAAAACAATCTCTATATCTGAAATTGGGATTAATTCAAGATTGTTTTCAAGCAGTTGTTTTTTAGTAATCAATTTTCAATCCTCGCTCTTCATATCTTTTATACATTATTACAGAATACCAAGACTTATGCCATTTTCGATTGTGACTGGTTCTGATTTGCACAAGAAATCTTTATGTTATATTCTTTACTAATTCAACCCATTTTTATTATCCCTTATTAAAAACTTACCTTCAGGGGAATCTATAAGATCTCTTGGAGAAATTTTTCTTATTTTTCCTTCATTTTCGTCGAATACTATCAATGAATGGTCATATGATGCCCAGAAATCTTCAAATCTATTTTTTTTATCATGTATTTTATACATTTCAATATTTTCATGTTTACTATATTCAACTATTTTTTTATATTCTGTATTTCCTGTTTTTGGATCAATTGCTTTTATTGTTAGATTTTCAAACGGTTTATATTTTGTTACTACAACTCCATTTGCCTTTTTAGATACTTCTTTTTTCTCAAACTTTTCATTACTTGCTAATTGACTTATATGGCATTTTTTATTTTGTCCTGATTTATAATATATAATATCAACTTGGCAACTGTCCCCATCGAAATCTGCATTAAATCCACCTACTTGTAATGTACACAATTGAACTGTATTACCTTCAACTAAAATAGGCTTGAATCCACGAATAGATTCTGCTCGAAGTGCAGGGTCACGTTTTGCCAATACACTTCGATTCATCATGGCAACTTCTGTAGCATCCCAAATAATTTTATATAAATCTTGAGGAAGTTTATCTCCATTTTTTATAGCTTTAAAAACAACCTTAATACTATCAATTGATAACTCTAATTGTGTAAAATTCTTGACAGCTTTTGCTAAATTGTTTTGATTAACTCCACCTGAATGAAACAAACGATGAATAATAAAAGGTTCAAACAAGCTAACTGCCATTCGTAGCGGGATACCAATCTCATTTACTTTTAAATTTGGACCAGGTGTAATAACAGCACGACCAGAAAAGTCTGTACGTTTGGCAAGAAGACTCGATCTAATAAGACCGCTTTTCTTTTGAATCTTTTTACGGATAAATTTGTCGTGTGCAATTACGGCTTTTTGAAGTTCAAAGTTTAATAAATCGAACAAGGCACCTGATTTTGAAGCGCTCTTTATTTGATGTGCTCGTCTGATTAAAGCAATATAATGATCATTTAGTTCATCATAGACCCACATTCCTTTTTCATCTTGATAGGCATCCCTTTGAGTTGGTGGGATAACCGGAATGGCATCAATGAATACATTTCCATCTTTTATAGCTGCTTTAATTTTGAGAATAAATTTGTCTCGGGTCTCTGTTCCACCCCTAAATTTTATTTTTGGAAGAAGTTTAATGAACTCTGAAATTCCTGTAACTCCATCAGGATCAGGAGTCAATACACCCTCAGAATTAACCTTAAATGTTTCTTCGGTTGATATAAATTTTTCAATTTTTCTATCTAATTGAATTAAAAGCATATATGCTGAGGGGTGAATTACCAAGGCATTCAGATCGATATATGAAAATGTCTTCTTTCTTTCAGTTGATTCTTCTGGACCAAAAATAATTTCTGAAAATAAACCTTCAGGATGCCATTCGCCTGGCTTTGAGAAAAACTCTGTTGTAGTAACAGGCTTTAGTCCTTGTTTGAACTTTTTTATATCCAAAAATTGTATCATTATTTATATTACCCCATTACATATTATGCTTGATAGATTTCCTGTTGAGCATTCATCTCGATGCCCATATTTATAGTGACATTTTTTACACACACTCCAAGCATAATCTAGATCAAGTGCAAAAAATGGTTCTGTTTTCTGTGGTCTTTCATGATGAACATGTTCTGCTTTTTCCCCACAGTATTGACATTTATAATTATCACGTTTAAAAACATATTCTCTGAATTGTTTATATTCAGATTGAGTATAAGATTTGTTTATATCAAAGCAAATGTTTGTTCTTTTTCTGAATATTGAGCAGTTATTTTTACATTTATTTGAACAATATAATCTACATTCTCCATTTTGAGTTCCTTTCAAACACCTAACTCTTTCACTAACATCGGATGCTTTCGGAATGAATCTTTTTTTACAATAATTACAAATAACTGTTAATATATTTTGATCAATTATATCTCGTTCAGGCATTTCTTCTATAGTCAATTTTTTTGCAAACGTATCATATAAAGGAATGTTATTTGAATAATATTCCCCTTTATAACTTGGATGATTTTCTATGTTTTTATACAATTTTTTCTTTGATTCACTCTGTAATTTTTTTTGTTGGGTTGTTGGTTTTTTTCCTTTTAATTTTTGTGATATGATTTTAACTCGTTTATCTGTATGTTTTGTTAGTCCTTTATTCCAAGGTTTTTCGCCTTTTTTAAAATGACCAGAATTTTTTTTATTTATATGAGCTGCTCTTATTTTTTCTTTTGTTTCTATATTCATTGTTTTGCCTATATTGGCAAGTTTAATTTTTTCTTTAGCACTTTCAGGCATTATATTACCTTTGTTTTTATTTCCTATTTTATTTTTTATAGATGGACACAATGATATATTTTTTGAGCAACATTTTTTTCCATTTTTAAATTTATATTTTGCTTCTTGGCCACAACCATATTCACATAATTCTATCATTTTCAATTGTTTCTAATTCCATTTAAATGTTGTTTAATATTTTTAAACATTCTTGTTACTTTAGCTTTTTTAGCAGCCATAGTCATAGGTTTAACTACAGATTTTGATAATATGCTCTTACGATGATTTAATTGATTTAGAATTTTTTGAATATCGCCTGAATCAAATTGATCTCCTTTTTGAGTCATTAGCCTGTTAACCATTTTGATGGCAATGTTAATAACTTTTGGATCTTCAAATCCAGCTCTATTGCATAAGGGCACAAGATATGGAGATATATCTCTACCAATAGGCATTAGCTTCAAGAAACATTTTGGTTTTTCTCCATAAAGACGATCTCTCAAATCTTTCCTTTGAAGATATGCCAATGTGTCCTCTGGATTGATCAGATCGTTTGCTCGTCTGATTAACTCAGATAAATGTTTTATATCCTGTTTTAACTCATCCCTCATTTTAGTAAACCCTCCGTTATGGGTGGATAATCCTATTTGTTTTTTGTTCTAAAAATTATAGATACAAAAAAAATAATTTGGGGGATTTTTACCCCCAAATTATTTAGAAATCAGCATTCATCATCTTTGTCATAGTTTCGATTTCGTTATTCAGTTTATTTGCAAAATACAATGTAAAGAACTGAATCATGCTATGTTCGATTTTAGATAGTGGAATACCTCCCAGTTTCTTTCCTGTTAAAATATCACAGAAATCAACTCGAGACACTCTACCAATATAATGACAAAGCAATGTATGTGGCAGAATTTTTGTATTAAATCCATAAAAATTCTGATGCTGATCTTGAGCATTAATATACTCATGAACGGACTTAATTTTATATGTTGTCGTTATAGATGGACTCCGTGTCGGATAATAATTCAATAGAGCAAACAAGTCCTTATAATCTGTTGAAAATGCAGCTCTGAATAGATTTTGCATATAGACTGAAATGACAGCTGCATGTTCAGGAGATAACGTCTTGAAATGATGATATGGAATTTTTGTCATTTGAGATAAGACTGGATATACCAATGTTTCACAAAGAGGAGATACAAACTCAATTTCGCTCGCACGTTCATGAAATGAAATTATGTTTTCGTCCCCTTGATCTGGTTTATTTTCAACAATCAATGTTGCCTGACGTTGAAGCATTTCATAAATCTTTTCGTATGCAATTCCTTTCAAACGACCCAACGTATCATTATAACTATACGTTTTTAGGTTATCCGTGTTAATTCCCTGAATATCTTCGGTTGAGATACTATCATCATAAACAATCGACCCTTTGTACACAGAACGAAGAAACCATTTTACCGATTCATCAATTACCCCTACGAAATAAGTGATCGGATTTTTGTCTTCCTCACAAAGAATTAAAATGTGATTCATAATAAAGTTAAAGATTTCAATAACATGAACTCCAATATCTTTACCTTGAACATTCTTGATATATTCCCACATAAATCTATCCGTAAGATTATACCTAAATGTTTTGGTCTTAATGACATCGTAAATTTTTCTAACAACATCAGTTTCTACAATTTCAGAAGCTAGTTTGTTATAAATTTCACGATGAAGTGTCTGCCCTAACTTTAAGTTTTCATTATTTGATATGACAGAGTATAATTTCAAATAACACGACAAACGAATGATCTTTTCAATCTCCTCAGGTAAAAATAGAATTGAATTTTTCTTAACTTTCGATTCATCAACAAATTGTGAAAAATCAATTTTTTGTGAATCTAAATATACATCTGCATACTCTTTCAACTTAGGGATGTTATCAATAATAACCTTCGGTCTTTTAATTTCATCCTGACAATCATCAAGTAATTGCATAAACCAGTCACTGAACTCTTCCCCACAATATTCAGCAACGCCCTCTATAAATTTTGTTACGATAAAATATTTATTCGTAACAGAGGAAGATAAGAGCATGAGTTCTATTGGTTCATGTTTTTCATCAATTACTGTCCATTGTTTTGGACCTCCCTGTTCAATTCTTAGCAAAAAATACCTCCTTTTTATAAGATGTAGTTACCTCTCAGCATATAAGTTAATATACACCGAGAGATAAATTTGATGTCACCCCAGGTTTGTCGGGGTAATGATTTTTTGGGTGGCGCAAAAAAATCGTATAATTATTCCATTCAGACATTAATATATATAGATTAAAAAGGTTATAAATGATTAGATTTTTTTGAGAGGTGACATATGTTTTATGCCTCTTTTTAACATTTCTTTTACAAATTTGTCATGTAAGTCAACAATTGAATTTACAAATTTTTTATTTACAGGTTTTCTCTTTACATTACCAGCATATAACATATGAGTTTTTTTGTGTAGGTCTAATAGTTGTTTATCCTTGAGCGACGTAGGATTCCTGTCTTTCATTCTCACATACATTCTAAGAAAATCAGATTCTAACAGTCGTAACTGCATTTAGTCCTCTTTAAATTCATTTGAAAGGCGATCCTGCATTTTATTTGCCCAAGCTGCTAACTTCGGATTTCTTTTTTTATTCCACACATGAAGATTATTCAACGCCCTCGAAATTTTTGCAAATCCTTTCTTTTTTGCTAAGACTTGAAAATGAGAATAAGGCAAATCTTCGACATTTTTCCCTTCTGGAACTTCGAGAACTCCAGGATGTTCTACAGGAATTTTAACTTTTTCTTTTTCTTTAAGAAGATCTAAATATCCTTTTTCTTCATTTAATAATTTAAACATTCTTTCCTCCAGTTACACACTCAAGATTTTGTATAAATTTGTTCTTAGGAATAACTGATGTCCCTGGTTGTGTAATAACATACCCAGCACATTTATTTGCAACTCTTGCTGCTTTTAAAGGATCAAGTCCCATTGACAAGCATGCAGCCATTACAGCAACAACAGTATCTCCTGCTCCTGAAACATTATAAACAGCTACAGGTTCAGCAGGAATATCTTCTGTATGTTCATTATTAAAGTTATCAATCAAGGTCATACCTTTGCTTCCTTTTGTAGCAAGAATGTAATTGACATGATTAAGTGTATATGAAGAAGCAAACAATATTTCTTCCCATTCTTTTTTATTTGGAGTTATCATATAAACTCCATTATAAATACCGCAATTGATTGGTTTTGGATCAACAATAATTTTTGCTTTTTGTTCCTCTTTCAAGAAAGTCATCAAACCACTTGAAATCATCCCTTTTGCATAATCAGAAACAACGACTATATCATACTTCAATTTTTCACCATTCATTCTTACAAGAATATCAATAGGTAACTTTGATGGGATTGGTTTTACTTCTTCTCTATCAATTCTCAACATTTGAACTTTACGTTGATCGGCAATTATTCTTTCTTTAACGGTTGATTTAATTGACCCATAAAATAATAGTGGTTTGGCTCCAATATGTAATAGTTCTTCTCTAATTGTTTCTCCATCTACATCAATGCCAATTGATGCTAAACAATCAACTTGCGCCCCAAGTTCACGAAGATTGCGGGCAACATTACCACAACCACCTAATGTTGAGTTCTCATGTGTTACTTCTACTACTGGAACTGGAGCCTCTGGACTAATTCTCTCAACTGTGCCATAAATATATCTATCCAACATAATATCACCCACAACTAAAATTTTTAAATTTTCTAATTTTTTCATACATTCTCTCTTTCATATACATATTATTGATGATAGTTTTCCTGTTGAACATTCATCTTTATGCCCTTTTTCGTAGTGACATTTTTTACATACAGTCCATGCAAGATCTGGATCTAGTGAAAAAAATGGTTCTGTTTTCTGTGGTCTTTCATGATGAACATGGTTGTGATATTCAACCAGTGCATTAATTGTTTTTCGATGGCTGCATAACTACTCGAAATTTTTCGACTTGCTTTGAGGCTTCCACTGCTGGAATAACTTCCCGATCCATCATCAGCTTTTGAGACGTCTTTGATAGCTGACCGATGTCCCAACGACTAAAATATTAATATCCTCCAGCGGTTTCATACCTTCTCCTTCCATGTTCTTTTCAATGTAGTCAAATCATCTTTTCTATTATAAAAATCAACAAGTCTATCATTAAAAAATTTATGATACAATTTTCTTATACTTTCATTCATATACCATTGATTATCATCGAGAATACATTCAAACATTCCATCAGGTCTTTCTTTAATAAAACCCGGAGGATTATCGTATATCGGTCTTCCCTTGACAATCATCAGCCTATACAATAATACTGATATTTTTTTAATATCAACAGATCTGTCTAATTCATACATCCAATCTTTCACTTCATTAACTATATCTTTTGAGAGATTGTTCCATCCAAGCATAAAACTCAAATGTATTCTTAATCCATAATCATTTAGCAATTTCAATGTTTTAAGAATCATTTCTTTTGTTGTACCTTTTTTAATATTTTTCAACATTTCATTTGATGGTATCTCAACTCCAAGAGATATAATTACATTATTTGTTTTCATTTTTGGTAATATCTTTAAAAAATTCTTATATCCTTGTTCATCCCCACGAATATAAGCATTATAGAAAACATCATCTCTCGCTGGGAATGTAGTAAATAATTTCATCATTTTTGGAGTTAATGATGAGCTTCTCAATGATATAATTTTTGGTCCTTCGTAATCAATAATCGGAACATTCTTTATTGGAAGTATTTTGTAATTATTTCGTTGGTTTCCCCATTTACAAAATGTACATTCGCCCCAATAACAACCATGCCCTTCAATCAATGAAAAGTTGTATCCAATATTGTGAAATCCTGGAGGCAATTCAAGACCCCAATTATCAGGATTAAATTTGACTCCCAGATATTCTTCCATAGTTATTTGTTGAAGAAGTGTAATATTATCAGGAACATCAATATTACGTTTGACAAAAAAATAAGGTCCTCCAAGTGTAATATTTAAATGAGGGTTGTCTTTTGCAGTTTGAATTATTTTATCAAGGCCATCTTCTTTATATTGAAGTGATATAAATAGATTTCCTCTGTCAATTGGAATATCATCACCTGATTCTAACCATATAAATTCACCACGATTCTTTAGTATTTTATATGTCTGTGAAAATCCATTATTAAAACTAAATTTTGGAGTTGTTTTTCCATCTAATATAAACCACG
>Ga0190344_1000158_pt1 | contig 42744 bp, 67 predicted proteins | sample 48721323_MG_FD_161662 | JGI IMG/M metagenome (GOLD analysis project Ga0190344, IMG submission 161662) | Hydrothermal vent microbial mat bacterial communities from Southern Trench, Guaymas Basin, Mexico - 4872-13-2-3_MG | ecosystem: Environmental > Aquatic > Marine > Hydrothermal vents >... | reverse complement strand
TGTACCATTCAATTTCGTTGAATCCTAATATTTCAGAATGAGTGAAATTTTTGACTCCAGTTAATTTTTCTGATTGAGGATCATTTTTATAATCCATTTCAAGTAAAGTTTTAATTCTCATCTCAAGAATTACACCTTTATTTTTCTCTCTTTGCAATCTTTCCTCCTCAAGTTCAGAAACTTCCTTTACTCTCAATTCTATTTCTTTTCTTCTTCCTATGAAAGCTGCATGGATCTTTTTTGCATCGAATTCAAAATCTCCAAAAGATTCAAATTCCTTTTCTAAATTATCAAGTTCTAGATTGTATTCAATGATATCTTCTTGAGTTTTAGCAGTAACAATTTTCTTTTCAAACCAAACATCTAAGTCCTTTAGCTTATTAGTGATGTTTTTTATCTTTTCCTCCTCAAGCTTCTCTTGTAACTCTTTCTCTCTTTGAGCTATATCCTTGAATTCTTCTATCCCTATCTTTAGTTTTTCCTCAATTGGTTGTATGATATCAATTAAAGATTCGAATAGCTCCTTGTCCTCTTTTTTGGCTTTATTTAAGATGCTAATGTTTGACTTTGAAACTTTCTGTAAAGAATATCTGGTTTGCCTTAATATTTTTTCAGCTTCAGCACCTTCTTTTTTGTAGTTATCCTTTGTTACAACTAGCTTTTTGTACTTTTTGGACAACTGAACTATTATACCTCTGGTATGTTCAACATCTACCAACTTAACTAATTCTCCATTTTCTCCAGTAGCAACATCCTTTATTTCTACTGTTTCCAAAGCTTGATCTACTGTGAGAACTTTCACTTCTTCGTTTTTTTCGTTTTTTGCCATATTTACTTCTTGTTTATTAAGCTTAAATATAAATTGTAATAGTCTGATATTTCATGTACTACACTTGTTAAATCTTCCTTTAGATGCTCGATTCTATCAAGGTCTGTGTATATTGGATTTGTCCAGATATTTGTTCCAACTGACAATTTTTCTCTACCTCCAGAGAACATACAATTTCCTTTCCTTTCAATTATAACAACTTCCAAGTCTGGTATCTCTCCAGTTTCTTGTATAGCAAACATAGCATAAAAGTCTAATTGACAAAAATCACTAGAGTAATATTTTTCCTTGCTTGATTTACTGGCTGTTTTGTAATCCCTGATTACTGAAAGATCTTCTTTACAATCATCAATGTACCCGAATAGTACGAATTCTCCAAAGTCAACTTCAATTTCTTTCTGAAAAGTACCCAAAGGCTTAATCTTGTCTAAAGTTTTGCGTTCCAGACTTTTAAACTTCTCTTTTCCTTTTCTTGTGCAAACGTAATCTTCTACATCACGCCCAAATTCTCCCCAACCTTTATCTGGAAATCGGAAACCAAGAAAGTAATTAACTATATACTCCTTCCACCCATCTACTCCCAGATTGAATGAATTCAGATCTTTCCATAATTTGTATTGGCTGTAACTAATTCTAGGTTTACCGTCTGCTGTCGTGCGTGGTAATCTTATTTTTCTTTCCATTAAAATTTATGATTTTAATATTTCCAATTCTATTTCTTCTGTAAGTTCCTGACCTAATCTAGACAATGATGCTTTTATCATGTCAATAAATAACTGCTTTTCTTTGTGATTCAATAAAGATGCTTCTTTTATGATTTCTATTTCATCTTCTTCATTTATGACTCCAGTATTTGCAATTCTTTGAAATAAAGTTTCTGGCTCTGGCTCTTTTACTTCCTGATGGTCTATAATAGTGAGAACATCTTGAAAATTCATCTTCCTAAAGCAATTTATTACTGCAACAACATCCTTTTCACAATAGTTTACTATTTTCTCAATACCTCCATCTACATAGTAAAGATCCCCAACTTCAGAACCACTTATCTCATCCTTTGAACTATCAATATCAAGAGATAAGCACATTGAATCTAATGAACAATTATAGAATCCTGTACCCTTCCACAGCTCGATAGTATCTATCATCTTAACATCCCACGCCTTTAGTCCTCCAACATCTATTAGAGTTGACGGAATTATACCTTTTGAAATTGACCTTTTCATCAAAAAAGGAACATCAAACTTCTTGATAGAATGACCGCAAAGTATTGTATTAGGATTTTTCCTAAATACATTTTCTAAGTCTGTATTAAAGTAGTCTAGTATCTTATGTTCATCTTCATACTGATAAGTCCTAACAACTATCTTTTTACCGACAATCCTTCCAACAGATATGCAAGCAATTCTTGAAAACTCTGGAAAGAATGCAGCTCGACTATGATAATCATCAATGATATCAATATCCTGCTTTTCTAATCTCCTTCCAAGCTTTCTTTTCCAAGCTTCATAATCCCTAGATCCTTCAATTAGATTTTCGCAACGTCTTACCGTTTCAATATCTATAAAGACAATATCTTCAGGTTTTAAACCACTTAAACTTCTCATTTTAAAATATATTTTTGACCATTAGAAATACTTATTACTAAAGGCTCTTTACAGCCCTTTAGAATATCTCTTAGTAAAGATACATTTATATTACCCCTTTTCAAAGCATTTGATAATGATGATTGAGTTCTTCCAGATGCTTCAGCAACTTCTGTCAAAGTCATCTTGTTATTTACTGCTACAATTTTAATAAGTTCCTTTAAACTTACCTCTTGCAATTTCTGTCCATCCATTTCTTTTTGTATTAATTTATCACAAATATAGAATATTTATTTTAATTAATATAATATATTTACTAATTTATTTCTGTAATCCCTTTTTAATTCAATTAGCAAACTCAAATCCTTATGTCTTCTGTAAAATATTTTAATCATTCTACTGGCTGACTCTAACTGAACTCTATTTTTGCAGGAATAAATGCAAGATTTCACTTTGTCCAAGTCTGGCTTAATCTCAAAATACTTAATATTCAACTCTCGATCCCTTTTTATTCTCAACTCTTTAGTCCCAATCAAGAATGTAAATCTTAATAAATCTATCAAAGTCATAATAATCAATTTTAAATAGTTTTCTATACAATTAAATCGTTTTGTGTCTGTACATCCATGAAAAATTCCAATACCCTATGTTTAACTTTATCTTGAGTTATCACATCAACACTAAATTCTTATTCAATTCTATTTGATAATGTTTATCTGCTCCTTTGCTTTATCTTCAATTACTTTGGCTTCCTTGATGAAATTATCTCTTGATTCTTCTTTCTGAAATTTGTAATGGAATCTTGGTCTGAATGATTTTTCAAAAATTGCAACCAAAAAATAACCTTCCCTTTCATATGTTACAATGCTTTTGAGTATGATAAATTTCAGTATTCGATTTATCATACTTCATCAAATGATTGATTGCTTTGTTTTTTTTAGTTTCCTTTTTCATAATCTATTTATTAAGTGTGTATCTAGCAAATTCAACTTCCATTCCAAATCTGTTTTCTCCTTCCTCTTTTGTTGTTTCAATGTCACAACCAGACCTTCTTAGCCTGTGAATGATTACATTCAAACTCATTATTCCATAATGATTGAAAGCTTCTAATGACGTCAAGCTTTTCTTATTTAAATGATTTAGAATAATTTCCTTTTGTGTGAAAAGTGCCTTTTGCTGTTTCATCGTTTTTTTATTTGATTATGAAGCAAACGTACAACGTTTTATTTTGTCTTGCAAATATTTATTCATTTATTTGTAATAAAATATGTTATTTATACTTATTTTAAATAAGAAAAACCTCTAACAGAACGCTAGAGGTTTGATGCTATATATAAGGTTTAATTTACTTAATTCCTAATACTATGTAAGACAATCCGAATCCTAAATATGGAGTCAACATTAAATTGCTATTGATTCCGTACCCGATCTGAAGAGCTAAATTAAATTTCTTAGATTTTGGCGAAACAGAAAATGCTCTTAGTTCTTCTGTATATGTATTTTGATTGTTATTTTTTACTATTACATCAAACTCTTTTTTCCTGAAAAGTTTATTCCTGACATTTCCTAATGTTATCTCAAATTCGTTTTTAAAACTAATATTTCTATGTATGCTGTCTTTATTTGCGATTATAGTTCCTTTACTCCACTTTTCATTCCAACTTGTTTTGTACGTAGGAAACTGTTTTAAATGTAAAGTATCAAGTATTACTATTGTTTCTGAACTCCCAAAATCACTTGTTGAATTTCCTAGAATTATAGCAGCTTTCAATTTGCCTTTGTAATCTTTTACGATATCCTGAAGTTTTATAATAGAACTGTCTTTTGTTCTAATTTCCAACAAATCCTTTTCTTTTTCAAATTTTAAAACTCCTATTTGAGCCTTTTGACGACCTTTCTCATCTTTTGTGATAGATAATGTATCGTTCAATGAAATAATCAACTCTGACTTAAAAGAATTGCTTTCACAAGACTTTAAATACAGAATTGACATAATTATAATTATAGATGCTAGTAAAATGTTGGTTTTGGAAATTTTCATTATATAAGTTTTATTTTAACCCATTTTGAATTGTATAAAGCTCTTATACTTCCTTTATAATCACAATGGAAAAATGTCTTGTATCTTGCTATTCGAGTAAATTGCCCACTTTCAATCAATACAGTTTCTAATAAATCCATATCTGCTTTAGTTGGTTTTACTCCTGATTTTGTTGGCGAAATATCACAAGCTCCTTTGCTTTTAAACAAATGTTGCGAATGCTTACCTCCTCCTACTTGTTTGTTGTATAGCTCTGGTCTATATCCAGATCTTACGAAGATGAATTTTCCAAAAGCAATCCTTATTGGATTTAAAGGATTAATGAAGTTTTCTATAATCTTAACTTTAATTTCTTCTTTTAATTCTGCATTTGATGTATTAAATTCTTTAATTCCAAAATAATTCATGTCTATTTATATTTCGTTATTTATTGTTTTGTGTCTTATCCGAAATATAGCTATTTAGCTTTTTGGTTAAAACTTTAGTGATTTTTACAAATATGCTGTTGTTTGTTGTAACAGAATTGTTTTCTGCAATACTGACTAATTCAACAGAACCAATACAGGCTGTTGCAATATGCGGCATATACATATGAAATTCCATAATCGAATAAGGTAACGCATAACATACCGAAATAAATGTAATGTATAGGAATGTTTTAATCATTGTCTTTTTAGCTTCTGAACTTCTAAAAACAATTTCCCTATCGCCATCATAAAAAGGTATCGGAAATAATAGCAATTTCTTTCCTTCTAATTTCTTTTCTTTCCATTGCTTCATTACTGAAGTAATCATATCTAAGATAATCAAAGCAAATATTACCCAAAGCATAGAAGAAATCGGGGCAACAAAAACGCCAATTGAGATTCCAATTTTACCTAACCAACCCGTCAACACCTTGATAATAAATGAGTAGTCTAGTTTCATAGCTTTTAATTTTTCCAAACAAATTTTCCAAATAATCTTACACCTAAATATCTTAAATAATTATCAACTTTAGCCATGTTTTTTGAGAAATTTACTTTATTACTCCAAGTCAACATTTCTTTATCTGCAAATCTTCTTGAAATCAATTTATTCCTATACAAGTAATCATGCACCAATGCCGCTATTTCAAAATCTCCATCTGGAGGGAAAATGCACCATAATAATTTTGGAACTGAACTCAAATCCCAATCAAAGCCCTCTGGAATATGTACTATTATTCCGTTAGATAATTCAATATCAATTGACTTTAATAGTTTGTATGTTCTCCATTTACTAGATGGATTGTAAACTCTTTCTTTTTGAATAACTCCACCTTTTACAAGCTCGATATGAACATTTCCTAAAGTAATCATAATACATAGATATTAAACGATTAGTAATTTTCTGAAATATAATTTGTTATGTAATTATTTATTCCATCGTGCATTTCTTGAGTATAGCTTCCTGAAATTGTAATTAAGCTTAATTCATAATTTGCCGTCATCCAATCCCCACTTTTAACCAGATTCCTAACTAGTTTTAATTTTGATTCTATTTCGAATATCGCTGATTCTGTCAGTTCTCCTAATTTGTATTTCAAAACCATTTCAGCCCTGAAATTATCATTATACTCAACACCATCTGATTTGTATTTATTGTAAGCATCTTTTATTTCTTCAATTGGTGTTCTAATTATATTAGGATAGTAATCTGTTACATCTGTGTAACCTTCTTTTAGATTATAATATTTAATATAAAGAATTGCATGTTTATCTAGTTTCCATTCTCCATTATTAACTGATTTCTTTGAATCATAAAAAGAATAAGCATCAACTTCGCTTTTTATATAAAAACAATCTCCATGTTTAGGGTCTTCGATATTTCCTAACTCATCTAAATTATTTAATATTTTGCTATTTTCTATTTGTATAATCATTTTACTTAATCGTTAAAGATGCTGTTAATAATCTAATATCATCATTATCAGTAATATTTCTAACTTCAAGCCATATTTGTTCATCTGTTTTGAAATTATGAATTGCGGTTAATGTTATCGAAGTGTCTGTTGATCCAAGTTCAAATTGCTTTGTTTTACCAATTTGAATTCCATCTATAACAATTCTCATTTGATAAGTGTTAATTCCTCCTCCTATCCTTCTAACTCCTGTTGTTATGACAATTCTATTATTTACATTATGTAATCCTTTATAAATTAAAGTGTCTGGATAGATTGGGTTTTGCTCAAATCTATGAGATGTATTTGAATCTAATGTTGCTGTTGGCATATCAAAATAATCCCAAACATTTTGTGTTAAAGGTGTGTTTTGAGTTCCGTTGTCGTATGAAAGAAAAGCTCTACTGAATTGATCACCTTCCGAATCTACACCTAAACAATTTATCAACCATTCAACACTAGGTACTCCAGTTATGTATATTCCATCTCCTGTAAATGGACTGTTTAATAATTCCCCTGTTTTTATAGATGTTATTCCAGAAATATCAACTCCTGTAACTCCTGCTTCAACATGATATTTTCCACCAATATTTTGAATAAGTTCAAAATCTCCAATATACTTTTCTAATGTTCCATAATTAGTATTTCTCCATGATATATTATTTAAGTACAAATTTTTGATATTTTCAAATGTGATTCCATTATTATTTTCTAATGTATCAATAGTACTTAACGCACATAAATTGAATCCTTTTATTACTCCAATATCAACGCATGAACTTAACACCACATCTCTTAATAGAATAGTTCTATTTCCTTGTGTATCTTCTAAATTGAATAATCTAGTTCCTGCAAGTGGTGCCATTAAAGTTAATACTTTTATAACTCCTCCCTTATGCCCTATTATAGCATCCGAATTCCCTATGTATATAAATCTATCTGCAAAAGCATTTTTGCCTACCATATAATATCCACCTAAATTCAATTGATAATTTGAATCAACAAATCCTTCTATTTCAATATTGGTAGTTAAAGTTATAACCCCTCCAACTGGAGGAAATTCTTCTTCTAATTCAGTTCCACTTTTAATCAAAATGAAATTATCTCTTACTTTTAAATCATCTAATAAAGGTTTATTATCGTGTATGTGTGCTTGATTATTTAATATATCTAAAGCATTTGCAATATCATCTACTGATGAACTCCAGATTGCACCATTCCAAACATAATCACCTTTTGGATAAAATGTACCTCCAAATGAATAAGGCAACCATTGAGTTCCTTGAGAATTAATCAAATGCACTAATTGACCAACGTCTGCCGTTGGGTGTTCCGCTATTAAAGCATTGTAGTTCTCGAATGTTCCTAAAAAACCAGGATCTCCGATTACTAAAAGTTTATTTAAAGCATCAATTACTTCTTGATATGTTGATCCTAAAGGAACTCCATTTTCATCTGTGATATTTGACCATACATCTAAATAAGTATGATTAGTTTCATTATCAAATACAGCTATATGAACTAAATCAGCATACTCGATAAAAACAACATCTGAAAAATTTATGTAGCTAGGACCATTTGCTCCCAACACTACAACTATCTGTAACCCTTCAGCATATACCTTCATACTAACAATTTATTTTTCGTTTATTTTTGTATCTATCTTCAAATACTAGATTCACTCTTGAATCTCTATTTTTAACGTAATATTTAGCTCCTTTGTTGTTCTTTAAAACAACTGGAAGAACTTTATATCTGTAAGAATGATTATTTGTGTTGTAATCCGATAAGAAAATTTCATCTGAAAATAAAATAAAATCGTAAATCTGGGTTGTTATACATTCAGGTATCAATCCCATTTCTAAAACATATTCGTTCTCCTGAATCATGGAAATTTGCTCATCGTAACCTTTTTCCCTTCTTACCAAATTATCTTGAGTAAACTTAGGATTTCTATTGCCGAAAAATCCTTTACTCCTTAAAGTGTTCTTGAAATTAACGCCTTTAAAGTCCACTTCGATATGCTCTAATCTCCCATTCATAACGCTATCAATTCTTATAGAATTATTAGCCCTTTCAATAGAGTAGCTTTGTAGTTTATATGAATTAGATACCTGCGGAAAAGTAATTCCTGCTATGGTCTGATCTAGCCTCATACTGTAAACACCTTCTCCTAGTGTTTGTAAAACTTTTCTCCAATCTACCCTGTAAGTAGTCATCTTAATTTGATCTGGATAAGAGCCGAAAGGCTTGAATTCTCCATAAGTAGAATCATTTAAAGCATATTCATCTCCAGTTTCATTATCAATCAATACAAAATCACATGAATCTGATGTTAGTTGCTTTCTGAAATACCATGAATTATAATCATTCTTGTAACCATCATCATCATCCAAAGATGCTAATACAATATTATTGTAACAACATTCTTTAAATCCTTTATCTGGTATTACATCCGTATCTGGCAAAACAACTCTTGTAGCAAATGCAATATCTCTTTCTGAAGTTGTGCATTGGATACAGTATCTTTCAGAAATATCTATACTGTAAAGCTTAGAATGTCCGCTTTTTTCTGCATTTTCAACATTCGCTGAATACAAAGGTGAGCTTCTGCTTTTTTGAACATTTTCTATGTTCAAAGATTCATTAGCAGGATTATCCGATTCCTTCCTTTGAGATATTGATATGTTTGATAAATTCAAAGCCACTATGGTATAGATCTAAGAGTTACTTTAATTTGTATAAATTCAGCATTTAAAGGAACTTCTGTTAATGGATCAAATAAAGTATTTGCATTTCCTTGTCCTGACGAATCGATTGTTGGTTCTTTTCTTCTCAAGAAAGGCTCAAAAGATGCGGCTAAACAAGCCGTCGAAGTTGCTCCCCATCTCATTTCGTAAACAAGATTCTCTAATAATGTTAAGTCGAATCCATCCCCATCTAATATATTTTCTGCTCCGAATAACCTTATCATTCCAACAGGATAAGAAATTCCGTTAGTTGGCAAATCTATTACATCACTCGTAATAGTGCCAACCTCTCCAGAAACTAAAGAAACAACTCCATTTCCATCTATATTAACATTTGCATCTTTAGATCCGTTACCTGAAACCCCATCAAATAAAGCATTCAACCCATTTAGGTATAATGATTTGTAAGTTGACCCAATATCTGCTCCACCTTCTCCAACTCCTAAACATGGAGACGTTACAGATAAAGTATAATCTCCATCTGTAATTTTATTCATTCCTGAATCTACTGGCCCTATTGAATGTTGTTCTAAAACTAACCCGGCCTGTCGTTGTGCAAGGGTTTCTCCGTTTATTAATAACCCATCTTCAAAACAATTAAAATCTGAAACATTTACTGAAGTAATACTGAGAGTTCCTATTGTTCTGTTAAATAAACTATTTTTTACTATTAACAACGACAATGATGGTAAAATAGAAACAGTTGTGCAATTATAAAATGTGCAATTTAATGCCTTACTGCATTCTAATCTTACAGTTCCACAACTAATAAACACGCAATTCTGGAAAAATTCATTTGATGTATTATGTTGTCCTACTACTGTGCATTCTATGAATACACATGATTTGAAAGTATCAGTGGAATGAATTGTTGTGTCATAACCCCTTATTACACAATTAGTAACACTATTCAAAATATAAAAAGCAAATCCAATTAATGCAAATCCTTTCATTTCAAAATATCCATCACCTATAATGTGCATACCTAATCCACCTGATGTAACTTCATGAAATACACCTCTTGCAACAATTTTATCTCCAAAAGCTCCACTATCAAATGCTTTCTGTATTGTTTTAAAAGGGGTTGCTTCACTTCCATCATTAGTGTCTAATCCTAATGCTGCATGAACATAATAATCTCCATCTGTAATTGTCCACATAATATTTATCTTTTAATAATTAAAACAGTCCTGCTTGAAATAGCATTTTCATTTTTTCTTTGATATTTTCTTTTTTCAATAAAGTATATTTCTTTACCAAAATCTAAAGTTTTTTCAATAGGTCTTCCAATGCTTCCTTTTTTTACTGTTGTTAATATCCTATTATATAAACTTTTTTCAATAAACATTATAGCATTATCATCTTGCTTTTCAAATGATAACGTATCATCTATAAATATTCCTTTTGATATTTCGTGTTTCATGATATGTTATTTTTAACAAATATACTTAATTTTTAAGCTTGATTACAATTAATTCTTGCACTTAGTTTATATTTTTCAACTTCTTGTAATAAATCTGGATCTACTAAACAAGATAATCTTACCCTGCTTGATGTTAATAACTCAACTTTTAATCTCTCCCCTTCGATAATCGGTCTTAACGGATTATCTGGTTCGCTATCAATGATACTTGATAACTGCCTAAATCCTAAAGATCCTGAACCACGATAAGTTTCAATACAAATCAATCCGTAAATATCATTTACTGAACTCCAGTTTCCGTCATTCCTCTCAAACACAACCTCAACCCTTACTTTTTCATTGCTAAGTATTACACCTAAAGGCTTTCCTGTTTCATCATCTACACCCAACACAAGTTCATCTCCTGTTGATTCTATTTTAAAAGTCCACTCTAATTCTTCTATATTTTCATTTTCATCGTAATTAGCAAATTCAAGATCTCTTGTATTCCTGTATCTCACATTTCCTAATTCGTCATCATTTACTTCTAGGTATGTAGAGAATACAACTTTCCAATCTGAATGCTGAAGATAATTAATCCAATTATTATTGTATCCATCATTTAGTAATAAAGCATTGTAGAAATCATTTGGAATATCATCTTTTTGAATCCAATCCTCCCATCTAATTTTTAAACCATAATAACCTATATAATTTGGACTTCCATCAATCGAATTTATTTTAACCCAATTCTTATTATTTCCATTTACATAATGAAAACCTCTCGATTCTTCAAAACTGACTTGAGGAATATCATCAATTGTTGGCAATCCTGCTAAACTTATATTGTAGCTTTCAAGAGTAACCCTTTCTCCTGTTATTGTATTTTCAATTTCAACTGCATATTCAATTGCATTTGGAATAGGTTCTAAAACATTAATTGGATATTGTACTTTCACTAAAATATCATCTTCAATAATCATATTCAGATTACAAGATTCATCTTCGCTACCATCGTTATTATGTTCGTAATAATTTATTGTTAAACCCTCCCACTCTCCTACTACTGGAATACTCTTAGTTAGAATATCAAAGTCTAATAATAAATTAACTCGATTTGACAGAGTTGTACTAAGCGTTCTATCTGCTGCCGATATCCATATACCATAAGATCTTTCTGATTCATCTAAATCATTAATGAAATTTTTGAATCCATCAGTAGGCGACCATATAGCTTCATATACTAAATTACCTCCCATTTCTGTCATTGTCACCTGCCTTACATCCATGCGTATTGCAGAATCATTCGTGAATCCTTGATAAATTGTTTGATCTACTACTCCATCTGGATTAAATACACCTCCAACGAAATCACCTGCTGTATTTATTAATAGATTTTTATGAAACTGATTTTCTTTATTCTTAAAAAAACTCTCATCTTCTGGCAGCCACACAAAACCAATTGATACTTTACTTGCTGCTGTCAAGTTTTCAATTCCGCTTATTACGGCTGTTACTTTTACTTCATCTGAAAAACTCAAAGTATCTACTAAATCCCCTGTTAGAACATCTTCGTATATTAATGAATCTATCGTAAAGTCATTTTCTTTTCCGTTGAAATTTTCGTCAAACCAACCAACTGAACCAAGTTTCTTTGTGTCAGTCATATCGTTTTGTATTCTGACATTTGGATTGTTAAGTTGTGGCTGTGCTACAATTAGAAAGTTATCTGTTAAACTTTCTTCTCCAATTAAATAGCTAGGCTTTATATTGTCCTCGAAATTTGATAAGTATTCGTAAAATGAACTTATCATAAAAACAATCTCTATTTCGTAAGTATGATAAAATACTGATGAAGAAATAAATCGCCATCTTGCGCTATTAACGCTCATTCCTGACTGCGATGTGCTAAATTCCATATCGTGCCAAGTTAACCCTAAAGTGTTTAATCCTTCTCCAAATACTTTTGTTATACTTCCATCAATTACTGATTGTAATAAAGTTGCATCTGCATATGAATTCGCTAAGTGATTGTATGAAATATCTAAACCTTCTGGCTTTTTATCTGAATAAACTTTAACATCTACGACTTTTTTAAATCCACTTACGTAAGGAAATACATTTGAATCTGGGTAATTAAATCCAGTTTGCAATATAGCTATATCACCCTGTATGATATCTATTGTTAAAAATTCAGAAGTGTTATCTGTATCTATAATATCTCCATTAGCGTTTAATGTTAATATCGTATAGATTAAATAAATAGAATCTCCTTCCATAAATCCATAATCATTCCAGTATGTGCCATCTCCAATTACAAGATTTCCATAGTCTAAAATCAAAGGAGCTTGCAATGTGAATTTAATAAGTACAACGAATTCACACTCAAGCTTTAATTTTAACCAATCTCCAGTATTTCCAAGAAGGAAATTAACTTCTTCTGGTTGGAATCTGTTTGAGTATTTCCTGCTTTTTATAAGTAATCCCATGATTTTATAATAAAGTGGTTTTTAATTTTTCTAATTCTTTAAGACATGAGTCATCTCCATTTTCAGCTTTTTTGATAGCCTTTGTTAGCTCTGCATTTAAACGCATCACCTTTGTCTGTTCTTCTCCTTCAGTATTGTTTATTACATCCCTGAAATTAGCCTTAACTTTTTCTATTTCTTTGTTAGCCTGTTGTATTGTTTTCGTTAAAAGCTTACTGCTATACTCTAATGTCTGGTACTTACTCATGTTTTAATATTCCTTAAAGTTAAATTATTTGTATGTTTTTTCTTAATTCTGTAATCCATAATTGCAGTATTAGAATAACTTTCCCATTCTAATTTTTCAATCATTGCATCATTTCCTTCTGAATCTTTACAGAATTCACATTCTAAAAGCTCCTCGAAATCCTTTTCACACATTGGCATTTTTACACCTTCGAATCTATTCCATTGATTACTCCCATTGTAAAAGCTATTAATTGAATGCAGATCCTCCCAAAGTTTATCTGCTCCAACTAATGTTCTTTGATTCTTTGCTAATTTAGAGCCTTTCATTACAACCAATTTCGGAATAGTTAAGAAATCACTTGATAAAAGCAATGACCCAACTCTTGAATCAATCTGCCCTGCATAACCTGTGTTTACAATTGTGTCAACAAGTTGTGCTAATTCTTTAAATATCTCCTCAACTTTTGTAAGCTTTTCTTTTCTAAGCCCTACTGAACAAGGTATGTCTATTTCTTGTAAATGCTTCAAATTAACTAAATCTGGATTGTTTATTATGTTTGGCTCTAAAATAGACTGAAACAATGTTCCCTGTTGATTATTCAATGTATTCTGATCTTGAGTATCAAAATTGTATTTGATAAAATAGTTCGAAACTATTTCTTCGGTGTTTGGCTTATGATGATCTAGTAATGTTTCTTGATTCGTAAAGAAATCTCCTATAACAAAATTTGAATGTTGATGCCAAAAATCAATTCTCTCAAACCTGAACTTATTTCCAGTAATTTTATATGTAGCATTAAAGGCTGAAGAAAACACTCTTATTAAATCTCCAAAAGTATCAAATGGACCATTCATTTCTGGTACTCCTGACTCTTGCCAAGATCCTTCCCAACCATCTGGCTTTTCCCCTCCTTTGTGTCCTTTTGACGGTATTATTACCCAATCTTTTTTCTCTGTCAAAAGTGTACTTTCAAATTCCATATCGAGATGAGTACAAGCTTTTTCAAATAGATCATAAATACTCATTCCTAAATGATGCCTTATTGGTGGCATTAATTGGTCTCTTATTTCTTCTATAAGCTTCTTGATGGCAACTGTTAATAAGATCAATTTTGCTGTTCTTATTGTCAATTCAATTCCTGCCATTATGTAGTCCCCAATATCCCATGCCGTAACAGCAACCGCACCTACACCTGCGCCTACTCCTATAACTGGTATCGAAGCGTTTATAATCGTTCCTACTGTTTTAGCTATTTCTGAAACCTCATCAACAACCTGATTAGTCATCATGTAAAGAGATACGCTTAATAATATCAATTGTGTTCCATCTGGAATGTAGTTTATTACATAAGGTACTTCCACAAAGTCCGAATCGCTTATCACTCCTATTTCGTGTAAGTATCTGAAGCTAAAACCGTCTGCTACATCATTAAGCCAATCATTGCCTTGTCTTTTCTTTAATGAAACACTTACTTTATTTTCTCCTATAAACTCTGGAGAATCTGCATAATCCAGATATCCCTTGAATTTAAAGACTGGATTTCCGATTTCTCCAATCTCTATTTCATAAGGATCGCCTTCGTAAATTCCTACTCCTCCAGTAAGTCCGTTCAAAATCCTTTCTCTAATATTAATAGCTTCTTCTCCAGAAAATATTAATTGATTTATATTAACAGAATCATCCTCTTTTTTAGTGAGGAAATCTTTCTTAACAACAAGCCCTTGCCAACCGTCAGGTGCTTTGATTATATTACCATTTCTTTTATGTACAATCTTAGCCATTAGATTCTTTTTTTATGAACTCTGTAAGTTTGTCTTTTAGTCATATTTCCTTCTCTTGTTTCAGATACAAAATCAAGTATATCACTTGTGATTTTCTGAACATCTACCTTTTGAATAGGAACTGACATTTGCCATTCCTTTAATTCCCTAAATTCATTTTTAAGTTCATCTAGCCCGAGAATATTAATATTACTATTTGTTTCTTTTATGAATCTGTCTTTTTGATCTGCAAGCTTTAATCCTGTTAATGCTATCTGTTTTGTATTCATGTAAGGATTCGAGCTATTTAATAACTTTTCCCTTGCATAGCTCATGCTCTTGCCTTTTAATCCTAATCCTTTTGTTGTAGGAGCATCTAATACAAATTCTTTTCCGTGCGTAACTCCTGCAACTTCACTAATTCCACCATCTCCAGTATAACCTCCATCTTTAAATCCTTTTGAAATAGCTTCTATAATTCCAAAATCTCTTAATGCTGCTGCAAGTGCCTGTCCTGAAGTAGTATCTTTTTTCTGAAGATTTGCATTGTAAGATGTGTACAAAGCCTTTGCTTTCCTTATCCTTTCTAGTCTTTTTTCTGAAGCAATAATCTGTTTTTCTCTTTTTGCTAATTCTTTTTGCTCAAATAATAAAGTGTTAGCCTTGCCTTCTTCAGCTCTTACTCTTTGTTTTTCAACTTGAGCTTCTTGTTTTGTTAAATTCTCTTTTGATAAAGTAAGCTGTTTTTCATAAACCTCTGCTAATTTATCAACTACAAGATCCAATACTTGCTTATAGCTATCATAAAATTCTTTCCAATTTTCTATTCTATCTTGCTCCCTTTGCTTATCGTTGTCCGATAATGTTTTTTGATATCCTTTATCTAAGCTTTCTAATTCTCTTATTTCTTCATTTTTAATCTTTTTTCTTTCGTCTGAATTCTCTTTTTGCTTCTTTTTATATTCATCAGACCCCTTCTCTAATAATAATAATTCAGCAGCAGCTCTTTTGTCAAAGAAATCTAATTCAGCTCTGTATTGATCCTGTAGTGATTTTTTCTTTAAATTATACTTGTTTCCTTCTAATTGTTTTAGATTGTCAAATTCAGCAGCATTATTTAGTTTGGTGCTTTTTTCAATAGCTTCTTCAATTTCCTCAATTTGCGTTTGAGTCCTGTCTAATTCTAAATCTCTTACCGATTGCTCATACTCAAATTTAATCTTGAATACCCTTTCTTCTTCTGCTATCTGTATTTCTTTAATCTTTTTATTCAATACAGCATTCTCTTTGTCGACAAGTTTTTCTTTCTGTTCTGTTGATATTGCAACATTACTATTTATTTGCTCTATTATTTTCTTTGCTTTTTGCTTTTCTAATTCAATGGATTTCGCTGTCTGATTTGTGATTAAATCAGTTTCGATTTTTAGCCTTTCTTCTGCTGAAAATCTGTATAAATTATTTAATCGTTGTAATTCTTTTTGAGCTTTTTGTAATTTAATATTTAAACTTATTATCTGATCTTCATCTTTTGCTTCTTTAATCTGTTTTTGCAAATCAGAAATCTTCTTTGTTTGCTTTTCAATTAATCCTGTCGTTTCTTTAATACTGCTATTTGCATTTTCTGATTTTTTTAATCTTTCATTTATTATAGATAGGAATTTATTATTCTGTACTATTTCTTCGTCAAATGCTTTTTTATTCGATTCCCTACTTCTCCTAATATCTTCTACTGTTGCTTTTCTTTTTCCATTTAACGTTTGTATAACTTCTCCTAATTTTGGTATCTGTTCATCTGCTTCTAATTTATTTTGAATCAATTCAGCTTTTCTTAATTCTATTCTTTCTTTTAAAAGCTCTAGGGCATCTTTATCGAATCCAAATCTACTTTTAAGCACATTGTTTAACTTCTCATGGCTTTTAACTAAATTATTAAGATTTATCCCCTCTTGCAAGAATAACTCTTCTATTGCTATAAATTTCCTTTCTTTTAGTAAATCATTACCTTCTTCTAATGACTCATTATAATCATCACTTTTCTTTGTCGCATCTTCAGCTCCACTAGAGAAGAACTGAAAAGCTTCATAAGCAGCATACAGTAGAGTAATTATTACTCCCAATATTGTTCCTTTGTTTGCTTTATTGAATAATTTAGTAGCTGTTGTTGCTCTCGTTGTTGCCTTTGTGTATATTGCCGTTGCTATTGCTGCAATCTTTTGAGCTTTCGCAATTGCAAACATTGTTGTTTTATAAACTGCAAATACTTTAATCAGAGACCAAACTGCTTTTAATACATCAACTAAGTTTTCGGATAACCACTTAATCGCTATCGCAAGTTTTTCTGTTACATTGTCTCCCTCATTTAAACTAAGAATAAAGCCCTCCCATGCAGATTTCAAAAGCTTAATACTACCTTCTAGTGTTTTAAGTTGTTCATCAGCCATTTTCTTAGCTGTTCCTCCTGCATTATTGTAAGCTTCCTCTAATTCGTTTACTTTCTCTGTGCTGTCTGCTAATGTTAACGCTACAGTTGCCGATTTCTTACCAAATAAATCATTTGCTGTTTTAAGCTTATCTGTTGAATTTCTTATTTTATTCATTGCTTGCTCGTAAGTCAAGCCTTTATTACTTAATTCAATGTAAATGTTTCTTAATGCCGTTCCTGAACTCGAAGCGTCAATATTATTATTAGACAAAACTCCTAATTGAGCTGCTGTTCTTTCAAAAGAAACACCTGCTACATCTGCTGTTTTCCCAACGATTGGTAATGCTGTTGACAATTTCGCAAAATTCAGGGCTGTTGTGCTTGTTGATTTAGCTAATACATCTGTATATCTTTGAGCTTGTGTCGCATCTTCTCCATATGCTCTTAATGTTCCTCCTGTTAATTCTGCTGTTGCTCCTAAATCTGCTTGCAAAGCCGTTGCCCCTTGCAAAGTTGCAGCTTGACTATTCAGTATCTCGTTTTGCGAGAAGCCTAGTCTCGAATAAGCGTCCTGAAGTGATGTCACTTGTGTTGCACTCCATTCCGTTTCTGATCCAAGAACTTTTGCCGAATCAGTAAGCGGCTTAATCTCTTGTCTTGTTTTTCCTAATACTGATGCTAAATTTGCGTTTGCCTGTTCAAACTCTCGCATTGTTCCTATTCCTTCTTTGAATAGCTTAAATACTCCTGCTACTCCTAAAGTTGCTCCTCCTGCTATTGCTATATTTGAAAGAGATTGCATTCCTTTAGCATAGTTTCCTACATTTCTTTGAAACCTTCCTGCATTTGCATCTATAGTTTTTAATCTTACATCTAGTCTATCGAGTGCTTTTTTATATTTAATTGCTTTTGTTGATGCAATACCTTCTGCTGCTGCTACATTTTGATAAGCTTTTGTAGCTACTAAAAGTCTATCTGAAAGCTTCTTATACGGCTGCTGTAATGCTTTTAACTTTAAAGCTTGCTTTTCTGTTGCTAGTGCCTGTTTTTTTGATAATGCTAATTGTCTATCCTTTTCCTTATTGTTCTTAATTATTAAATCAGTTTCGTGCTTTTGAAGTTTTACCTTTTCTGCTTTTGTTTGAACTAATGCTTTCTCTGCATTAGCTTCAGCCTTTGTTAAATCAGCAGATTCCTTTTTTGCTTTTTTAGCTCCCTTTACTATATCACTTAGATCCTTTTCAGACTGCTTTAACTTTTCAACTTTAGCAATTAAAGTAGTTATTTGCTTAGTATCTTTTGGAGAAACGATATCTAAAGCTCCAGATATATTATTCTTGGTCTTTAAAATAAATCCTTCAAGCTCTCCAATTCTTTTAAATATTTCCTTAAAGGAATCATCTTCGCCTATTATGTCTTTATAATTAAGTATTGCATTAGCCATTTTTAATAGATTTTTCTTTAATAAACTCAACTATCACATAAAACCTAAATACCGAAATATCATCAATATTTTCGTTTGTATGTTCAGAGATAGCAATCATAAACTTTTCAAAGTCTACTTCCATTTCTATCTCTGAATTCCCTTCTGTATTTACATTCCATATGTTAGGAGTGTTTTTTAACAGTAGTCTTTTTTCAGAATCAAATATTTCTCTTTCTACATTTTCATCTGACTCTTCTAATACCTGAGAAACCTCAAGCTGCATTTTATTTATTAATTCAACATTATATTCAACTTCTTCTACGTTCCTGAATTCTTTAGGAAAATATAATCCCAATTCATTTTGAATTTTTTTTTTACTTCATCTACCTTTTCAGTAGATTGCTTTTCTGTAAATCCTATTTCATCAAGTTTATCGAGAACTAATTGAAGTCCTTCAGAGGATATATCTTTGTAAACAACATTATCAATTTTATGTACTAATAGAGCTAATGCCATTCCTCTAGGACTATACTCCATGAACGAATTAAAAACCATCATTCTTCTGTTCTCTAACTCCTTTATCGCTTCATCTGTTAATCCTTTCTTTAAAAACTCTACTGCTTTTGAGCTTCTTAATTCAAAGTCCGTAAAGTCAGAACCCACTTCATTATCGATCAGTAAATACTTATTGAATCTCTGATACCTTTTCATTGGAAGGTATTCAGCTCCATCATAAAACTCAATTGCGTGTTTATTTATCTCAACTTTATTCATTGCTTAATCTCTGTATTATGTTCATAATAGATGAACTCATTAATGGATATGTTAAATAAATGTAATCTAGCTTAAAAATAAAGAATAAAGTAATTATAATCAACAATCCTATATGATGAGATAAACAGAAATTGCATTCTGAAACATCATAAATGAATTCTGATAATTTACTAAACCTTCGTGTCATTCTTGACAAAGTGTTTAATCTTCTTACAATATTATTCTTTTTCAAAATGAACATTATCCCGTAATGGAATAAGAAGAAATATAATAAATTTTCCATGCTTACAATTTACTAATTAAATCTGTCTTTTGTTGTTCTGTTAATGAATTAAAGTTAGCATCAATCGAAAAATCTATTGTAGGTAACAATATATCTAGGATATCACTTTCTGAAACATTCTGAAGTAAAGCCTTTGCAGGATCGAAGAAATTATCTCCGCAATTCTCTGACATTACAAACTCACAATTAATTCTGAACGCAGCATAAGGAGCTTTAGAATAATTCTCCTTTTCGCTCAAGTCAAATTCTTTATAAACCTCTTTGAATTCTGTAACCGCTTCTTTAATCTTTAAATTGAATGATAAACCTCCTGATCTTCTGGTTAAAATTTCCCTTGCATCACTAATTAGATTCTGTCTAAAGTATTCTGTTTTTAAAAGATCTGAATCTATCTTTTCAAGATTTACCCAAAATACAATCCCAACATCATACTTGAGATAATTATGTGATCTCTCGAAATCATCAATCCTTTCCTTTCCAACTACAAAAAAGCACAATCCCTTTTTGTCATTGTCTGGAGTTACTGAATGGTAAGACTTATTATCTCCACCAATGTAAATTTCTGGAAAATATAATTTATGTTCCTTCCTATCTAAATGCCTGTAACATCTTGCATAGTCATGTGTAAGCCAATCTAGATTAACATCTAAAACCAATTGTAGCTCATAAATTGCCTTATCAATTTCAATAGCTCTAGTTGGTTCTGGTACATTAGGATTTTGCAATTGTATCATCAAATTCTTCTTTTAAGGTTGGTAATATGTACAAATCTAAGAATTTTTCTAGGAATTCCTTTTGTATTCCCAAAACATCATCTCCGTACTTTTTAAATAACTTATCAGCATAAGGAACACTTGTTTTTATTACAACAAACTCATCATTTGCTATAACCTTTATTTCTTTATGTAAACGGCCTGTGTCTTTCCATGTAACCCTATTTGTAGGTTGCCCTTTCTGTTTTTTCAGTTTTATTGTATAAGGGGTGTAGCCTTCACCAGTTCGTATATTTCTTATAATACTTCCATCGCTTCTTTCTCCCTTTTTAAATAACTGTTCATCTGTTTGATAATCATGGATAACATAATCATACTTATCAAAAACCTTCTGCATAGTTGGATTTATCAAAGCTTCTAATTCTTTTATCTTATTCCTAGCTTTATCAAACGCATTCATTATACTACACCGTAAGTTACTCCAGAATTTACAGAACAAGGCAAGCAAACTTTATTTAAAGAACTGTAATTGAATCTAGCTGTTTTAAGAGCTTTTTCGTACTGCTGCGGTATGTTTATATAGTTTGTTTCTTTATCTCCTTCCAGATCTCTTATAATCATCATCTTCAATTGTTCTTCAACATGATTGATTTGCTGCGAAAAGGAAATAGTTTTTAATATCTTATGAACAACTTTTAATGATATCAATTCTTTTAAAGTCAGTCTATTTGTACACCAGAATTCGGTTAAGTCGCATTTTACTGTAATATTGAAGTTAAATCCGTAATTGGTATTGTTATTTTCGATAATAGCTTCAGGATCAAACATTTTTCTTTCTGAATGTATGCTATCAGCAGGTAAATAAAAACCCTGCATATTTACATATTTTGCAATCTTGTTATATTTTGCTGAACTAGCTCCTCCATCGCAAGTAGTACAATATCCAAATCTCCAATTTAACTTTTCATAAGAAACTGCATTTCCTACAATATCATCCTGATAATATCCTAAGAAGAACTCTCCTCCTGCTAAATCGCTGTCAACTGCAAACATTTCGACATTTGCTTCTATCCAATTGAACTGATTTCCTGTATCAGTTTTAAAATTTATCTCTAATAATGCTGATTCTTTGTGAGAATGGTATAAATATATTTTCAATCCGTCAGGATCTTGTGCTTGTGCGTGTGTGAATTGTAAAGCTAGTTTGTTGATTTGTGCTTTTAATCCTATATACATCTGTGGTCTAAACCTTATTCCTACAAATCTACTTTCGTTTAATATCGTCTTGTTAACCCAACCTCCTTGATTGTAAATAATATCATTTGATACTATTTCTTTACCAACCTTGTTCATCTGCTTTAGATTGGAAACGTCATTTAAACATTCTACAATTGCAGATTCTTCCATTTCATTCAAATATTCTTCTAAATCTCTGTTTTCCGGAAGTGTGGCCTTTATTAAATCTAATCTTAATGCAGGATGCTTTTCTTGATAGTATTCTCCAGATTCAGAAACCTTTAACCCATCAGACAATGCAGGTATTTCATTTAGATCATAATGGTCTTTCCAACCAACAACAGGCTTTAAACATTCTTTTACTTTAGTTGAATTGTGCATGATAAAGTTATTAAATAGTTAAAAAAAGGCACTTCGGTTTCAGAAGTGCCTTTGATATTATATGATATTTTATACTTCCTTTTCTAAGCTGATAAGAAATCAAATTTCTTGATTGCACCTGCGATTGTTGCAGGATCACTATTGAAAGGAACTACAAGAGCTACATCAAAAGAAAATTGCCAGTTCTCAACCATCGAAGCAGATAAATGCTCTAAACCTGTCTGTCCTGATAAATCAGAGCATTTAGATTTGTACATAACTCCTACTTCATGACCTAAAGTCGGCATGAATGTTTTGCTCCAATCTGTACCATCTCCTGCTTTGTTACCAAGTTCAGAGTCGATACCAATTCTAGTCATTAATCCAATTGAACCATTTGGCATGCAGTATGCAGAAGAACGAGATGCAGCCGATACGGTTACATGATTAGAGAATCTGAAAGAATAGTTACCAAATTGGTACTGCAAATTCTCATCGTTTCCTGCTCCTTGATTGATGTAATGAGTAACTGGACTCATCAAACCAGTAGATCCAAGAACAACATATGGTGCTGCATGAAAATCATCTTCTTCCATGATTACAGAAAGATCATTAAAGAAATACTCTTGCTGTGCTAATGCAACTTGCATAGCTCCACCTACTAGAGGGTATGAACCTGTTGCTCCAACTAAGCCAGAGTTATAGATAACTGATTTTTCAGTATCTAAAGTCGTATCGATCAATCCTTCAACTGCTTTCGCAAACGCATTGTCAACTGTTAATAACTTTCTATTCAAATCTTCAAGATAAGAAACTTCGTTCTTATGATGTTCTGATTTCTTCATAGAAATATCTGCTACCATCGTAGCCCAAACAACATCTACCAATTCAGTAGTGTTTTCAAGATCATCAATTACGCAACTTCTCACGTCTTTGACTGTAACATCTCCAATTTTGAAAACAGGAATCTTAAGATCTCTTCCTTCAGAAGCCATTGCTTTTTCTCGAAGTTCTGTGTTAATAATCGACTCTGGCGAAGCGGTCATTTCTTTTACTGCTGTCAGTAAGCCATAACGTGTGAATCTCCATTCTGCACGTTCAACAGGGTTAGGGATTTTTGTTCTAATCTCCTGCTTATAAGTTGCTAATAAACTCATTTTAAAAGGTTTTAAAAATTAATATTACATTTCTAACTTTTCAACTTCGTATTCAGCATAAGCTCCATCTAATAAAGCATCATATTTTTCATCTCCCATTGCTACACCTTGATTTTTCAAAGCTTTTGCTGCAACTTCTTGAAATTCCGTTTTGCTCTTAAACGACTCTTTATCGAGTACAAGTTTTGATTTGGCATTATCCCCTTCGCCTTCTGTATGGATTTCTCCAAACTTAATATTTGCTGGCGCTCCTCCTCCTGAACTTTCCTTAACTGCTAATACTACTCCAAGTGATTTAGCTAAAATCTCTTGTGCTGATACTGGCTTGTAACTTTCGTTCATCGCTGGAGAACCATCCTCATTGAAATAGGTAATTTTACCATTTTCAATTTTTGCATTTTTCAGAATCTTATTCTTTTCAACTTCGTACATTGCATTAATAGCTTCATCTGGAATACTATCTATAAACTTTAATCCTGCCTTTGCAGCATTTAGTTCGGATAATACAGTATTACCTGAAAATTCACTTTTAATAGTCTTGATACTATCGTTCAATTCTTGCTCTTTTTCTTCCCATTTTTTAAGAGCTTCTTCATAAGTGTTCTTCCAATGCTCATTATGACTGCCAGAATCTTCAAACTCTTTGATCTTAAGATTTAACTCTTTGATCTTTTCGTCTTTATCATCTGGGCTTTTTATTCTCAATTCTTTCAACTCTCCAACAAGTTTTTTAACGAAATCATAGGACTTTTGATTTGTTTCTTTTCTTTCTCCTAAGATCTCATGTATATCATTGTCGTAAGCTGTGTGTATTTCAGATACTTTATCTTTAATCTTTTTGTCGTATTCAGCAATGGCAAAATTATTAAGAATTTCTTTTCCTTCTTCTGTCGAAGATGAATAAGTGACTAATGCTTTTCTGAAATTAGCATCTTCTTTAGCCTTTGCAATTATTTCTTCTATTGTCATAACTATATCCCTTTAGTCTTTAGATTGTTTATAAATTGAATAATGATTTAGTTTCCTCAAGCGTTAATTCCATTGTGAAATCAGCATTAACTTCTTCAAGTTTAGCAACGATATCAACTTTAGAAATATTGTTATTAAATTCAATATCTAATGCTGTCCCAATTTGCTTCATCTCATCATAAGATATTTTAAGTTTATTATCTCCAGAATCAGTAACTCCAATTGTAGGATCGTGAAAGATAACAATGTTTGATTTACCTAACTGACCGAATCTTTTCTTGTGTAAATTAAAAGCCTTTACTCCAAAACATTGAATAGTAACTTTATGGTCGAATTTCAATTCTTTAGTATTAGCAGTACTTTTAATAAAAGCAACGTGATAATGTCCTTTATTGACTTCGTCAATTTTCTTTGGCAAATTTATCGCTTCAGCAATTTCTCCTAACTGCTTAATTGAGATGTCATACTTATTCGCATTAATTTTCTTTTCCATCTGTACTTTCTTTAATTATGTAATTTCTAAACTGTTTACTGATAGTATTTAATCTGACTTTATCATCTTGATCTATCCCGAAATCAAGGATATCACCGTTATCTTTCTCAAATCTCTTAACAAATGTAACTAATCTTTCAGAAATAATGAAATCATCTTTTGTAATAATTTCTGATTCTAGTAGGCTTTTCTTTTCGTCAAATGTTTTGTAAGGTACTGGATTTAAAGAATTAATTAATTTCAATCTTTGAATTTTGTAAGGATTCCCTTTGTATTTCGTTTCGATTAATTGATTATAAATTAGATCAATTTCTTCGGTTGGTAATCCAGATTCAATTGCTTTCTTAAAATCTTCGTTGATTTCAGAATAAGGCTTTAAATACCATTCTGTACCAAAGTTTGCATTAACTTCTATTTCAGTATTCTTAATATAGATATTGGCTATTGTTGATACAATCCAAACATAAATATCATCTAAATTAGATTTGATATTTAGCAGTATATTAGTTTTTGATTCGAATGATCCAATTACTTGAGTTTTGTTTATTGCAGTCTTAGCAACTAGGGCGTCAACACCAACAATCTTGTTAGTTACTGACATTTCTATTAAATTCAATTTCCCTTGAATGTATTCTAAATTCTTTACATCATTAGAAATCATTCTGAATTTTCCTGCTACATTATCCTTTTCTCCATCTTCAACTGGATCAATAAGGATTCTTCCTCCAATTCCTATCTTATTTCTGTTTTCACAAGCAGGACATTTTCTTGGAGTGCTAAAGTATTTCAATTCTCCATCTGATTGATAAGTTGTTTCATCCATTATGAAACCATCTTGACAACCATCAACGCTACAATTAGCTTTAACCATCTCTTGTACTGGAAATGGTGCGTAATGATCTGTGTAATACTTATAAACATCAAATTGCTGCCATTCATTTAATTTACTTAATGAACTCGCTAAATGAGAGAATCTAGAGAACCAATCTTTAGAATTAAGGCTTTTGTTAACAAACATTCTTGCAGGACATTCATCAGCTCCATGAGGAGTTGATTTTTCGATCTTGTATTGGTCTTTTACTTTTAGGATTACATAATAAGCATAATCATCATATAAGGAATATCTAGTTTCTTTAGTTTCATCTTTGCCCGTAACTGAATGTAGAAATGTGATATACTCGCAAGTAATACCATCATCCTTCAGCATTACATCAATTAATCTATCATTTTCAATAGCTAAAGGGTAAGGATTACCATCTTTATCTTTGTCGATTACGATTATTGTGTTCGGACTGTTTTTAATTACTGATTTACCAACTTCTTCTATCCAGTTAACAATATTAATGTTTGATAGTATCTTTTCTATTTTGGCGTTTTTTGTTGATTTAAGAACATTTACATCAAAGAAAGAGTTACTGGCATCAAATACCTTATATAATTCCTTTACAATAGATTCTGTTATGTTAGTAACAGTCAAAGGAAACTGAATGAATTCAGATATCTTTAAATCTTGCTCTAAAGATAATACTTCAGATAAGAATTTCTTAAAAGCTTTCCATCCGAATTCATCTTTCAGGTCTTCTTCTTCCATTGGCTCAGTAAAAAGGCGAAGTCTACTCTCGTAGTTTCGCCCTTTTTGTACCAATTCAGAATTAAAGGGTTCTTTAACTCTATTTACTATCTGGTCTTTTTTGAATCTCATTGTTCTTAAAGATATATTTTTTATCTATAATCTTCCAACCATTCTTTCTTTTCTTCTCTGCCTGTAATCTCATAAGATTATTAGCGTGTTCGATAGTAACTTTCCTTTCCTTAGATGACTTACCATCCTTACCTTTCTCTTTTTGTATAGAAATCAACACAATAGGTTCTTTTTTTGCAGTAGCCATAATGTAAATTTATGTTTTATACGATTTACAAGTCGTATAAAGGATTAAAATCAATAGGAGAAACCAATACAATATTTTCAGACCAACCTTCAGGTAATGAGAACGACATGGTATTTTTGTCTTTTGTCGCATAGCCTTCGTTGCTTCTATCTCCGAAGAAATAAGATTGAACTTTGATACCATTATGAAGCGTTGTAACATCATCAATTTTGTTAGCAACAATCTTTGCAGCTTCAGTAACGAAGTAAACTTCTACCGCTTCACACTTAGGAGCTTTTAAAGCTTTCTCTTGAGCAGGAGTTAAGCTTTTAAATGTACATGAGAATTTAGAAGGGTTTACACCGATCACTTCTTCAACACCATTTAACGAAGAATTATCTCCTCCACCTTCTGTAATAGCTTCTCCTGCTTCAATGATAGGATCTCCACCAATGAAAGGAGTAATGATAACTTTAGTTTCATCAACAGCAGTTCTTAAAGCTTCCCAATCTGCTAAAGTATCTAATTGAGAATCTACTTGAGGAACACCGTCTAAACCAGTTCCATCACCTATTGCAGAATCCCAAATTACTTTGCCTTGTACAGCAATAATAATCTTTTGTATTTGTTTTAAATCGAAAGGACAGGTACTTGAAGGTATATCTCCTAAAATTCCTGATGTTGGACAATTACAATTCATAATTTCTTTTTTTTATAATTAAAATATCTTAATCTTAAGTAACAAATGTATTATTTTTTTAATACAAAAACAAACTTTTGATTTTTTATGTGAATTTCACAAGGCTTAGAAGCTTCCTTATCAATGCAATTTATTACTGTTTTATTTTTACTGTACCTAATGAATTCAAAGAGTTTTCTTGTCTTTAAATCAATATCAAAGGTAAATGTATTACCAATTGTTAATTCGTCTGTTCTTTTAGCTACTAACATTAAAATATAATTTCAATTCTACTCCCTAATGCTTCAATAATTTTCTTGACTGATTCAAAAGAAGGATTTACAAGACCTCTTTCGATTAGCGATATTCGATCTCTATTTAATCCTGTTATTCTTGAGAGTTCTTTTATACTGACCTCCTTTGATTTTCTTAATCCTTTCAATTTACTCAATTCCATAATACTTTGTTTGTCTGGACAAATATAGCAATTATGCAACATAAAGCAAGTATTTACTTTATTTAATTCCATAAAAAAAGAGCTAACATTGTAGCTCTTTCCCAAATAAACATCAAATATAAGCACTAACTCAAAAAACTATCAAAAATCTTTCTAATAACATCTGGTTTTGTATAGGCATCTGTAATTTCTTCATATTTCAAACTTACTAATTAATATGTTATTATCAAAATGTTTTATTGATTATTCTACTTATTTTGAAAATATTTACTGTTTTTATTACTTATTATGAATTAATAATCATTCGCAATAAATAATTATTCATAACTTACTCCTCCAGAAGATTTCTTGATTAGATACTTGTGTACCGCATAAGTTAGCACATCTACCATATCATCATGCACTCCGTTAGGAAATGATGCACATTGATCTAAGAAAGTAGCATTCCAACCTCCTTCGATTAAAATAACTTTTCCACTAGCAATAAATGGTTCACTATTTTCTACCCTGTTATACTTTCCTAATCCTACGACTTTTGAATTAATACCCCTTGCGTTAAATCCTCCATATTCTACCTTTGACAGCATGGACTTTAAAGGATGTCCAGATGCTTTTAGCTCGATATAAATGCTTGAAGTTGGACTGTAAAAATTTGACTTAACATAACTCTTGAAATATGGCAACAACTCATATAATTCTTTTCTTATTCCAGAGCAATTAAATATGTACAATTCATCTGTTTGCTTATGATAATGACAAGCTAGTAATCCTGTTTCATCATTCTGTGTATTCTCGGTAAACGCACCGTCAATAAAGTAATCAACCTTTACTGTACTTGGGTTAAACGGAAGTTCTTTTTTCTTCTTGATAACAAACCATTCTCTCCTAATCTTATTTCCTTCTTCAGCAGATGGCCTTTGCTGATCTAGGGATGCGAAACCAGTTGGATTCATTCTTCTCCTTTTTATATACTTGGATTTTGAATGTTTTGATTCCCAAAGAGCTTCATCTATTTCTCTTGGATCATCATAATCTATTGCAGAGCTATAAAATTGTTTTTCTTCTTTTAATGCAGGAAAAGAAAGAATAATCCATTCAGATCTTTCTTCTTCATCAAAGAATTCGCTATTTTCGTTTAATAATCTTCCTGCAATGTCATCTTCGTGCCAACGGGTAAATAACATAAGCTCAATACCATTGTTATCAATCCTTGTTTTGAAATCATCATTTAGAGTCATCCAAACTTTATCCCTTGTGTTCTGTGAGTTTGCGGTAATCCTTCCCTTAAACGGATCATCAATAATATAGCAGCTTGCGGTTGTCCCAGTTACTCCAGAGTCCATTCCTGCCCCTTTTAAATATCCAGATCCTTTATTTACTTCAAAGTAAATTTCGGTGTCCTTTCCATCTAATTCTGTTTTTGGATATAGTGATTTATATTCATCACTTTTCATTATTCTATTGCAGTCAACTACAAATTCTGATGCTTTCGTTGAATTGTAAGATCCTAGTATTATTTTTTCTTTTGGGTTCTTACCTAACAAATATGCAGGAAACCGTCTACTCGACAATTCGGTTTTCCCATGTTGAGGTGGCATGAATATCATTAACTTCTTAATGTGCCTGTCAGATAATAACTCCAGATAATGACAAACAATAGAATGAAACCATTCCATCGAATAATCTTCTTTGGTAAAAAGGACAAACTCTTTAAAATTTGTCCTTCCTGTTCTTACCCTCCTTTCTTCAAGAAGTTTTAATAGCTCTATTTTATCCCTTCTTTCCACTTAATTTTCTTATCTTTTCGTCTAACTCTTCATCTGATAAGCCTGAATTTAAAGACTCCCCATTAGTTGTTACGTCTGTTTTTATTGTAGAATTGTAACCTAACATCTTGTTTACTTCTGCGATAGCCTTTATTTTTTCTTTTGAATCTTCGCTATCAGAATCAATTACTTTAGTTAATTCAAGAATCATTTTAAGCTTACTTATCCCTGCTTGCTCTTCTAAATTATCCTGTATTTCTTTGATGTAATCCTGAATCTTAGGTTTCCTTAATAACTTATGTGCCTCTACTCCTGCTACGTTATCATTCTTTGCTCCTTTATATACAGTCTTATAAGCCCTTGTTCCATTCCAATCAATTATATATTCCTGACAGAACAACCTTTGCTTAATTGGTAACTTTCTTTCTTTATTTTCTTTGTCTTTTCCCATTATTGACTATAAATATCCTTAATTAATTATAAATTACCAAACTTTCTTTTGAAAACTCGCTAGAACTCTTTTAAGATGTTCCCGTTCTCTGGATTGATAATATACATAGTTTCCGTTTCAAGTTCTGCACCGTATGAATTTGTTCCAACATATTCGACACTACTCATTACCCCTCCTTTCTCATCTGATATAATGGCTACTTTAATTGGTATATAGCTTCTTTTGTTTTTTAGGTTAAATTTTGCATCTGATAGAATACTAATTACACAATTAGAAAAACAACCTTCAGACATTATATCAAAAACTTCTGAATTTGCTATGAATGAAACTTTTACTATTTCTTCCTTTCCGTTTTTCCAATAAAATGAAGTGCTGTCTTTTGTTGGAATAGTCAATTTGTCCTGACTGATACTTTGTAACGATAATCCTATAATCATTACAATCGCTAATAATATATTTATCTTTTTCATAATTCTTTCAATTTTATAATTTTTGTTGATTTCCCAAGTGAATATCCTTTTTTAACTGTTACCGTTTTGTGCTCGAACATTTCACAACCAAAATCATTAGCTTTAATTTTCCTGTCTCCGTATGCTGTATTATAACCTTTCTGCATTTTGCAATACTTCATCTTACCGTATTCATGCTTATAGATGTGTTTGCATTTTCTACACCTATATTTGCTTTTTGGCTTTGGAGCTTGTTTAGGTATTTCAAATAATTTTAATTGATTATTCATTTTAGAAATCAACTTTAAATGATTTTTCGTATTGGTGTTTTTTTGATTTGCAATTAATTAACTATGCACCAAAGAAAGATTCAAAAGCTTCTTCATAAGCATCCTCTGAAATCTTAATTCCTTCAATCTTACAATGCTCAATAAAAGAATTTACAACTCCCATATTGTGATGAGTTTGCCTTTCATCTATCTTCTGAACAACTTCTTCCTTTGCCTGTTCTGCTTCAAATACCTTTGTTATGGTGGAGAATATAATCAAAAGATTTGGATCTCTTTTCATGCCATTTACTAAGGCTTCAACTATTACTTCAATATCTCCAGTAAGACCACCCGCAAAATGACCTTCTTTTATTCCGTAGAATATGATTGAAGAAACTGCTTTGTTTGATTCAAGCTTTCTTCTTAGCTCCGTATCATACTGACTAAATCTTCTGACTGCTTTGCTTTCTGTTTGCTCCTTAAAAGCTTCTGCTTTGCTAAGAGTTTCGTTTACGTTCCCTTTTGGGTTAATGTCCTTTTTCATTTCTATTTATTTTATTCGTGAATATTTCCAATAACTTTAATACTGTTTTCTGTGTACTCAATTTCGTAAGCTCTGCTTAACAATCCCCAAACTAAAGGATTTCCATTGTCATCTTTTAGTTCAGTATTTAAAAGCTTAAATGATCCATCTATAAACTTAACAAAATACTTTTGCTTGAAGTGTCCAATATCGATTTTATCTCCTTCGTAAATGTCAATTCCAAATATATCATTAAATCCTGTGAATTGCATTATATCAAACCTTTCGATAGGTATTATTTCATAAAAGCTTTCTTTATGATGTGGATTTAGTCTTAATATTCCATGAGATGTTACAATTAAAGGAATGAATTCCTGCTTATCAGTAATCATTCTTTTATCTTGCTTATCCCAAGCCCTAAACTTAAATTCTCGTTCCATTTTTACCTTTTTAGTACAACAAATTCTTCTTTGCTATTTAACAACTCCTGAAAGTCATCTTTACCTATGGTAGTTCCAGAATAAACTAATGGATCATGTCTTTCAATTGAAACAACATCTCCAGTATCTTCATCAACAAAATCTTCAGTCCAAGTATTGTTAATATTCTTTCCTAGTGTTTTTCCAATAATGAAATCTTTGTTTTCAATACAAGCCCGAACTTTGTATTTATTGAATGATATACTTTCAGCTCCTAGACTTTCTTTAAGCTTACTGTTTAGCTCTTTTAAATCTTCAAGCCTAATTGTTAGATCCTTATGCTCATCGAAGCTCAAAATGACAGGTTCTTCTTCTGGAAAATTCTCATCTGATTTACTAAGAATAACATCGTTAATTTGTTTTTGCTTGATTGAAGTTATTTCCGTTAGTCCATCTGAATCTTCTAAATACTTTATTAATTGATCCGTTGCTTTTTTAACTGAATCATCAGCTACTAAACCCCTAAAGGACATATCCTTTCCAGAATCTAAACGCATTTTAACTTTGTATTCATACCAAGAATATTCTTCAATACCTTCTGCATAAACAAGATCATCAAAAATAACTCTATTCATGCTAATAACATTCAAAGCATTTAGATCTTTAAAATACTTAGCAATGCTAGCTTCACTTTCCGTAAAACTTAAAGCATCTATAAGCAACACTTGTTTTGTGTCCTTATCTTCTCCATCCTCTCTAAAGGATATATTGCATTCAAAAAAACTTTTCATATCTGTATTAAATTTTTGTACAAATCAAGAGTTGCAGAGCAATCTCCAATCGCTGTATGTGAATCTTCGTGATCTATTTTAAAATACTCGCAAAGAGTAGATAATTTATGGTTTTCAATGTCGCTGATTTTGTCCTTCGCAATTTTCAATGTACATATTTCATCAATATAAGTCAAATCTTTACCATGAAATCTATCAGCAAGATATTGGACTCTTTTAGTATCAAACTTTATGTTGTGGCCTATGAATTTCGTAATGCTATAAGAGTTGATAAAATTAATCACTTCTCCAGTTGCTTGAATCACATCAATACCTTCTTCTTCTAAAAGCTCTTGAGATAATCCATTTACTTCCATAGCTCCTTCTTTGTAGGAAACAAGTTCTTCCGAACCCTCCTGTTTCTGTGTCTAAAATTCCTATCATATTTTTAAAATAATCCTTCATCAGCCATTGATGTATAGCCTTCTGTTGTTAATATTAAGCTGTCTAAAACTGTCACATCTAGTAATAATAAAGCATCTTTTATTTTTTTAGTTACCCTAACATCTGGATCACTAACCCCTAGATTTCCTGAAGGATGATTGTGTGCTAAAACTACTCCAGAACATAAACTATCAACGCAATATTTCGCTATTAGCTTTACATCAACAATAGTTCCGACAACTCCTCCCTGACTAATTTTAGCATATCCCAATGCGTGATTCGATCTATTTAATAATAAAATAAAAAAGCTTTCATAGACCTCAATATCTGTACTATAAAACTTCGTTATCACATCATAAGCATCTTTTGATCTCTTGATTTTTACCTTTTCAAAATTGCTTTTGTTTTTAACAATCGAGTAAGTGTCTATTTTCCCTTTGTAATCTTTGCTCATTTTGATTTATTTGTTTTGTTTATGATGTAAATGTACAATGTTTTATTTTGTCCTACAAATATTTATTCATTTATTTGTGATATATTGTGGATTATTTCTAAAATTAAAAACATTTCTGCATAACTACTTGCTACATAGTGCATCTCTAATTTCCAATGCGGCCTAATAACAAATCTTACTCCTTCATTCTTAATAGTTCCTGTTATGTAAGAATCCCTAAAACTGAACTTCTTTAAATTTGGCAATATTTCACTTAGAAGAACTTCCATCAAAAAGGATAGTCGCTTTCATCAATGTAGTTAAATTCCTCTGCCTTGCATTTTAAGATATCCTTAATGTTATCAACTACGAGTTTTTGCCAACTAATACTCATCGAATCTAAGTAAGCTATTAGATCGATAGTTTCAGAATCTAATCTTATAGATTTTGTATATTTTCTTGTATTGTGCATTATCTGATAATTAATAAGTTACAGCGTTTTGTAAGACAAAATATGTCAGTATAAAGTCGTTATATTACAATTAAAATTTTAAGCACCACCACTTAAACATTATGTGTATTGTAAATAATTTACATTGTATTAAAGCAAAATAACCACTATTAAACCAATAGCCTCCATACCACGTTTCTTCTGGTAATTTGTGTGTATAACTTACTTTGTCTTTAAATCTTGTTTCTGTCCATATATCTAAGCTTAGATTAAATCTATACCATTCTCGTATCTCGCTTAATTTTGCTTTTCGTTTCTGTTCCATTTATTAAATTTTTAAAAGTAAATAACACAAAATATAAAAAATAAAAGGCTGTTGCTTCCCTTGTCGGAGGCGAAGTCAGATTTTAGGTATCTGAGATATATCGACTTGCGACTAAACCATTGCAACATTTATCGCCACACCTTTTACATTTCATATTTCAACACGTTAGCGGTTATTCTACATCAGTAAAACTGCACCCCATAACTTCTGCATACTCATTAGCTTTATCCCAACTATAAGTAGGGCAATTATCTTTATTCATTTGCCATTCTTTACCATTCCAAAAAGATTCTATCAGTTTATTAGTTTTATACAATACGAACAAACCGCTAACAGAATGTAAAGTGCATTCTTCTCTACTCGTATTAGCTTCGCTCACTAACTTATTATACTCATTAATTGGAACAATTGCGTATTTTCCAAATTGGATTAACATTTCTTTTTTGTTCTCCACTTCGAGGGTTAGCGTATTTTCTATAAAGTCCCCTGCTATTAGATTTGCTACTTGTGTTTTCATTTTCGTTCGCTATTTAGTTAATTATTAAATTCTTATCTCGTATCGAATTCTATTTAAACGCACTTTACATTTGTCCATTGTAAACAATTAAAAATGCTTACTAAACTCTTTAATGTATTTATATTTCTTTTGCATTTCTGCTAAATTTTCCGAATTATATGGTTTAATCTCGTTTTTAGAGTGCATACATTCTCTTGTAATTATTCCTGTGCATATATCTACTAAATAAGTATTATACATATTATTATCACTACTTTTAATGAAATATCCAATCTCGTATCCAAAACCACTATCCCATATAATTCTATCTCCTTTTTTCATATTACGCATTTTTAAAAGATTTACAACAAAAAATAAAAAACATTAAAACGATTTTTTATTAAAACCGTTACCTGCAAGTGCTTAGACTTGTGCTAAACTCGAAGGTTCGTGCTTGTCAACCGTTTTAATAATTTTTTTCTTCCCCTCTTTTAAATGGTTAATCATACCGTCAATTAAGATTAGTTTTTCAGATTTAGACATTCCTGTGCTATTTTTTATCATTTCTGAATACCTTATCATTTCTGTTGTGTAGTAAAGTGTGTATTTATCCATTATTTTAGTTTTTCATAAATTACTATTGCAAGTTTTAACCATCTCGGCAACTCCTTATTTGGTTGTGTAGTGCTTTTTATACTATCTTCTGTATTGCCTATTATTTTGGCAATATCAGAATTAGTGTAGCCCATTCCTTTCTTCATTGCCTTAAATCTATTATGCCAATTCATTTAATTCTTCTTTAGCATCATTAATACACGCCTGTAAAGGGTTAACACACCAGCTTGTGTCATACCAATCACCATCGCAATCAAAGTAATATTTATTACCATCTTTAATAATGTCTAATTTTTGATTCCCGTTTGTTACTGTTTCTACTATCATAATTATAAGTTTTAAATTATATTCAAATGTAAACATAAAATTACTATCCAACAAATAAAAGTAAATATATTTTTACTTTAAATAAAACTCGTATCTATATTTATAATTTTAGGTCTATTTTCTGTTGGTAGTATGTCCCACCATTCGTAAAATATTTTATCAAGGATTTTTTCGTTGAATCTCTTTACCTTACCGCCCTTTAGTTTGTATTGTTCATTATCATTATAATAACATTGTTCAATGCTTCTATAATTACAAGTAACGTGTATCACTAATTCAGGATAATAATCATCCAACTGCACACCTTTTCGCAATAATCTACAGGTTTGTACGCCCTCAAATATTATTTGTTCATCTTTATGCTTTGTTTGTAAAAGTTTTTTTATGTAATACATATTGTTAGACCAGCCTAAATACATATAATCATCAGAAACAATTAAATCACAACCTATTTTTTCAGATATTAATCTACCTAAAATAATTTTTCCGCTCTTTGAGTGTCCATATATTATTATATGTTTTGAGTTTTTACACATCTTTATTAGTTCATCAGTAACAAGCATATCTAATTTTCCAAATTCAGCATTATTATTTTGAGTGTATAGCTCTGTATTGTATTCTATTTTAGCTCGTGCCTCACTAATTTGCCCACGCTCAAAAAAATTATTAAAACTAAAATCGTTCATTATTCAAAATTTATATCATTAAAATCGCACCAGTCAGGTAACAATGTATATAAGCCATACAAGTACAGGCTCATATACTAAACGTTACATTAGCCTCTCAGAAGTCAACATATCTATTTTCTCAATCCTCCAGATATCTGTATTATAAGAATCTTTCTTTTTTCGGCTGAAATTCTCTGTTAACCTACTTTTTAAAATCCCTGTCAATTTTACCACCGCAGGAATACTCCCACAATTATAAGGAGTATCCGTTTCTTTGTTTAAAATCCAAAACATAATTACGAAATTTTAAAGTTATTCAACTTCATATTTCTATTTAAAGAAAGATTTTGCAATTCCTTTCTGTCTCCTAAGCCTTCTAGCCTGTGCATTTGACCGCTTGTGTGCATTGCACGTGCCATATTTTTACTTGCTTCGCTATGTATGGTTATTCCTAAGACATGGCTTACACCTGCTGTTTTTGAATAGTCTTCTAATGTAAATAAGCTTTTTCCGTTTGTGTAAATTGTTACTTTTTTCATCTTCTTTTTATTTAGTTACAGAACTTCGTTGTTTTGTTATACAAATATAAGGCTTTATTTAGTATCTCACAAGTCTTTTTACAATTATATTAGTTTATTTTGTATGTTAGAGAACATAACGTAAACTAACACCAAATAAAAAGCAACTGAAAAAGTCGCTTATTATTCTATTCATTAACCACAATTTAGTGGAAGCGTCTGTCATTTATAGCATTACTAAAATCTACATTATTATCTTTGCAAATTCTTTTTGCTACTTGCATTTGTTTACTATTCATTGGAGGGTCTATTGTATTCCTCATAATTTTAGTCAAGTCAATGCAGTTGCCTAATATTTCTACGTTATTTGTTCCATTTCCGTATGTATTAGTTTTTACTCTAATCCACCCTCTATCGTGTAATATTTCGTAAGGATAACAATCATTATTATCATCTAATAATTTCATCATTCCTTCAAAACCTAATTCTTTTTCAAGTAATTCAGAGGCGTAGTTATTATGTTGCATATCTCCAACCTCTATCAATTCCCCATTTGTATTTATCCAAGCATCTTTCATAATAAAACCGTGGTTAACACAAGCTAAAAATAATTGCATTTAGCATTGTGCGTAATTTGAATAGTATTTACAAGCAACTATTCTTAGCTTAATTCGTTAGCCGTAATGCTACGGGTAAATCCTAAAATTATTAGGTAATTGTATAATCTTGCCCGTACAATATACATCATTAGCATCTCCTCTTTCCAATACTTTAAAATCCAAAGCTTCAATATTATCATTTACAGTATAAGAAAAAGCTCCACTTTTATTAGTATCGTAATCTTTAATTGTTTCGCCTGTTTCGGCAATAGTTCCGCACCAAAAAATCTTTAATCCTAATTGTTTCGCTTCTTTTTGCAGTTGTTCTTCGCTTGCATCTTTTGCAAGGTCGCAACCGTCCCAACCCTCTCCGTGTTCGCAATATTCTGTTAAATAACTTTTCGCACCATAGCAATACATTAAATCATCAGAACCGCCAACTATAATTACAATATTATGCTGCCTTGCTAATTCTTCGGCTTCTTTTGGTATATGTCTGCTGTATTCTATACCATCACAAATCTCTTTAATCTTTTCTAATACTTTCATTCTTCTATTTATTTAGTTAAATTTAAACCCTTACTATCCATTTCTTTATGAGCTTTGTCTCGGTCAGCTTTCATTTTATCCTTAATGTGCTGTGGCAAATTATCCTGTGCTTTTTTGTCGAATGTTATACATTTAATTTTTTCCATTTTTATAAAATTATTTCGTTATTAAATCGGGTCAAAACAGACCCTTAGCCGTTACCGACAATACTACAATGGTTTTTCAATAGTAACTATTACAGTAGCAATTGAAGTTCCACTTTCTTTAAATTCGCCTGAATTAATATCTGTTATTTCAGCGTTTAATTCTTCTAAAAATTCTCTAAATTGAGTTTCTTTTTTGTTTGTGGAATTTTGCCAATGTTTGCTCATTATTGTTACAATTCTACCACCACGAGCCAATTTTTCAAACATTTTATAAACGTGAGTAATATCTTGGTTTTTTGAAAATGGTGGGTTTGCAATAATTTTAGAGTATTCTTTACCGTTGCTTTTCAAAAAGTCATCTCCAATTAAATCAAATTTCAAATCAGTTTTATTCAAAATCATCTTGTTTGTTTCCATCAACTCAAAGCATTCAGGCACAACATCACACTGTTTATTTATGTGTTCAATAATTGCTCCTTGCCCCGCACTTGGCTCTAAAATAGTATCGTGGTTTTTTAAGTCAGCATAATAAACTAACTTTTCTGCTAAATCACTTGGTGTCGCAAAAAACTGAAATTCCTTTTTTAGATTTCTGTTTTCTCCATTTGCAATTTGATTAAGTAAGTCGGTAGGGTCTGCTTTAAAAACAAAACCAAATACTTTTCCACCTTTCCATTTTCCTCCAATTAATTCAAGAGCTTTTTTCACTTCTAAATACTCTTTTCTGTCTAATTGTGTATCAGGTAATTTTATTATGTTTCCTTCTACTTTACAATTTTGTAATACTTCAATTTTATTCATCTTTATATATTTAATTTATTAATATTAATAACTCTTAAAATGTAGTGCATTACTCACAATACATTAATCTTTTCGTTTTTCGTTTATAATTATTTTCTTCTCAAATTCTCCTGAAATGTCTATTCTGTAATGTTTTCCCATTGCAACACATACTCCAATTATATCAATTAGTTCTTGTTTTATTCTAACATGATTTCCTTTTTCTGCATTTAGTTCATTCTTTTCTTCTTCTATTTTGTTAATGAAATCTTCAAATGTAGTTTCATTATTGATTTGACCTCTTTTAACAATAGAATCATAATATCTATCAGCATCTAGGAATACTCTATCATTTAACCAATCTTGTGATAATCCTTCTATTTCGTCAAATGATCTTACTCTGGAATGTATTTCTGGAGAATGGATTTCTTTAACAAACTCCTTAATTGTTTTCGATTTTAATTTTACAATATCAGAACCAATTAATTCCAACCATTTTTTACTCCCTTTATAATCTCTTATTCTACTCATTTTATATTTTTATGAAACCAACCATACCTAGTCTGACTTGCTCTGTGCATTTTACCAATACATTTTGGATGTATTATAATAGAGCTATTGAAAGAACTACTACTAGGGCAATGGCTGATTTCTATTTTCTTTTGGTTTTAGTACTTCAATCTTGTAAAAAGCTACTGTATAAACATTTTCTTCAAAAGAGATTACCTGTAAAACTATTCTGCAATTTCTCTTTTTAATATCCTGTATTTTCAAAAGTGGCTTATAACCTTTCTCATGTATAAAGTCCTCTGAAATATCTCCTGCTGAACTAAGATATAATTCTATTGATCTTGTAATTCGACTTAGCATCCAAAGACCAAGAACATCTTTAATTTCCTTCTGTTTTCTTAATTCAATCTTTGCCATTTTATAAAATATTTATCAATGAATAAATAAACCTTTCTACCTTATCAATATTCGATATTATTCCATATACAATAATAGAGATAGAAATCATTACAAATACTGATCGATAAATAAATGATAATTTTTCTTTTAATGTCATATCTATTTTCCTAAAGTGTTAATATCTATTGTTAATTTCTTCCCTATTAGTCGTTTTATTTTTTATCTAAAAGCTTATTTGTGAATTCTATGGTTTTTAATTTTTTATGCTCTTTTTGAATCATTTCCTGATACTCTTTCTTTGCCTTTTCAGAATTGTTATGCTCATACACTATTGCACAAACTGTTAATCCTAGAATGAATAGAAGAAAGGACAAAATATAAATCAATCTAAACCTGTCATTTATTAATGCGCTTTTCATAACTCAACTATTTCGGTGTCCCAAGTTTTCAAAGTATAACCATCAAAGCTTTCTGCGTGTTCCTTGTAAGTGAATACCTTAGCCTTTTTAATGTCATGATGAAATACTATTGTTTTGTCAGTCCAATCCTTGTTTTCAATATAATATCCTTTTTTGAATTTAATCACAAAGTTACCTTTGGTTATTTTACCTTTTTTCTTTGCCATTTCTAATATATTGATTTTAAATAACTTTGTTTTTCGTAAAATTTATACCAATCATAAGAAGGATGCTTTTCTCTGTCTTCTTCTGTACAATGATCTAGTAAATGATGCACGTCAGGATGAACTAACATCATATTTTCAGGATTCAATTTGAATTTACCAAACATTCCTTTTGGTAGAATATGGGCAAAGCAATTTAAGAACTTTTGAGTACCATTAAATCTAGTTATGTCTTTTCCTGATATTTTACAGGTTACAGAACCAGTTTCTCGCATTTCACTCAACCATAAATGTTGAAACATTTCTAATTGGGTATCAAATCCAAAATCATTAAACTTTATCTTTTTTGCCTTTGGCTTAATTTTAGCCTGTTTAAGAGGTTTAAAGTTCTTTTTGCTGTAATGGTATTTACAAAGTTTTTTAGCAAATAGAAGTCCAGTACAATCCTTTTCTATACATATTTTACCGTTGTGTTTAATCATGTCGTGATTATTTCAATTTGTTATTCATAACAGCGATTTATAAAATCATTAAAACGATTTATAGATCGGTGTTGTGCGTAATACTACTTTTTACGCCAAACATTCTTTTTGCTATTTATGTACGTAAACATTTTTTTAATTCGGTGGTGATGTACTTTAAATTCTCTTGAGGTGTCATTACAAGTAAATTCTTCTTGTTGTTTTTCTGTAAGTAAAATATCTACTATCTGTGCAAATTCATATTGGTTTTTAATATCAATTTCGTCAACTTCAATAGTTACACCATACCAAGTATCATCAAAGAATACAGTTTTTAATTCCGTACTACGCACAACACTACCTATACGTAATTGCTTTTCGTATTCTTTTACGATGTTTAGTGCTTTTAAATATTGTTTCTTACTTATCACATCTTTAGCGTTAATATTGCCCTAAACAATTTCCTGTTTACATTTATTACAATAAGTTATTCCGTCTTTATGCGTATATGGTTCTTTTTCAGAGCATTGGCAAAACATATCGCTAACATACAATAAATTTAATGTTTTAAATTTCACTTCCATTGTGTTCATAAGTGCTTTTCCTATTGCATCATTAGTCCACTCGCTATCTTTTACATAAACACCTCTATGTTGTTCATACTGTTCAATACTCGCACTTATTACTTCGCTTAGTAATTTTTTAACTGCTTTTTCCATACTGTAAATTGTTTTAAATTTAAAAAAATAATTTTATTGCTGTTCACTGTTATTCGCTTCATATTGCCATCTATTATACTTGTTTTTGTCCATAAGTGGACTGTTTATATTCTTCTCTAAGTATTGCAATTCTTTGATTCATTTCAGATAGAACTTCTTTAAGGAATTGCAGGATATTGTAAAATTCATAATACAACGATTCTGCTTCTACCGATTCATTCAATTCAGCTTCTAAATTTGCTCTTGCAATCCAGTTGGCCTTTGTTGTTCCTTTATCCAATAATTTAACTCTTTTTTGATTTTTTAGGATCTCATAATTAGCTTCCTTCTGCTTCCAATCTTTTCTTGCAAGAGCTAATTCACTTGATAGAAAAACTCCATGAGTAGATAACTGCTTTCTCATGTGCATTATTCCTTGAATATCAAGACTATCATATTCTAAATCTTGATAATCTTTCAATATTCCTAGTACTATTTCTAAAGTGTTCATTATTCGCTTTTTAATATTTCTTCTTGATGCTTTACTAAAAGAATTTCCTCTACATATTTCTTATTGAATCTATGAGTAACATCAACTCCATACTCATCTGATATTTCATTAATGGTAATTGAAGAAATAAATTTATAATCTTTAATATTTTCAGTTCCAAACTCATGATCGAATGAATCATTGTCTGTTTCTGTTTCATAGTCAAAATCTATTAAGTAGTCTTTTCCGTAAAGGTTAATATCAAAATTTTCCATTGTTTTTTTTGTTTATGATGTAAACTTACAATATTTTATTTTATACTGCAAATGTTTATTCATTTATTTGTGATATTTTATTCTATTTGTAATAATTCCATATAGTCAACCAATTACTGAAATAAGAAAGGTTTACTGACCTAAGTCAGCAAACCCCTTCTTAAAAAGAAAAATAAACACGACATACAAATATATAATATATTCTAGTCATTGATTGACTCTCCTAAAACTTTATTAACAGCATTCTCGATTTCATTTATGAAGTTGTTTAGAATATCCTTGCTTTCTTTATTCTTGAATTCTGTTTCAGAAAACTTTTTATTGTATTTTGATATGAATTCTAACATCTCATTTCTGAATGGAGTTATTTCTTCATTTACATCTTTCTTTTTAGCAAGGTTCTTTTTAGTTTGTAGCTCAATAGTTTTGCTCTTTATAGATTCAATATCT
>Ga0190344_1000157_pt1 | contig 42945 bp, 24 predicted proteins | sample 48721323_MG_FD_161662 | JGI IMG/M metagenome (GOLD analysis project Ga0190344, IMG submission 161662) | Hydrothermal vent microbial mat bacterial communities from Southern Trench, Guaymas Basin, Mexico - 4872-13-2-3_MG | ecosystem: Environmental > Aquatic > Marine > Hydrothermal vents >... | reverse complement strand
ACTAACCGACCCTCTTCCATCTTCAACACCCTGTCTGCGGTATGAAAATACTTATCATCATGTGTCACCGCAATAATCGTTTTTCCCTGTTTTTTCAAGTCTTGAAGTATGACTTCATAAAAATACTGTCTAAACTGCGGATCTTGATCCGCCGCAACTTCATCAAAAATATAGACAGGCTTGTTTTCCAAAACCGCGGCAATAAAAGCCAACCGTTTCTTTTGCCCGGTTGATAAATCCACATTGGTGAACTTGCCATCAATAAACTCCGTTTTTTTATCCAACTCCATTAAACGTAACAACGATTTTAAACGTTGTTCATCAATGTCACGTAAACCATAGAGCCTATCAAATAATTGAAAATCTGTAAAAATAATCGAAAACAATTCACGGTAACTCTGATAATTCGTCTGATCGATTTGATCATCATCAACATAAAGAGAACCAGTGGCTGGATAATATAAGCCAATCAACAGTTTTAGTAACGTTGATTTACCACTGCCATTACCGCCCACAATAAATAAGATTTCTCCTTGCTTAATCGTCATATTGATAGCACCTATCGAAAATAATGTCTTACCCGACGGTTCCCTATAATGGAAAATCATGTCGTCCAATCGAATTTATTGAAATGTTTCGATAGGTACCGAAGACACCAAGCCAGACTGATGCGCCAACTCCTTATCTAATTGGGCTTCTAATTGAGAAATATTGTCGATAGTGTCCCGGCGTTCATAATAAGGGCATGGCGTACCCAACATCCCTAATAATATCGGTGGCACAACACAACCGTTTTTCATGGCTTGATAAGGAATACGAACTTCTTCCATCTCTTCGATGCTCAATTCAATCTCCAAGTTTTGATAAGGCCAAACATACGATTGTTCTACAGACAGCGTGTTGTCAAGCTGCATAGGATGGATAAATATCACGTCCGCATTGATTTCGCTGTTAATTTTCTGTTCCAATTGTTCGTGATGCGTATTTAATATCTGAACAATTTGCCCAACGCATTTTTTTGGCAGGTATTTTTCCAGTTCCTTCCAGGTTTGCAGGTATTCTTCAACCGGTAGCGCGTAATAGAGTTTTTCAACCCCGAACCGACGCACAGAATCCGCTTGCCAGCCAATCATTTTTGACTGATAAAGCCCAAAAGGATCGCTTGAGATGACAATTTGTTCGATATGCTGTCCGGCATGAAGTCGCTTCAACAAATCGGCTTTATCTTTTGGATTACTCAAAGAACGCTCAGCCCCCGGATTGCCTTTTCCTTTTGGTTTAAATTTAAAAACACAGTCATACTTACCCCAAATGCAAAGCCCACTCATAGCCACATGATATTCGTCCTTAATTTTCCATCCATGCGGATTCCAAAACCCTTCCAATTGACAAGAATCCGACGCGCTTTTTTCCATTTGGACAACAACGCCAGCATCCCTATTCCAATGCGCTATGCCATCCTCGATAAGAAACGCGCCGTATTTAACCGCATGATGTTTATCTTTCACCTTTAATTTCCTATGGTGTTGTTCCAAGATTAATATGAGTACAACGAATTACGTGGATAAACGAATTTATATCAAAAATACTTCAACCATGAAGGGGTTAAATGTGAATAGCCCCCGTCATTTATGTAGGGGCAATCCTTTATGGTTGCCCTTAAGCATTGAGGTGCAACCTGGGGAAAGCCGCAACTTTTAATTATAATTCGTTTATCGGCCCGTAATTCGTTGTACTCTACTCAGATTGAATTAACCATAAATTTAGCACCAGCTATGGCAATCTCATCGCTTATGCTACCTATTTTTGATCCCTTTTTAATGATGCCGATGACGAGTGTGGGACGCACTCTACGTTGGCTACGCGGGTTACGTTTAGGTGCGTGGGACGCAGTCTACGTTCGCTTTTCAATCCTTCCATATTGTAAATTCCCTTATGGTTTTACCATAGTCTCGTGCTTTACGGCGAAACCAATTAACGAACTCTCGCATATTCTCAATTTTAAATCCGGGGGGCAACTCGTCAGTGAGTGCTTCTTTGCCTAAACGCAATTGTTTGACTTGCGTTTGTACCTCTTCTGGGTAATCTTTAAGAGTCATTCCCTCTAAACTCTTAATAACATGTTTATCCGGGACAGTAGGCGCACGACTGTCAATTAGAGAACGAAAAAAAAATGACTTTTTAACGTAATAATGTTGTACGCGATTACCCGTCCAATACGCAAATGCAATTAACTCATCACCATCAAAAACCGGTTTATATCTGTAACGCATTTTTTAATTCCTCTGGAATAGGGTCATTCGGGTAGATAATGCCCAACGCATCCAATTCATCTAACGTTTTTTGTAGCTTGTCTGGATAGATATTGGTTTCGTTTAATATTTTTTCATCTTTATCTAAACGGTACAACGTTTTTGCAATCATCCCTAAGTCAGCATCAATGCCTTTTTTTCTGACCTCAGCTTGAACATATTCCAATTCTGCTTTCAAAGCGGTTAGATGGAATGGAACATAGTTTTGGGGCGAACCCGTCTCAAAAGATTGAGCAAATCGTGTCACGATTTGTTGGATGTGAGCGGGATCATCAAAGTTCCAACCGGCAGTGCGTCATGCATTAATTTCCACCATCTCATGTTTTAAGGCCGCCGAACCTTCAATGCCACCGACTAAAATGTTGTCAACGATATTCGGGTTGCCCAAAGCTTTAGCGTAAGCTTCAACCTCTTTAATCGCTTGTTTATCTTTTAATAACTCGGTATCCAATCCTCGCTCTTGTTTCACAAGTGCTTGATTAGCTTTAACAATTTTCGATGGCATTAATTGTTATAAGGCTCGTGTGGCATACCATCCAACTCATTTGTGGATTGCCCGCCTCTTGTGACAACTATCCCACCCTTTTCTTCAGGTTCAGTGTCCTTATCTGATTCTGATGAATCAGGTTGACTTTTCACGTCGAATTTACTCCATTTAGCCCTAGTTTGAGTAGAGTTTGCTAGGGCCATAAGTATTGGTAGTGATGGAGTTCTTCGCGTAGCGAAGTGCGAGCCCAGACAAAGCGCAGCGAAGAACTCCAATATGACTTATTAACTGATGTTACGCACATTGCTTCGACGAAGTCACAGTTTGTTTGTGCAATAAAGCGGAAAGTTCCATACCATGATGATGTTTGGTGAAAGGGCAACCGCAAAGGGGCAACCACAAGGGATTGCCCCTACAATATATAACGATATGTAGGGGCAACCCTACGGATTGCCCCGATTGACTCTCAAAAGAAGCGTTGTGCGTAACATCAGTTATTAAACTTATACAACAACCATTGTTTCTGATTATGCACTGTCGCTCGCTTAGCGGCAATTTCCAATTAAAAGTAGGGTATTGAAGGTTGTACCTTGATTGTCTTGGGTCCTTTTTCATAATGAAGCACACACAGGTGCCAATGAGAAACACCCTCTTTTTTCGCCTGTTCTTTCATGTTCTCTACTTGAGCCACGGTAATCGTATCCATTCCAGTGAAGAGTTCTTCTAGTGCCTCATCATAAGGCAATGGATCAGGCTCCACTTTAACGGTTGTTATGCCTGGCAAATATTGATTGGCTAAATCAAGTAACATAAACGGTTCTTTCTCATTACCCGGGGCTCCCGTTACTATTTGTCCATGTCCTTTTTCAAACAAATGATCATCCAATTCTCTAAAAAGAGTTTCAACAAAATCCAATCCGTATAGCCCAGAAGCTGAATGTAAGAAATATTCTGTGTCTGGTGGGGTTGGCTCAAATGGGGGATTGGAAATCAAATAGTCGAATTGTTTTCCCGCGACGGGCTTCCAAATGTCATGTCGATCACCATCTGCTATCTCAATTTGGCCTTCTAATCCATTCAACATAATGTTGAATCCGGCAAAAATTTTGGCCCGAGGATTAATTTCCAAAGCAGTCACCCTTTTAGCCCCGGCTTTAATTGCACCAATCGAAAGAACCCCTGAGCCAACGCCTATTTCTAAGACTTCGGCCCCGTTGATTTTATCCACAACAATTTCATCCAAGAAAAATTGCTGTTCAGGAAATAGGGGAATAACTTGGTCCATTTCCGGATAATCAGCTTTATCTGTAATAACTAAAAAGTCATTTATTCGACTGATCTTTTTATCTTGCAGTGCTTTTTCAAGCATGGAATTAACGACATCCATCTTTGTCATAAGCTAACCTCTTTTTCAGCTAAAAATATTTGTTTAAAAAACGTTGTAGTTGTAAGGTGGGCAACCACGTTGCCCACCTGCCCACTTAGAAATCCGATTTTTTGAAAAAATCGGAGGGTTTCAGTTAACGATAACAGACGTGATCAGTACGGCGCAAGGTTCTAGCAATCGCCGGATATTCTCCCATCGCCCGCCCGGTTCGGAAGCAAAAAATAGGCAATTCAGGTTCTGAAAAACCAAAGACTTGTTGGAGTGTTTCGTAACCATTTGCAACCAAATCGTTCAGAGAGTTAGGTAGGTTGAAAGTACCAAGGCGTTGTGGATAAATGATAGCGGGAAGATTGGTGATGGGTTGAAAACCATAGCCGCGCAGATTTAACAACAGCCAGAGTCTTAATACCAAACGGCCAGAAGCTACTAAATCCTCTACCGAGGCTGATAGTGTCGTGATACAACCTATCCCGGCGCCATCGTCATAACTTGACGGCGACGGTTCCGAAGAGTCATCAAAAATGTATGATTCAAGTTTCTGTAAGCTTGGTGGAAACCAGCCAAGACGGGTTGCTAACCACCACAGACGAGAGCGCAAATAATACAGCCAATTTGGATTTTTCCGTAAAAAGCTTCGCCAAGACATGCCATCCCTCGTTTTCTCAATTTCCTTGTCCGTGAAACGAACCCACCTCGTCATATCTTCGCAAAACTCTGGCCATTTCAAAGCAATCTGATCGGCATTTTTCAGCAATTGTAGGTACTCATCCGGGTATTTCTCGGTGAAATACAAATTCGCCCCTTGAATCGCGGCAGCTTCTTGACGAACTTCTTGAAACACCGGATCATCAACGGAACCACCCGCATAGTAACGTCGATCACTATGGCGCAAGAACAGTGCTTGCGCCAAGGGTGCCGGGGACAGGTTGTCAACCGTGTTAAGTTCGGCCCTTAACCAAGGATGCTCGTCGGAACGTTCCTCCAACAAGAAAGTGAACCGTGCTTCCAATCCTTCAGTACTACCGGCTAATTCGATTGTTTCAGCAATCATGCCTATGCCCAACACCGATAAATCATCTGGAAATGTCGCCAGTTTGGCACGTTCATATGAATGAAAAACTTCCAGTACATTTTCACGAACCACTATTTTCCAAGGTTGGCTATTTTCTGGGGTTGGCGTTTGCAAAATTGCTTGTACAATACGATCTATTTTTTCACTATTAGGAATAGAAGAGACAATTTTATTCGACATCACCTAGTATATTATTTATTTTATCGTAAATGAAGGCTAAAATAAGGAAATAGATTGTTTTATTTGGAAATTCAGGGAGTTCCATTTTTACGACTCAGAATTTAAGAATTAATAAAATAAACCGGTTTTATTCTGTTAATTATAGGCGCATTCCCAATCCACGGACAGTTAAGTACAACGGATACTCGAAATAAACGGATACTGCTCACACATTCTCCTAATATTTTTATACGCACCAAGACGAGGACTGTTTTGAACAGTTCAAAATCGACCCTTTTGATGACTGACTGCGTTTTAGTTCAGATGAAGTATCCGTTTTTTTCGCGTATCCGTTGTACTCAAGACGGGTACTCAAGATTGGTAATGACCCTTTTTTTGGGAATGCGCCCTTAATTCTTAAATTCGGAAAATTCTGATTCCGACATTGATTGTACAAAACAATTCATCATCAACGGTTATCTGCTTTACTAACCAAAAAATTGCCCATAGCCAGATAATCTATTTCGGTTGCCAAAAACGTGTTTATCGCATCTTGTGGCGTACAGACTATGGGTTCGCTGTCATTGAAGGATGTGTTCAATACAATAGGAACACCACTAATCCGGTAAAACTCAGAAATAAGCTGATGGTATCTGGGATTAGCCTCTTTTTTGACCCGTTGGACTCGACTGGTCCCATCAACATGAACAACCGCAGGTATTTTCTCTTTCATCGAGGGTTTAACCGGATACGCCATCAGCATAAATTCCGCCGCTGAGGTTTCTTTAGTTATAGTAAACCAATTGTTGGCTTCTTCATGCAGTACGCTTGGCGCAAGTGGTCGAAAGTACTCCCGATGTTTGACTTTCAGATTGAAAATTTCCCGCATGTTTGGATGACGAGGATCCGCTAACAAACTTCTGTTACCTAACGCCCTTGGCCCCAACTCCATACGACCTTGAAAAAAACCGACAATATTGTTTTCGCTAATGAGTTGAGCGACTTCCTTTTCTATATTATCTGTGCGTTTGTAGATGAGCTGATGTTTTTGGAGAATATTATCCATGTCAGAATCGGTAAACGAGGGGCCTAAGTAAGCATGAGTCATCTGTTCTCGTGGTTCGTTACCTAACACATGATTCCAGATATAAAATGCCGACCCTAATGCAGTCCCCCCATCATGGGCAGCTGGTTGCACAAACAGATGAGTAAAAGGGCCTTTTTCAAAAGCGACGGTGTTGCTCACACAATTTAACGCGACTCCCCCGGCCAAACACAGGTTATCAGACTGAACAAGCTGATATAAATGCTGGGTCATATCAAGCACTATGTCATCCGTTATCGCCTGTAATGAAGCCGCAATATCTTGGTGTGCCGGTGTGAACGCTTGACCCGGCTCTCTGTTCTTGATAGAAAATAATTCTTCTAGCCCCTGAAAATACCCAGAAGGTGGATAATACTCAATGGTTTCAACATGCAGCAATTCGTTATCCATTTCAAATTGGCCGTTTGGAACCATTCGCACAATTTGTTTGAAATGCTCAGCATAGCGGTTCGGGTTCCCATAAGCAGCCAACCCCATAACCTTAGCAGCATCATACCCATCAAATCCTAAGAAAACCGAGAACAACTCCCAAAGAGCACCAAGAGAAGCCGGATACAATATCTCTTGCAAGAGTTTCAGTTGGTTGTTTTTAGCAGAAAAAAACGAAGTGGAACTGCTTTCTGCTGTACCATCTACCACAAGAATCGCTGCGTCTTGAAAGGGAGAGACGTAATAAGCAGAGGCAGCATGAGCGGTATGGTGATTGACCCAGTGAAATTCGCCTTGGAAGCCTATTTCCTTTAACTTCTCTGGTATGTGTAAAAGCGTTTTCTCCAATAAATCTTCATCATCTTTATATTCTTCAGTAAAAAGCGGGTTACTTTTTATCCTTGGATTAAACGAGTAACCAATATGTCCGATTTGTTTTAATTCTACCCCCGCAGAATCCAAACAATACTGAATCGCTTGCCATGGCAATTCATCAGGATTGTCTAAATTAGCCGGTTTGCCGTGTTTTATCCGGTTAAACCGTTCTTCTTCAGCACTGGCTAATATTTTGCCATTTTCCAATAAGCAAGCTGCTGATTCATGAAAAACCGCGTTAATTCCCAAAATATACATAGATATTGTGTCTCAACATTGAAGTGATAATTAGTACCCTGTTGTAATGAAGCCAGTTTGAGCTAGCTTTGTAACGTTACCTAAAATAAATATTCTTGCGGTCAATATTTGTTTTTGTAACTACTTAGCCCCAACGGGGCGAATTATTATAGCCTGGGGCAACGCCCCAGGTGCAGGTGTTTATTATTGTTGTTCCCAGGGCGCTGCCCTGGGCTTTAATAAAGCGCCCTTTCAGGGCTGAGCAGTTACATCATTTTGTGAAAATCCAAAGCTACGCTTTGAACTCCAGTACACCGTCACGGAAAAATTGACAGCAAGAAAATATTTTGAACAAAACCTTCGAGGTTTGCAAAACCTTCGAGGTTTTTAATTTTAGGCTGGAAGGCGTATTCTGTCAAATGGTATAACAGAAACGACGACTCTTTCCCAAGTATCCTCATAGCCAGATACAATTGACCAAGTGACTTCGGCCTGAAAACGAGTAGTATTATCAACAATCGTTTCAGTGGTGTAAGTTGAAAAACGGGTTGCTCCATTTGCCAACGCTGTAAACAATTCTCCAAAACTACCGCAGAAGTCATCAGTATAAACGGTTTTATCCGTCATCGGATCAACCCCAGCAGTATCATTCAAGAACTCTTCTGTGGAATTGGATTGATAGATACTTAAAAATTCTTTATTGTGCAAAAAAACCTCTTCGCTCATGTGGCCAATACCTTCTCTGATGGCCTCTGGGTGTTCCCCAAAATAAGCCCCAAAATCCTGCACCCCGTTGGCACGCAAGTTATCTAAAAAGACTTTGATACCAGAATAGTCCCCCACTTCAAGGGAAACCGGTACACTATCAAAAATGCGGTCATACGGTTCGCCCTCCCTCACAGCCTTGAGTTCTGCCCGCAATTCCTGTATGTCCATGCTCGCAATGTCTTTCTGTTGCGATTTGGTTTCTGTCGTCATTTGTTGTCCTCTTTAGTGAGTGCCTTCAATTAAACTAACATCTATGTTGGTTGGAATAACACGGCTCAGTTTCAAACCGGCCTTCGCAAACAGTTGTGCGTATTCCTGTTGTGTGCGCTCAGCCCCATCGTCAACGACAAACATGGACAGATCCCACCATGAAGCGAGGGATTTCTCGGCGAGAGAGAGCTCGTGCCACGCTGTAGCACATTTTTCGTTGTCTGAAGGCACAAGTGTTTCAATGACCAACACCCGGCCCTTTTCTTGCAACACCGCGCGAATATTGCTTAGGATTTCTATGCTTTTCTCATCATTCCAGTTATGGATAACATGCCGTATCAGATAAACATCCGCACCGCTGGGAATTGAGTCAAAAAAACTCCCGCCAACCGTGCGGCAACGCCCAGCCAAACCGGCCGCTTCAATATTCGCTTGGGCGCGTTTAACCGTATCGGGTAAATCAAACAAAATGCCTTTCAGATGCGGATAATGCTTTAAAACCGCAATCAATTGAGAACCGCTGGCACCGCCAATATCGGCCACCGTTTCAACCCCTGAAAAATCATAATGACCCAACATCGGTGCTGGATTTCCATAATAGAAAGAATCCATACCCTCATAAAAACTCTGAGCTTGATCCTCTGTCACCAACAGTTCGTTATAGATATTTTCTTTGGGCGGCTTACCCGTTTTAATCGTCTGGGTTAACTGCCCCCATTCCTCGAAATAGCGACACATCTCAATTATCAAATGGCGTTGCGATCTCGGTATGTCTGAACGGAGTAAGTTACCGAGGGGCGTTAACGAGAATTTGTCCCCCTCCTGCTTAAAAATGCCCACGGTGGCGAGCGCACGCATGAGTCGATACAGAGAGTGTGCATGACACCCAATGGCCGTAGCCAATTCATCTGCGGTGTGATCATTGTCCTTCAAGTGGTCAGCAATGTCAAGTTCCGCCGCGGTACGAAGCCCACCGCTCACACAGTAGCCCCACATCATATTAAATAATTGGTTTTCAAGTTCAAGTTTATTTTGTTCCATTGACAAATGACCTTTTTAACTATTTTGAATTTGCACAATAAATAACTACTTGGTAATGTCACATTTCAAGTAATGGGCGGTTTGGCGGCTAAGGGGCTTTCAGTTAGCATCACCCCCCTTTTTTTTAATGAACCATTCCCAAAGCTCTCCCCCAGAATCGTGAAAGTAGGGCATTATAAAAAATATCGTGAAAAAAATAAACTCAAATTTAAAATTTATCAGAACTGTGACGTAAACGAATGGGTAGTCCCTCGCCGTTTGTAGTAGGCAAGTTATCGCCTCGCCCCTCCCCCGTTTGTAGTAGGCGATTTATCGCCTCGCCCTTTCCCCGTTTGTCTATAAATGATCTCGTGTCCGCACGCCAGCGTAGGAACACGTTACGCGTCGCGTAGCAAAGCATGTTTTTAAAGTGGGCCAGCTTGTAGAAATGATAGGCTTAGTTTTGCTAATGGCCCACATTTCTCAAAAAAAATCATTTTTCATTTCCAGGCAAAAGTTTTTCGGAGAAAAACTTTTGCCTGGAATTCATTTTACATTTTTCATTAGTTAAAGTGGGCCAGCTTGTCGAATTGATAGTTCTAATTTTGCCAATGGCCCACATTTCTCAAAAAAAATCATTTTTTTTACATTTTTCATTAGCCTTTAAAGTGGGCCTGCTTGTAGAAATGATAGGCCTCATTTTGCCAATGGCCCACAATTCTCAACAAAAACCGCCAAGACTTGATTTAACGAACAACAGTACACAACTTAACACAATCGCATTGATTTTTGGAAGGTATATGTCAGGCTCAAATTCCGTTATGTTTACCTCTGATTTTTACCAACTGATTAGCGAAAACGACTTTTATATCGATAGGACTCAGCGCTCAATCGACGGTGGTGCCCTTATGAGGTTTTTGCGTCCACTTGCTCTTTGACATGACGACTGCCAACGACTGCCAAACTAAAGTTTGGACTCCAGACTGCCAAACTAAAGTTTGGACTCCAAATGTGAGTGGATAAGAGCTATCAACGAAACCTTAACTGAATCGGTCTATGAGGATAGCTACGACAACGAGATAATTAAGGAACTTTTCAAAATCATCTCGAAGAGCAAGACAACTCCTGAAGAACACGCCAAGATGAAAGATGAGTACAATCAAAAGCGATTTGAACGAGAAACCATCCACAAAAATCGCATTGAAAATGCTCGTAACCTCAAAGCCCTTGGCATACTGACCAATGAGCAGATAGCCAGTGCTATTGGCTTAAACTTGAAAGAAGTCCAAACAGTGTAAAATGCAAAATGATAGCTCGCTTCCGAGTGTTTCATAAAAATGAACAGATTGCCAATGGCCCACAATTCTCAAAACAATTTCATTTTTCATTTTACATTTTACATTTTTCATTTTTCATTAGTTAAAGTGGGCCTGCTTGTCGAATTGATAGTTCTAATTTTGCCAATGGCCCACAATTCTCAACAAAAACCGCCAAGACTTGATTTAACGAACAACAGTACACAACTTAACACAATCGCATTGATTTTTGGAAGGTATATGTCAGGCTCAAATTCCGTTATGTTTACCTCTGATTTTTACCAACTGATTAGCGAAAACGACTTTTATATCGATAGGACTCAGCACTGCACTCAATCGACGCGACGGTGCTGCCCTTATGAGGTTTTTGCGTCCACGTCGTTTTGGATTTCAGCATGCTCCTTGACATGACGACTGCCAACGACTGCCAAACTAAAGTTTGGACTCCAAATGGTAAATTGGACGTCCAAGATAAATCTTGGACTCCTCCCTAAAATTTTACTCCTTACAAAAAAGGCCAACTACTATGACTGCTATCGTCGATGTTGCCATTCGCAACAATCGCACTGTCTTACTAATACTCCTCTTTATTCTTGTTACCGGCGCCACCGCCTATCAAAACATTCCCAAAGAATCGGAGCCAGACATCGCCATTCCGATGCTCTACATTTCTATGAGCCACGAAGGCATTTCGCCCGAAGATGCCGAGCGTCTGTTAGTACGGCCGATGGAAAAAGAACTACGCACTATCGAAGGCGTAAAAGAAATGACGGCCATTGCCGAGGAAGGACATGCTTCAGTCACGTTGGAATTTGACGCTGGCTTTGACAGCGAAGAGGCCTTGCGTGATGTCTTGCAAAAAGTCGATATTGCCAAGGCCGAATTGCCCGACGGCTCCGAAGAGCCGAGCGTCCATGAAATCAACTTATCGCTATTTCCCATTTTAGTCATCACACTCGGCGGCGATGTGCCAGAACGCACGTTGCTCACTTTAGCGCGGCAACTCGAAGATGCCATTGAAGCCATCCCCGAAGTGCTCAAAGTCGAAATTGCCGGCGATCGTGAAGAAGTCGTTGACATCATTATCGATCCGCTGCGCGCCGAAAGCTATAACCTCAACTACGAAGATGTCGTGCAATACTTTGTTCGCAACAACCAACTGGTGGCCGCCGGTGCCTTAGATACCGGACAAGGACGCTTTAATGTCAAAGTGCCAGGCGTATTTGAAACGCTGCAAGACATACTCACTCTACCGGTCAAAGTTGATGACAAGCGCGTCGTGACTTTGCAAGACATCGCTCAACTGCGCCGCACCTTTAAAGATCCACTGACTTATGCCCGCGTCAACGGCAAACCGGCCCTCGCCTTAGAAGTCTCCAAACGCACCGGCACCAACATTATCGAAACCATTGCTAAAACTAGATATATTGTTGAAAAGTTTAAGGAAAATATACCAGACAGCATTCAAATCAACTACATCCAAGACAAATCCAAAGAAGTCCGTGACATGCTCAAAGACTTACAAAATAATGTCCTAAGTGCCATCTTATTGGTCAGTATTGTTATTTTGGGCGTTCTCGGCCTACACACGGCCGCTTTGGTAGCGATTGCCATTCCCGGATCATTCTTATTAGCCATCCTGGCCCTCGGCCAAATGGGTTTAACCATGAATATTGTGGTGTTATTCAGCCTTATTTTAGCTTCGGGAATGCTCATTGATGGTGCCATCATCGTTACCGAATATGCCGAGCGCAAAATGAGTGAAGGCTTGCCACGTCAACGGGCCTACGCGATAGCGGCCAAACGCATGTTTTGGCCCATTATCGGCGCGACAGCAACGACATTAGCCGTGTTTTTACCTCTACTATTTTGGCCGGGCATTGTCGGCGAGTTTATGAAATACCTCCCCATTACCGTCATTGCCACCTTAAGTGCTTCCTTACTGATGGCCCTCATTTTCATGCCAACGCTGGGCGCGATATTCGGCCGGCCTCGCCCGGTTAAAATGGCCGATCATGACACGGCCCCGTTGCACACTATTAAAGGCTTTACCGGCCTCTATGTTCGCATCTTGGGCGGACTCATACGCTATCCGCTTCTCGTCTTACTGGCAGCACTACTACTATTAGTCGGTGTCAACATGGCCTACGTCGAATTTGGCAAAGGTGTCGAATTTTTTCCCGACGTAGAGCCAGAACAAATTAATATCTATGTGCGAGCCCGTGGCGACTTATCGGTACAAGAACGTGATGAATTGGTGCGAGAAGTCGAATTACGGATACTCGATATGCACGAATTTGCCAGCGTCTACGCCAATAGCGGCATGGTTTCTGCCGACAAAGCCCCAGAAGACAGCATCGGAGTCATTGCCATCGAATTTATTGACTGGCAAAAACGCCGAAAAGCCAGGGAGATTATGAAAGAAATCCGCCAACGCACCGCCGATTTAGCCGGCATTTTCATAGAAATCCTCAAACAAGATGGCGGCCCCGGCGAAGGCAAACCGATAAAGATAGAAATCAGTGCCCGCGATCCGGCCCTGCTCAATCCCGCCGCGGCCGAATTAGTCGCTGGCTTCAAAACCATAGAAGGCCTCGTCGATATAGAAGACAGTCGGCCTTTACCCGGCATTGATTGGAAGATCAAGGTTGATCGAACTCACGCCAGCCGCTTTGGGGCCGATATTGCCACCGTTGGCAACGGCGTGCAATTAGTCACCAACGGTATCAAAGTCGCCGAATTTAGGCCCAATGATGCCGACGAAGAACTCGATATTCGTATCCGTTTTCCGCCCGAATATCGTGGTTTAGATCAATTAGACAGACTTCGCATTCAAACGCGAGAAGGTTTGGTGCCTATCAGTTTATTTGTGGAACGTATCGCGCAGCCCAGTGTGGGCACCCTTAAACGCAGCGAAGGGCGTCGTATCTTGACGGTACAAGCCGGCGTTGAAGAAGGCGTGTTGGTGGACCACAAATTGAAAGACATTCGGGCTTGGTTGGCGCAAAACCCCGCCAGTTCTATTTTGTATTCCAAAAACGGCGTGGTGCAAAATGCCGCTGGCAGTTTTTTGTACTCCGAAAGCGGAGTGACGTTGACTTTTAAGGGCGAAGAGAAAGATCAACGCGAAGCGGAAGAGTTTTTGTCACGCGCTTTTATGACGGCGCTATTTATGATCCTGCTGATCTTGGTAGCACAATTTAACAACTTCTATCAAGCCTTGCTGATTTTAAGTGCCGTGGTATTATCCACGATTGGCGTATTACTCGGCTTAATAATCACTGAACAACCGTTCGGGATTGTGATGTGTGGGATAGGTGTGATTGCGTTGGCGGGTATTGTTGTGAACAACAATATCGTATTGATTGACACCTTTAATGTTCTAAGAGAAACGGGCATGGAAGTGGGTGAAGCGGTTTTACGCACCTGTGCCCAACGTCTGCGCCCGGTGCTATTGACAGCGATTACTACCATTTTAGGGTTGATGCCAATGATGTTAGCGATGAATATAGATTTGGTAACGCGAGAAATTGCTTTTGGTGCGCCGTCTACCCAGTGGTGGACACAGTTAGCAACGTCGATAGCTGGAGGACTTGCGTTTGCGACGTTATTGACTTTGGTATTGACACCTTGTTTGCTGGTATTAGGCTATCGCCGTAAAAAAGCGGCCGTGGTTTCGGCCACTATCTCGGCCCCTTCCCCAGTAGGGCCGCCTGAGTAGGGCTTTTCTGTTGGAAAGTAGGTAATAGCTACAGGGATTAGCTAAGCTTCCCTTGGCTTCATTATAATTACAGGGATTGTATTAAAGCCACGGATTAAAAGCAATAACAACAGGGATTGGATATAAGCAAGGATTAAAAGCAATAACTACAAGGATTCGTTATAATAACGGATTAAAAACAGCAATAACGACAGACAGGATTGTATTAAAGCCACGGATTAAATGCAATATCTACAGGGATTCGTTATAAGAAATAACTACAGGGATTCGTTATAATAACGGATTAAAAACAGCAATAACGACAGACAGGATTGTATTAAAGCCACGGATTAAATGCAATATCTACAGGGATTGTATATAAAAGCAATAACTACAGGGATTCGTTATAATAACGGATTAAAAACAGCAATAACGACAGGGATTGGATATAAGCAAGGATTAATAGCAATCAGGGATTGTATATAAAAGCAATAACTACAGGGATTCGTTATAATAACGGATTAAAAACAGCAATAACGACAGGGATTGGATATAAGCAAGGATTAATAGCAATCAGGGATTGTATATAAAAGCAATAACTACAGGGATTCGTTATAATAACGGATTAAAAACAGCAATAACGACAGGGATTCGTTATAACTACAGGGATTGTATATAAAAGCAATAACTACAGGGATTGTATATAAGAAAGGATTAAAAGCAATCAGGAAGGGAGATAAAAAAGTATGAAAAAATATCGTCTTTATAAAATAGATAAAATACTTAAAATCCTATTTTTTTACCTGCTTTATTGCACTAGTACAGGAGGGCGGAAATATTCAGACCACCCCTCAGCCAACAGCCAAAGTACCCTAAAGGGCACTGTAAGAGGGTTAGTCGGCTTTAGCCTCCTGTCCGCTTTTAGCCAACGGCTTTAGCCGTTGGCGTTGGGGTGGTATGGAAACTTCCGCCTTACTGTTCTAGGTTATACAATCATATACTGCCCCAGATTGCAGTAATAACAAAAAAACTGGCAGCGCCCCAAAAGGCACTAAAAATGAACACAATTGAAATCCAGACGGTTTTTTGGAGCTTTGAAAGCTCCAATTTTGCGATTGTGATTGAGCCAAAAACAAGAGATACAAGGGGTAGCACTAGTCCCCAGATAATTAAATGTCCTATACTAGGAATATCAGCTAACTGGATAGAAACGATATTAATAAATATGTAAATAATGGCAGACACAGAGAACCACAATGCAATTTTCCAATTTAGGCTCATTTTAGCTATTCCTCAACCGGCCGTTATATAAAAGATATAAAAGGATTAAAAGCAATAACGACAGGGATTGTATTAAAGCCACGGATTAAATGCAATATCTACAGGGATTGTATTAAAGCCACGGATTAAAAGCAATAACGACAGGGATTGTATATAAAAGCAATAACTACAAGGATTCGTTATAAAAAAGGATTAAAAAAAGCAATAACTACAGGGATTCGTTAATCGATGCGGATTAAAAGCAATAACTACAGGGATTAGCAAAGCTTCCCTTCGGTTCGTTATAAAAACGGATTAAAGGCAATCTGTTTGAGACAATCCGTTATTATAACTAATCCCTGTAGTTGCTGTTTGAGACAATCCGTTATTATAACTAATCCCTGTAGTTGCGGTTTAATGCAATCCGTTATTATAACTAATCCCTGTAGTTGCTGTTTGAGACAATCCGTTATTATAACTAATCCCTGTAGTTGCGGTTTAATGCAATCCGTTATTATAACTAATCCCTGTAGTTGCGGTTTAATGCAATCCATTCATAAGCAACTCATCCTTGTCGTTATTTTTTCGTTGTACTTCCCTTCACAGAAAAACTCGCCTCAAATGTCGTCGCCTGCCACGCAAAATAGGTAACTACAAAATACAAAGTCATCCACAACGCAAAATTCCATTCCACGACATTCTCCAAGCGAGTATTAAACTCTTCGCCACCATAAAAAGCCCTAACCGGAAGACTAATTAACCCGATAACTAGCAGCGCGACACACAAACCCAATTTCACTTGATAAATAGAACGAGGCAAATCCACCTGCAAATGCTTCACAAGATACAAAAGACGACTTGCCATCAACAACTGGGCAAGATAAGTAAAAGCAAAAAAAATGATAACACCATATCTTCTAAGCAACCGATAAACGTGCCCCTCAGAACCCAAAACCGTCGCATACAAAATAAGAAAAACAGCCCCGATAATCCCAAAATACAAAATAACACGCAAAAGTTTCGCGGAGCGAAACTTTTGCGTGTTCAATTGATGGCTCCCTGCTTGTCTCCCATAGCAACCAGCCATTGGGAAGCCAACTTCCAATAAATCATCATAAAAACAGCACTGGGAATGATAGTGGCACGAAAAACATAGTTGGCTGGACTATACCGCCCAGTTTTACTGATAGAAGTGCATCCCTCCAAATAAGGAACACACCACGACACATGCTCAAAATAAGCCGCTACCAGATAAGTAACATGAACTGAAATGAGAGGGAGAAGCCCGGCAAAGAGCGCGATTGATTTTAACGGCATATTTAAACCAAGATTGGGAACGGTTAGATCGTGCAAACTGAAATTTGCACTCCAGACGGAGTCCAAGCTTTAGCTTGCCTCGTGCAACTAAAGTTTGTACTCCAACTTTGGTGGAGTCCAAGCTTGAGCAAGGCTCATGCAAATGGACAAGGTAACAATGAGCCTTTAACCTTTCCACTTTCCAATCAAGACTTTTCCTCAACGCACTCTTTATAAGATTTCTCTCTCTGTCTCTGGCATTTCTTGTGCTTCTTCTTGATTTTTATGAAAATGCCCCTAAAATAAATTTTTCTCAAGCCCTGATTAAAATCTATCAGCTTCCGATAAGCGTTGGTCGCTTTTTTGGAAATAGCCACATAAATCTTATTCATGGCAAGAAAGGGCCTGATGAATACTATCTCTTTACGGATTCCGGGGATTTCCTTTTCCAGAAATTTCAGACGAAATTTACCAACGGCTCGACTATCCGCCATCAAATCGATCTCTCGGTTGTAGAGCTTTTTCAATCCCTCATCCAAATTGGGAACCTCAACTTTGGTGAGATAATCGGCCGAGTCAAACTTTTTACTCGTCGCATAGCCTTTAACCACGCCAATTTTATATTTCTTGAGATCGGTCAACTCTTTGAATGAAATACCAACATCTTTTCTCTTAAAAAAACCCGTGCGAACTTGTCCAATCGGTGCCGAAAAGTAGTACAAATCAGCCCGTTCGCCGGTGTAATAGGCACCCAATAACGCATCATAATATCCAGCCTGTGTGTCCTCAAGCGCCTTTATCCAAGGTATAAACCTGATTTCGACTTCATCATAACCTCGAGCTTTTAAAGCCGCTATGGCAACCTCAGAAACCCAACCCTTGTTGGGCAAATTCTCACCATAATAGGGAGGAAAATCGACCGTTACGAAAGTAAACCTTTTTCCGGCAAAACACGGCGCGGAATAGAGCAGCGTCACAATTAGAAAGAAAACAATACGTTTCATCTTTATCCACCCATAGAAAAATGTCTCAAAAGACTTGGGTTATTTTTCAAGTCCTTTGAACAACAAACGATAAGCAAAAAACCAAGGGTTCAGGCATAGTACCCAATTTATTAACAAATCTTCACAAACAATACCAATTCTTCGGCAGGTGCTGGAAAAAATGATTGACTTTTATGAGAACTTTTTTATACTATTCAGCGTTATAAAGCGGCAGGTATCTGGTTCAGTACTCATCCTGGAGTACAGGTAAAACCAGAGACTTACAATCATGAAATTTGCGTTTCCCCAAGCGAATTCAGATTGTATAAAGCGGCTCTCTCTCATTTTCGGTAGCATGCAGGCAGATTCACCCACTCTTAGGAGTGCTATTGTTAACTTTTGTTAACATAAATGAATCGGTTAAACTTGGATTGAACCACCTCTGAGCCGCACCTCACCCACCGTGCGTACTGTATTGAGCGCTACCGGCATCTCGTCTTTTGATTCTACACCAACATAGTTTAACCTGAGAGATTGTCGTAATCAAAATTTTTTTCTATTAAAAAGTTTCCCAGAACAAGCGTGAGTCCGTCGAGACTGCCCAAGGCGACCGTGCCACCTTATGACAAAGAAATATTTATTTTACCACTTTGATTGCCTTGTGTGGATACTAACCACTCATCTGCACGGCCCACCGACCGGAAAAAATAGAATTTATTATTTAAAATCAATTCTTTACATAACACGACACCGCGAGCCGATTGACTTATATTGAACGATCTTCAAATCCGTGAAAATGACGAAGGGCCAACTTGTCATTAAATTTAATGTCAAATTATACACTTGCTTATGTCATTTTTCATTAGTATAACGAATGGTTTTTTGGTTAACGACTTTGCCAGATTGACCAATTTAAGAAACTCAGCGCGATAGCCAAACAGATCATCACCACGCGCTCCTCGCGCAAAGCTCAAAATATCGTCATAAAAAAAAGCGTCAAGATACTTGCCGCCGCGCAATTGTTGACCAAAGGCCGCCACGGCGGCCGAAAAACGCTTGCAGGTGTTATCCACCGTCTCAATAATATCTCGCTTTTGAACCGGCCATTCAAGCATGAAAAATGAAAACTGAAAACTGAAAAGTTGAAAAACTTTTGCGTTAGTTTGTAAATGGATAATCGTAATGCGAATTAAGGGTTGAATTGAATCATAAAAAATGTTTTTCTCCGAAAAAATTGTGCCTAGATGACTTAAAAATGAAAACTGAAAACTGAAAACTGAAAACTGAATTTTAGGCTTTGGCCTAAAAGGCTAAATTTTAGGAGAAAAAAAGGTTCATTCTTCATTTTTCATTTTTCATTTTTCATTAATATATTGCGTCGCTCGTTATTGGTGGCTTAACGACTTTGCCAGATTAACCAATTTAATAAACTCAGCGCGATAGCCAAACGGATCATCACCACGCGCACCACGCGCAACGCTCAAAATATCGTCATAAGAAAAAGCGTCAAGATACTTGCCACCGCGCAATTGTTGACCAAAGGCCGCCACGGCGGCCGAAAAACGAAAACGCTCGCTGGTGTTATCCACCGTCTCGATAATATCTCGCTTTTGAACAGGCCATTCAAGCAATTTGCTAGTCTCTCCGTCAGGCGCTTTGTAACGCAGACGCAAAAATGCTAACTCATTGCCATGCCGCCCCGATGGGGAGGTTTTGTTATCACCATAGCGCCGATTTTCCAAACGTTGCCCACCGCTGCCCACTAACGCGATTTCATACAACGCGGTGACGGTATGCCCGGCACCGATTTCTCCCGCGTCAACTTTATCGTTGCTAAAATCTTCACGCTTTAACAAACGATTTTCGTAGCCAATCAAACGATATTCTGCCACGGTGGCCGGATTAAATTCAACTTGAATTTTAACATCTTTGGCTATCGTGTTGAGAGTGGATGACATTTCGTCCACTAACACTTTTTGCGCTTCGTTAAGCGTGTCGATGTAGGCATAATTACCATTACCGGCATCGGCCAATTGTTCCATCAGCTGATCATTATAATTACCGGTGCCAAAGCCAAGCGTTGTCAAAAAAATCCCGCTTTGGCGTTTGTCTTCGACAAGATTTTTTAGTGCCTCAAAATTCACGGTGCCAACATTAAAATCCCCATCGGTTGCCAACAACACGCGATTAATGCCACCCTTAATAAAAGCTTCCTGCGCGGTGCTATAAGCCAATTGTATCCCGGCACTGCCATGGGTTGAACCTCCGGCCGTTAGACGATCTAAGGCCGCATTAATTTTGCCGCTTTCACTGCCCGGGGTGGGTTTCAACACTAAGCCAGCGGCCCCGGCATACACCACCAATGAGACTTTATCCTTGTTTGTCAATTGCTTACTGAGCAATTTGAGGGCCGACTTGAGCAAATCCAATTTGTCTGGACTTTCCATAGAGCCAGACACATCTACCAAAAACACCAAATTAGCCGGTGGCAATTTTTCTTTAGGAATGTCATAGCCTTTGATACCAATGTGTAGCAAATGCGTTTTCTTATTCCAAGGCGTTGGCGCGATTTCCGTCGTCACCCCAAAGGGCGGATTATGGCTTTCTGGCAACGGATAATCGTAGCTAAAATAATTAATCATTTCTTCGACACGCACCGCATCATGTTGGGGCAACTGCCCATTGTTTAGCCAGCGCCGCACATTAGCGTAAGCACCGGTATCAACATCAATACTAAAAGTGGAGACGGGATGTTCGCTCACCTGCTTAGTGGGATTGTCGTCAAAATTGGCGTAGTTTTCACGATTCACCGGCGGTGGCAGTGGCGGCGGTTCTGCAAACCTTAAATTTAAATGGGCCTGTGCGGGACTTGGCATGATAGCGCCACTCAGCGATGACTCCGCCGGGGGTGCTGACGCTGTGGGTACTGGCTTCGCCGGGGATGCACAGCCGCCCAACAAAAAACCACTTAACAAACTTAACAAGCCTAAAACGACAAACATATTTCTATACATGGTGGTTTCCTTTTTTTGGGTAATGGGTAATTGGTAATTGGTAACAAGGTTCCAGTACTCTGTCAATATTGTTTTGACGGGTAAAATACCTCTTAAATCCGTCCAAACTTTAGTTTGGCAGTCGTCCAAACTTTAGTTTGGCAGTCGTCGTTTGGCAGTCGTCCAAACTAAAGTTTGGCAGTTAATGGCCGTGCCAAGTTAAAACTGGCCGACGACTAAAACCCGTCAATAGAACATTGACAGAGTACTAGTACTCTGTCAGGGAATATACTGCACACAATTTGCGTTTTTTCTCGTAGCGAAGCTCTGAAACTTTCGTATCAAGCGAAGCGAGATAAACTTCGTTCTTCGCTATGCGAGATAACCTCGTTCTTCGCTATGCGAGATAACGAAACGAAGTAACTTCCGCTTCCGCAGATAAGTTTGAGAACCGCAACACACGCCTAAATCCCCTGACGTAAGGGGACTTGTCGCACTCCCCGATTGGACGGGCTGGGGGCGTGTCCATTCCCCGATTGGACGGGGTAGGGAGTGTGTCAAGAGCTATTATTATCTCGCGACGCTCTGAAACTTTCGTTCTTCGCTATGCGAGATAACATCGTTCTTCGCTATGCGAGATAAGTTTGTAACGGTGTCAAGTATAAAACCCAGCGTCGGCAAAAGTTTCGGCAGCGGAAACTTTTGCCGACGAAGTCACTTCGATAGAGGAGACGAAGCAAAATTTTTGCCTATAGATATTCAGATAATTATTTAGTCCCCTTTAGGGGACTTGAGCTTTTAGATGGCGGTTTTGAAATTATTTGCCTGAAAATCTATCGAAAAATTCTGAAAGGGGTGCGTTATTTTGTCGCCGAACATAGACATGAAAGTGAAATTTTGCGCCGGCCGATTTCCATAATCGGAGGACGGGCCATTTTTTGGGTGTTTTTTTTGGACGTAAAGCTAAAAAAATAAATGCCATGAGACCAAGCTTTTCCGTTGATTATTATGAATAACGCTTTATTATAAGAGACTGTTTAAAAATAGAGGCAATATTAACGACAATGACTAGATAACTTTTTGGCTTGTCTCGTTTACTAGGGAGAAACCTTTTCAAAAAAACTAATTGTAAATAATGATTCTATAACGTCTTATATTAACAGAACAAATTGAAGCTTTCTTAAAAATGACGGCAGTTATGACGATTTAATCGTCTGACCTCTTATAATATAAATACGCACTTTTATTAAGGCTATTACCAAAATACGCGGCTCTCTGAGGGTCGCTTTTTTGACTAAAAAACGCTATTTTTATAAAAATTACGCTATTAATTAATTATTAACAATAAACACTCATTTAACTCACTTAAAATTCTATTTATTAGAAAATTTACGGGGGTTATATTTTTGAAAAGTTATTTTTTATAGAACCTAACTTATTGTTAAATTAAGAGAAATATGATTTTTACCAACAGAGAAATCCGATTTCTTCAAGAAATCGGATTTATTCGGCATTATTACTTAAAGCCGTAATTGGTGACTCTAAACACGAGCTTGTCCGAGTCCACTAACTCTGAATCTAAATCCGCCCAGAATACGGCAGTCTCAGCCTCAGAAGGCGTGTAGTGCAGGGTTGGAATATGCATTTTCAGTTCCGAAGAGAGCGTTGCCGGTTCACAAGCCTCACAAGCCCCAACCACATTATCCTTAACGCCGTAATTGCTCACTTCAAATAAGTTGCCCCGGTACGCCAAATCCATCCATAGCACCCTTGTCTCACCTTGATAAGGCGTATAATGCAGGATTGGGAGATGCGCCTTCAGTTCTGGGGTGAGGGTTGCCGGTTCACAAGCCTCAGCCACATCAGCACTGATTTTAACGACAAAACTTCGTCCACCTGAAAAACTAAAAGTGGCCCGTTGTCCGACGTTACCCGTTAAATTTATCCGCAGCGTATTGCCATCTACAAATTCGGTATCCACCGTCATACCTGAATTGTAACGGTAATTGACTTGACTTATATTAGAAAAACGGGCGGTAGGTGGGACATAGACTGCCAACGCTGACGTATTCGGTGATATCGAGATCACTTCATCCCCCCCTTGAACAGTGTACAAAGGCACACCCACGCCTCTGGTTTTAAAGCCCCATCTCAGCGTATCTGCACCCGAAGGACTCGTGTATGTTGCTTGAACCCGATAAGCCGTCTCCCACTCCAAACGCTCCAACGGAAACAGCGCATACTCAAGCGCAGAAAGTTTCCCATTGGGATCAGTGCTTTCAGTCAAAAGCCGAGTCGGCTGTACTTCACTGTTGTCAGACTCACGATAAAGCTTAAACTCTGTCACTTCGACATCCGTGAAAGTCAGAGGATTAAATTGGATAGAAATCGGATAACCCGAAACCGAATAATCAGGTAACGGATCAGGCGATTCTTCAAAAAAAGCGGGAGGCACATCGCTGCCGCCATCGGCAGGCCACAAGACAATGTTTGGATTATTGCCTTGCACCATCACTTGCGCGTTTTCAAAATCAGTGGCATTGATATTAATATCGGGCTCACAGACGTTGTAATAATAACGCCCAAAGCCTGAAAAGGCCGAGCCTTCACAAAGCGCGTTAAGCCCAGAGTTGCCCATGTTATAAACATAAACACTATGAGCACTCGGATCAGACAGCGAAACCTTGCCAATACCAATACCGACTTCATTATTGGCCAAATCCAAAAAACCAAAGCGGTGATAAATTGCACTCATCAGGCCTTCAATAGAGTCGATACTATCAGCGCTTCCAGAAGAAACGTTCTCCGATACCGCTAAACTGCGATAACCGGCGAAAGCCGTCCGATCTTTTGGAGCAACCCCAGTAAATCCGGGTGTTCCTTCCGACTCATAATGACCGGTGAGCAAATTATCGGCCAAATAGTTAGCATGATTAAAGGCCGATTGTTCAAGTTGCAGGTTTGGTGAAAATTCGGTCATGCCGGCTCTTACTCTCAATTGGTTTAAATAAAAGTAGGCTTGATCCAAATCTCCGCTATCATAGACACCCGCATGGGCTATTCCCACACTAAAAACTAAAGGTAATAAGGTAAAGGTACGTTTCATTCTCATTATTACGGCGCAAGCAAAGCACCGCCTCCGTTCATAATCCAAAAAGTTAATAACTGTAAGATTAGCGTTCCATTCCCACTTTCGCAACCGCTGTCACCACTCGCACTCTGATTTGTGACAATTCAGTTTCAGATCACAATTTTATTGACGAAGGGCCAACCTCTCATAAAATTAACTGTAAAATTAGAGACTTATGTAATAGATTGGCATTTTTAATTTTTAATTTTTAATTTTTCATGAGTTATGATTGGACTTTGAGTTTTCACCCTCACCCTAGTAGTCTGTCAAGGTGATATTTAAATCACAATAGATTTTAGGTTAACAATTAACCATTAACAATTAACCATTAACCATTAACCATTAACAATTAGCGATTAACTATTAACACTTAACAATTAGCTTCGCTGAGCTTTAGTTTGGCAAGCGTCGTTTTGGCAGTCGTCCAAACTTTAGTTTGGCAGGAGTCAAGAGTCCAAACTTTAGTTTGGCAGTCGTTAATCAATTCGCTAACCTGGCACTCAAAAAACCGCTTTGGAAAAACACCTTAGCACTTTTCATTTTTCATTTTTCATTTTGATTCAAGGGTATTGCCAAACTAAAGTTTGGACTCCTGCCAAACGACGACTGCCAAACTCAAGTTTGGACGACTGACGACTGCCAAACTCAAGTTTGGACGACTGTCAAACGACTCCTGCCAAACTCAAGTTTGGACGACTACCTTCCTGACGTTTGGACGGATTTAAGGGTATTGCCAAACTAAAGTTTGGACGGATTCACACTGATCACTTAAACTTCTCACTGATAAACGTTCTGTATAAACAATAACGTCGCACACAACATGAAATCCACACTACAACAAACCCCAGTAGCAATCATCGGCATGGCAGGCATTTTCCCGCAAGCTAAAAATTTACGCGAATACTGGGAAAATATCATTAATAAAGTTAACTGTATCACCGATGTGCCCCCCTCGCGTTGGCACATTGATGACTACTACGATCCCGATCCGAGTACCCCCGACAAAACTTATTGCAAGCGCGGCGGTTTTATCCCGGATATTGATTTTAATCCGATGGAATTTGGATTGCCCCCAAATATTCTGGAAGTTACTGATGTTTCTCAACTACTATCGCTAATCGTTGCCAAGCAAGCAATGGCGGATGCCGGTTATGGCACTGAAAATCCGTATCGGCAAAAAACCGGCGTTATTCTAGGTGTTGGTGGAGGGCAAAAACTGATTACACCGTTAGCGAGCCGTTTGCAGTATCCGGTTTGGAAGCGTGTTTTAAAAAGCAGTGGTATCAGTGATGAGGATAGCCAAAAAATCATCGAAAAAATGAAACTCGCTTATATTCCGTGGGAAGAAAATTCCTTTCCGGGCATGTTAGGCAACGTGATTGCCGGGCGGATTGCTAACCGTTTGGATTTGGGCGGGATTAACTGTGTAGTGGATGCCGCCTGTGCCGGTTCATTAGCGGCTCTCAGAATGACGCTTAGCGAGCTAACCGAATACCGTAGCGACATGATGATCACCGGCGGTGTCGATACTGATAATTCGATCTTTATGTATATGAGCTTTAGCAAAACGCCGGCTTTTTCAAAACAACAGAATATGAAACCCTTTGATGTAGATTCTGATGGAATGATGATCGGTGAAGGCATCGGGATGTTAGTGCTAAAACGTCTTGAAGATGCCAAACGAGATGGGGATCGCATTTATGCCGTCATCAAAGGCATTGGCACCTCCAGTGATGGCAAATATAAAAGTATTTATGCGCCTCGTGCAAGTGGACAATCCCTCGCTTTGCGTCGCGCCTACGAAAGTGCCGGGTTTGCCACATCGACTGTTGGCATGATTGAAGCGCATGGCACCGGCACCGTGGCGGGTGATCCAACGGAGTTTGCCGCGTTAAAGGCCACTTTTAGCGAAAATAACCTTAAAAAACAATCTATTGCGCTGGGTAGCGTCAAATCACAGATTGGGCATACCAAAGCGACTGCCGGGGCGGCGAGTTTGATTAAAACGGCGTTGGCACTGCATCACAAGATATTACCGCCTACTATTAATATTACCCAACCCGATCCTCAATTGGAAATTGAACAGTCACCGTTTTATTTGAATACCGAAACCCGCCCTTGGCTTCGTGCTGAAGGTAAGGTACCCAGACGGGCGGGGGTGAGTGCTTTTGGTTTTGGGGGCACTAACTACCATGTCGTGTTGGAAGAATATCAGAGCAAACAAACCGGTGCTTATCGTTTACACAAGATATCCGCTTCAATTCTACTTTTTGCTCAAACACCAACGCAATTATTGGCACAGTGTGAAAACCTGCGGGTGCGGTTACAATCCGATGCCGGGGAACGGCATTACGCAGAACTTATTGATTCTCATCAAGCTTCAAAGGTTCCCCTAGCATCAGCAAGACTGGGATTTGTTGCAAAATCGCTTGGCGAAGCGTGTGACTTATTACAAATTACCATTGACTTATTGAAAAAACAACCAACAGCAAATTCTTTTGAGCATCCTAAAGGCATTCACTACCGCAAAAGGGGTTTTGATACTCAAAGAAAAGTGGTAGCCCTGTTTGCCGGGCAAGGTTCACAGTATTTAGAAATGGGGCGGCAACTCGCCCTCAACTTTCCCCCGCTTCGTCAAGCCTACGCAGAAATGGACACCCTGTTGCTCAAAGAAGGATTGCCGCCCATTTCAAACATCGTTTTTCCTTGCCCTGTCTTTGATGTGGCTCAAAAGAAGGCCCAAGTCGCGGCCTTGCAACAAACCGAAAATGCCCAACCGGCCATTGGCGCTTTCAGTATTGGACTTTACAAAATACTGCAACAAGCCGGGTTTAAGCCGGATTTTGTCGCCGGGCATAGTTTTGGAGAATTGACGGCGTTGTGGGCCGCCGATGTATTCAGTGATGAAGATTACTTTTTCCTAGCCCAAGCGAGAGGCCAAGCAATGGCATCGCCGGGTGATCCCAATTCCGATGCCGGGGCAATGTTGGCAGTCACCGGCGATATCAATGATGTCCAAGACATCGTTGAAAAATTTCCGAATATCAGCGTTGCTAATTGGAATTCCAATATTCAGGTCGTTTTGGGTGGCCCCACACCGGACATAGAAACAATACAACAAGTCTTTGAAAAACAACAATTTTCGACGGTATTGTTGCCGGTATCAGCGGCCTTCCACACGCCGCTTGTCGAACACGCCCACAAACCCTTTGCACAAGCGTTAAATACTGTCACCTTCAATCGTCCCAAAATACCGGTTTATTCTAATATCACGGGAACGCCTTACCCGGATAATCCGGCCGAGATTCGGAAAATGCTGGCATCACATATGCTCAAGCCGGTCGGTTTTAAGCGCAATATTGAAAATCTGTCTGCGGCAGGTGGTTATTTATTCATCGAATTTGGGCCGCGCAATATTTTAACGGCCCTGGTTTCCAACCTCTTAGAAGACAAACCCCATTTTGCGGTGGCGTTGAATGCGAGTAGAAAAAAAGACAGTGATTATCAATTGCGCGATGCTGTTATCCAATTACGTGTCGCCGGTTTGCCCTTACACCACCTTGATCCATACTCGCTGAAATCGCCCATTTTTCACAGTGGGGAACTCAAAGGAAAGAGATTGACAGTGCGTTTAAACGGTGCCAACTATGTCAGCGACAAAACGAGGGCCGCTTTTGAGAACACTTTGCAAAACGGACATCAAGTGTCCAAAGCGGAAGCTTTGAAAGGAAACATTAGCCGGGATGACGGACATCATCTGTCCAAAGCGGAAGCTTTGGAAGGAAACATTAGCCGGGATGACGGACATCAAGTCAACATCACTAACGAAAATCAAACTATGACGCAACCAGTTGAAAATCGCCAGCGTGTGTTAGAGCAGAGCCAAACTCCGTTAAATTCTCTTCAAGAGGAAAGCGGGCATATTGTTCATCAACAATATCTTAAAAATATGGGGGAATATTCTCAACAGTTTTTTCAATTGATGCAGCAACAGTATGCGCTATTAACCAGTGGCAATTGTACGCATGCCATGTTAGAAAGTTTTGAGCGCAGTATGACGTATTTTCACGAGCATCAAGCGCAAATGCAGCGTGTTCATGAACAATACCTGAAGAACCAAGTGGAATATTCGCAAACGGTTTTGCAATTGATGCCGCATTCTCAATTGGCTACCGGTGATGCAACGGCGCAAGCACCGATGCCAATGTTACCCAAGGCGACGGCGGAAAATGCACAGGTGGAATCGGCTTTGCCGGGGGTTTCCCCAGTGCCAACGGTTAAGGAGTCAGCACCGCCGGCCGTTTCTCCTACGCCAACGGTTAAGGAGTCAGCACCGCCGGCCGTTTCTCCTACGCCTCCAACGACTTCGATTCCCGTGGCATCGAATCGGGCTACGCCCGTAGCCGAACCTGAACCGGTGTCGGTACCTGTCAGTGTGCCTGAGCCAGTCTCAAGCAATGACTCATCGCTTTTGCAAGATGAGACAACCGTCGTAGAAGAAACAAAGAGCGAATCCGTTGCAACGCCAGCTATCGACTTGGCACCCTTGACTCAATCCATGTTAAACATTGTCAGTGACAAAACCGGTTATCCGGCGGACATGTTAGAAGTTGAAATGGACATGGAAGCCGATTTAGGCATTGACTCCATTAAACGGGTAGAAATTCTCGGCGCGATGCAGGAGCAATTTCCTGATTTACCGCCGGTAAATCCAGAGGAATTGGCAGAGTTGCGTACTTTAGCTGAAATCGTTGAATACATGGGCGGGGCTGAAAAAAAAAAAGCACCCCGGCTAGATGATGATGAACAACCATTAGTTCACAATATTCAACAGCATCAAGTTAAACTTAAACCGCTGCCAGCACCTGATTGTTTGGACTTGAGTTGGGCTTCTGATCATATCTGTTTACTTACCGATGATGGGACTCCTACAACGATTGCGTTAGCCAAAGGGCTTACTGAGCGCGGCTTTCTTGTCGTTATGCTCAGTTTCCCTGATGTTGCCGAGGAGCGGCAAGCATTGCCAACCCGTGTGAATCGGGTGGTGTTGACGGATTTAAGTGAGGCGCATTTGAAGCAACAGTTAGCGGCAATTGCCGATAATTATGGGCCAATTGGGGCGTTTATCCATTTGAATCCGTTAAGTCAAGACGTTAAGGATAATATACTTGGGCGCGAATCGGAAAAAAACCTCCTCAAGTCAGTTTTTGTGATCGCAAAACATCTCAAAAGATCGCTCAATGAAGCCGCACATCACGGGCGCAGTTTTTTTGTTACCGTGACTCGTCTTGATGGTGAATTGGGCTTAGGACAACACACAGTCTTTCAACGGAATCAAGGTGTTATCAGTGGTGGGCTGCTTGGTTTGACTAAAACGCTGAACTTGGAATGGCAGCGTGTGTTTTGTCGTGCTATCGATTTAAGTCCGGACTTAGACACAGCAGCCCAATTGATTATTGCTGAACTTTACGATCCTAATTTGTTGATTACTGAAGTGGGATATAATTCTCAACAAGAACGGACAACACTCGTTGGTGATGAAAGGAAAAAGGCGCTCGCTCCAAGGGAAAAGGGCAATCGGTTGAATGCTGAATCAGTCTTTCTCGTCAGTGGCGGAGGGCGTGGGATTACGGCACAATGTGTTATCAGATTGGCAAAGGCATTTCAATGCCAATTTATTTTGTTGGGGCGCACAAAACGCACCGCTGAACCTGCTTATGCAGTAGGTTGTGTGGATGAAACTGAATTAAAACAACGGCTTATAAAAAACCTCCAAGCGCAAGGTGAAAAACCAACACCTGTTAAAGTCCAAAAGTTGCTAAAAGCAATTTTAGCGCAACGCGAAATTGACGAAACGTTGCAAGCCATTGTACAAGCGGGTGGACAAGCCGAATATCTCAGCGTCGATATTACGGATGCGGTGGCTTTACAAGAAAAACTGACGGCAACAGTGGAACGTCTTGGCTCCATCACCGGCATCATTCACGGTGCCGGCGTTTTGGCGGATAAATTGATTGAAAAGAAAACGGAACAGGACTTTGAAAGCGTCTATTCTACTAAAATCAATGGACTGCAATCCATGCTCCATTGTGTCAACGAAAATCAACTGGCACATTTAGTGCTGTTTTCCTCGGCGGCCGGGTTTTATGGGAATATTGGTCAATCGGATTACGCGATAGCAAATGAAATTCTCAATAAATTCGCCCATCACTTCAAACGCCAACATCCCGCCTGTCATGTCGTTACCTTCAATTGGGGCCCTTGGGATGGCGGCATGGTGACACCGGAATTAAAGCAACTGTTTGCCCAGCGCAATATTGAAGTGATTCCGATTGAAGTCGGTACTCAGATGGTGGTTGATGACTTGAGGACAGGCGAACAGGAAGCGGTGCAAGTGTTAGTGGGCAGTCCGCTGGTAACACCTTCAGCAGAGTTAGAGCCAGAATTACAAACTTACCGTATCCGCCGAAAGTTGACTTTAGACGCGAATCCATTTTTACACGATCACGTCATTGGTGGACATCCGGTATTACCAGTGACTTGTGCGACGGCATGGATAACCAATGTCTGCGAGCACTTGCTTGGGGGTTTTTTTAGATTTTTTAGTTGTGAAAACCTCAAAGTATTCAAGGGAATTGTTTTTGATGAAACCCTAGCAAACGAGTATATCCTAGACTTGAAGGAAATCAACAAATCCAAGCTGGCTGAAATGGCTGAAATTGAGTTGGCTGCAACTATCTGGAGTGAAACGACAACTGGAAAACCCCTTTATCATTACAGTGTTCAAATCAAGCTTCAACCGGAACTTCCCCCAGCACCAACTTATGAAACGTTTGACCCAACCGTGGCTGAAGAGCTTGCTAACTTGTCCCCTTATCAGGATGGCACTCTGTTTCATGGCCCCCGTTTTCAAGGGATCAAACGGATTTTAAATATCAGTCCCAAAAAACTGACAATTGAATGTGTTTTCCAACCGTTCGATGAGAAACAACGAGGACAGTTTCCACGACTCACCCTTGATCCTATCGCCGCAGATGCCCAATTTCAATGTATGTTGATTTGGGTGCGGCATTTTTATCAGGCGGGTAGTTTGCCTTTACGGTGCCTGAGAGGTGAACATTTCCAAGCCATTCCTGAAGGCGAGGCGTTCTACGTTTCTATGGAAGTACAATCTAGCACTGACACCAAGTTAGTCGCTAATATCACTTCATACGATAGCCAAGGACAAGTGTATTCACGAGTATTCGATGCAGAAGTCACTATTAGCAAACAATTGAATCATTTATTTGTTCCATCTTCGGTACATGATCCGGCGAGGTTTCTCCCGTATTGGCGTAAGTTCTTGGATGTTGGAGAATGGCCCGGAGAAGTGTTGTTTACGGCCTTGTTTCGGCGTTTTGTCGGTAGCGTCGTGTATGAGGATTCTGCTGATTTTGATTCTCTCAAAGGTAAATCGGTGCTTTACTTAGCTAATCATCAGGTTGGCGTTGAATCTATACTTTTTGGGTTTAGTCTGTCTGCACTCGCCGGATGTCCTATTAACGTAGTAGCGAAAGCAGAACATCGGGATAGTTGGATTAGTCAATTGTTGGCTCATCTTTATTCCTATCCCACGCTCAAAAACCCTGAATTGATGTTCTACTTTGATCGTGACGATCAACTCTCTATGCTCAAACTGCTTGGCAACATCAAGGAAGTTATGATAGAACAAGGGCGTTCCCTGCTGATCCATGTCGAAGGCACTCGCGCCCTCAGTTGTCGGCAACCCGTAAAACGTTTGAGTGCTGTTTTTATTGATTTGGCAATAGAACTCGATATTCCCATCGTACCGGTAGGCTTTGTGGGTGGGCTACCGATTGAACCGTTAGAAACGCGCTTAGAGTTTCCGGTTGGCTATACCCGCCAAAATTATCACTTAGGCGCGGCGATTTATCCAGAAGCTCTAAAAAAACGGCCCAATGCAGAACGAAAAACCTTGATTTTGGATCGTTTGAACCAATTGGCTGAAACAACAAACTCATTTCCTCACGCACCCGATCATAATTTTGAGCAAGCAGTGCGTCTGTGGATGAAACAGACAAGCGTTTCTGAGGTACAGGCGGTGCTGTACAAAGTACTAGAAGAAGTATCTGCTCCCAATTCTGAAATTCGCGCCCTGCTCCGGGGTATTCAGGAGTCCAAACTTTAGTTTGGCAACTGGAGTCCAAACTTGAGTTTGGCAGCCTCCGTCCAAACTAACGTTTGGCAAAAAAAGCTCTCACTCAACACCCGACGCAGGTACTTATTAACCTATATTTTTAGGGTTATTTAGACTATCTATTTTGAGGGCCATGAAACACTTTGGATGCGTTCAAATTAAGTTATGGCCCTCTATCGCGCTTACAGGGGCAAGAAAGCGAAAGTAGAAAGACCACATCAGCCAACGGCTAAAGCCGTTGGCTAAAAGCTAAAGTAGGCTAAAGCCTACTAACTGTCTGGTAGTGCCCTTTAGGGTATAATAGCTCTTCAGACAAACGGTTTCCATACCACCCCAATGCCAACGGCTAAAGCCGTTGTCTAAAAGCTAAAGTAGGCTAAAGCCTACTAACTGTCTGGTAGTGCCCTTTAGGGTACAATAGCATTTAGACTATCTATTTTGAGGGCCATGAAATTTGGATGCGTTCAAATTAAGTTATGGCCCTCTATCGCGCTTACAGGGGCTTTGCACGTGGGATTGCCCCTACAGCCTAGTATATTATTTGGGAGTTGCCTTAAGTTTAGTAGGCCTAATTCGTTTATCCGCGTAATTCCTTGTACTAAGTCTAGCGGGCCTAATTCGTTTATCCGCGTAATTCGTTGTTGTGCCTAATTCGTTTATCCGCGTAATTAGTTGTACTAAGTCTAGCGGGCCTAATTCGTTTATCCGCGTAATTAGTTGTACTAAGTCCAGTAGGCCTAATTCGTTTATCCGCGTAATTCGTTGTACTAAGTATAGTGTGCCTAATTCGTTTATCCGCGTAATTAGTTGCCTTAAGTCTAGCGGGCCTAATTCGTTTATCCGCGTAATTAGTTGTACTAAGTCTAGCGGGCCTAATTCGTTTATCCGCGTAATTAGTTGTACTAAGTCTAGTGTGCCTAATTCTTACCACAAAACACATACACCAAACTTTTATGGGGTTGATACAGCATAAAAAAAATAACATGGAAAAAATAGCAATCATCGGTCTTTCTTGCCTACTTCCCGGGGCAGAAACCTCGGAACAATATTGGCAAAACCTGATTGACCAAAAAGAGTTGACTTCAAAGGCAACCGCCGAGCAAATGGGCGTAGATGCCGAATTTTTTTATGATCCCATCAAGGGCAAAACCGATAAATACTATTGTCTAAAGGGTGGCTATATTCGAGATTTTCAGTTTGAGGCCAGCGGCTATCAAATTTCCTCGGAATTGCTGACAAAATTAGACAAAATTTATCAATGGTCACTCTATGTCTCAAAACAAGCTTTACTGGACAGTGGTTATTTAGGGAATACCGCTGCACTGGCTCAATGTGGTGTGATTTTAGGGAATCTCTCTTTTCCCACCCGGCGCTCTCAGCATTTATTTGCGCCCATTTATCAGAAAACACTGGAATCAGCCATTCAGACACTATTACAGCACGACACTTTCAGCTTGAAAAGCGTAGAAAATGACGTTTCACCCCTAAATGCGATGATATCAGGATATCCAGCCGCCATCATTGCTCAGAGCTTATCTTTATCGGGGCCTCGTTTTTCCTTAGATGCCGCCTGTGCGTCTTCGCTTTACGCGGTCAAACTGGCTTGTCAATATTTATTATCAGGCAAAGCCGACTTGATGTTAGCCGGTGCCGTCAGCGGTGCAGATCCTTTATTTATCAATATGGGGTTTTCCATTTTCCAAGCCTATCCCGAAAACAACATTGCTTGCCCCTTAAATAAGTCATCAAGTGGACTCGTTGCCGGGGAAGGTGCCGGCATGTTGGTTTTAAAACGCTATAGTGACGCGATCCAAGATGGCGATAATATTTATGCCAGTATCAGCGGAATGGGCTTATCAAATGATGGTAAAGGGAAATTTGTCCTCAATCCCAATCAAAAAGGGCAAATTCTCGCCTTGGAACGAGCCTACACCGATGCGGGTATTAATCCAAACAGCATTGATTATATTGAGTGTCATGCGACTGGCACACCGGTTGGCGATATTACCGAACTCAACTCAATGGAGGTTTTTTTTGGCAAGCATCAAGCCACACCCTTGCTTGGCTCAGTCAAATCCAATTTGGGTCACTTGCTCACCGCAGCCGGCATGGCAAGTCTGATTAAAGTCATTTTAAGCATGAATAAAGGGATTATTCCAGCCACGATTAATCTGACTGAGCCACTGAGTTCAAATAAGGGCGTGTTTTCCGCTGAACAAATGGTCAGAACGACTACGCCTTGGCTTCCTCAACAAATCCACACCAAACGCGCAGCCGTCAGTGCCTTTGGTTTTGGTGGCACCAATGCCCATATTATTTTAGAAGATTTAGCCCTTCAAAAGTCCAAGTCCAATTCACCATTCACCATTAAATTGGCTATCGTGGGCATGGATGCTTTTTTTGGAGGCTGTCACGGATTAGATGCTTTTGATCGTAGCATTTATGACGGCACTCAACATTTTATTCCCGTTCCTTCGCAAAGATGGCAAGGCATTGACGCGCAAAACGAATTGCTCAAACACTACGGGTTTGAAAAGGGCGAAGCGCCGTTGGGGGCCTATATCCAAGATTTTGAAATGGACTTTCTGCATTTTAAAATCCCACCCCGTGAGGAAGATCAACTCATTCCTCAACAACTGTTGATGCTCAAAGTGGCTGACAACGCGATCAAAGATGCGGGATTAGTTGAAGGCGGGAACGTTGCCGTTATCGTGGCGATGGGAACAGAATTAGCTTTACACCAGTTTTTAGGACGATGTGATTTGTCTTGGCAAATCAAAGAAAGTTTGGCACAAGCCAATATTGTTTTGTCTCCTGACAAAACTGAAGAATTAGAAGCGATTGCCAAAAATAGTCTTTTTCCACCGGCGCAACTCAATCAATATACAAGCTTCATCGGTAACATCATGGCTACCCGTGTTGCGACACAATGGAATTTTAGTGGCCCTGCTTTTACCATTTCGGCTGAAGAAAATTCCGTGTTTAGCGCGTTGGAAGTTGCCCAACAGTTTCTTGCAGCAGGCGAAGTTGACGCGGTTGTGGTGGGAGCCGTTGATCTAGCGGGTGGATTTGAGCATGTGCTATTACGCCATCAGTTAGCGCCTATCAACAGCGGTGTCAATACTCTCAGCTATGATGAAAAAGCCAATGGTTGGATGGTGGGTGAAGGTGCGGGCGCGGTGGTTTTAAAACGCGTTGACACTGCACAAGCGGCGCAAGATCGTATTTATGCCATAATTGATGCCATTAGCTTAATGCCAAATAATGCTAACAACGATTCTTTGGGGCACTTACCAAAAACACCCACTGCTCAATCAGTTAATCAATCTTGCCAGCAAGCTTTTGAGATAGCAGGACTCAAACCCACTGAGATTGGCTATCTGGAAGTTTTTGGTAGCGGAGTCGCACAAGAAGACGAGGCCGAAATCAAAGGCTTAACCAAAGCCTATCAATTGGCAACGGAAAATGATCCACTGATAACGGCAATAGGCAGTGTGAAGGCGAATATTGGTCATACTTATGCCGCTTCGGGGATGGCGAGTTTAATTAAAACGGCATTGTGCCTCTATCATCGCTATATTCCCGCGGTTCCTCAATGGGAAAGTCCGAAAAAGCCAGAACAATGGCAAGGCAGTCCCTTTTATGTCGCCACAAAATCAAAAACCTGGTTTTTAGAAGAGGGTGTGTCTAAAAGAGTTGCCGCGATCAACAGTATTGGGCTAGACGACACTGATGCACATTTAATTTTGTCCGAAGACAGGAATTCAAAGCGGAGCGAAGCCGAGCTTTGTCAGTACCTACAACAAACGCCATTCTATCTATTTCCTCTCGCGGCTGATCATCAATCGGCGTTGCTCAAACAACTTAACGAATTACAGAATCGCATTGAAAATGATGATAGCCTTGGCATAATTGCGAGCCAAAGCTTTATTGCTTTTCAGACTTGCCCCCAAGCAACTTATGCCTTATCTATTGTTGGGCACAATAAAAACGAATTGCGCCAACAAATTGGTTTTGCGATGCAAGGCATCAAAAAAGCCTTTGAAACCGGAGAAGAATGGAAAACGCCGTTAGGCAGCTATTTTACCGCAAAGCCTTTGGAGAAAGTGGCGTTTGTTTATCCGGCGATGGGCACGACTTATATTGGTTTGGGACGGGAACTATTCAGATTGTATCCGAAACTTTATGACACATCGCCACTGGGCAATCTGATCAATACGCTACTGCATGAGAAATTGCTCTATCCTCGGAGCTTGGAAAAACGCCCGTCACAACAAGAGATTGAAGCACAATTGCACAGTAGTGGCGTAGCTATGTGCCAAATAGGCATCAGTTTTGACGTGCTACACACTGCTATTCTCAGACAGTATTTCCAAATTCAACCCCAAGCCGCCTTTGGATATAGCCAAGGAGAATTGAGCGGTATTATGTATGCGCTGGGTGTTTGGCGTGATAATAAAATGTTAAGTGAAGGCTTGGCCTCATCACCTCTTTATCAAACGCAATTAACCGGCCCCTGTTTAGCGGCACGTCAATTTTGTGGACTGCCCCTTAATCGGCCCACAAAAGACGTTTGGCGTTCTTATGTACTCAAAGCCTCGGCGACTGCCGTCAAAGATATTCTCAAACATGAAAAATGTGTCTATTTGACGTTTATTAGCACACCTGAAGAAGTCACTATCGCCGGTGATCCAAAAGCTTGTTTGAGAGTGATTAAAACGCTTAAGTGCAAGCATTTTATCATCCCGTTTGACAACGCTTCACACTGTGAAGTCGCACAATCTGAATATGAGGCACTGGTTCAAATACATCTCCAGAAAGTGCATAAAGTACCAGATATTACGTTTTATTCAGCCGTTGATTGTGCGCCGTTGCTTCTCGACAGCCATTATATTGCCCATAACTCGGCCAAACTGAGCTGTCAGACAGTTGATTTTCCAGCCATCATTAATCGTGTTTACAAAGATGGGGCGAGAATATTCATTGAACTTGGAGCGGGAAACAATTGCGCTCAATGGATTGCTGAAACATTGAAAGGCAAACAGCATGTTGCCATGTCTATCAACAGCAAAGGTGTTGATGATCATACCGGTATTGTTAGACTGTTGGCAAAACTGGTGAGCCATCGCGTTTCGGTGGATTTATCACCGCTTTATCCAACGCTGGAAAAGGATTCCAAACATTCCAAAAAACGTAAATCACTGATTAAAAAAATCACATTAGGTGGAAAACCTATTCATACCACAATCTTGACTGATGAAAATCGGAAAAGCTTTGAAAATAAAATGATATCTCATAGTCCAATGTTAAAGATAATTCAGTTGCAAATAGCGGGAACAATGCCAAGTTCCCCAGCCAAAGCGTTGACGCCACGCGATGACGTGATTTGGGATGAGGCCGATTTGCTGGAATTTGCCGAAGGCAAAATTGCCAACGTTTTCGGCCCAGAATATGCCATTATCGACTCATACTCTCGGCGGGTGCAATTGCCCCTACCGCCTTATCTGTTAGTCAGTCGCGTCACCAAACTCAATGCTGAAAAGGGTAGTTTTAAACCTTGCACGCTTACCACCGAATATGATATTCCCCACAATATGTGGTATTCGGTGGATGGTCAAATTCCTTGGGCGGTTTCCGTCGAATCGGGGCAGTGCGATTTGTTATTAATCAGTTATTTAGGCATAGATTTTGAGAATAAAGGTATTCTTGTCTATCGCCTACTTGATTGCACGATGACTTTTTTGGAGGATATACCCACAGAAGGAGATACCCTGCGTTACGACATTTCCATCAATTCCTTTGTCAGACACGGCAATAATTTGCTGTTTTTCTTCAGTTACGACTGTTTTGTTGGCGATAAAATGGTGCTGACGATGGACGGTGGTTGTGCTGGTTTTTTTACTGATGATGAACTGGATAAAGGTAAGGGTGTTGTCTATTCCAAAAAAGAATTGCTAGAACGCGATAAAATCCAAAAACAACAGTTTGAACCCTTGCTGATCTGCCAAAAATCCTATTTTGACCAAAAAGATATGATACATCTGACTGAGGGTAACATTGCCGCTTGTTTTGGTGAGCATTATTGGCAAGCCGGATTAAATCCTTCTTTGCGAGTTCCCCCAAAAGAAATTTTGATGATTGATCAGGTAACTTCAGTTGATTTCAATGGTGGCGCGTATGGCTTGGGTTTGATCATCGGTGAAAAAGTGCTTGAACCAGAGCATTGGTATTTTCCTTGCCACTTCAAAGATGATCAAGTGATGGCGGGTTCATTAATGGCTGAAGGTTGCGGGCAACTGTTACAATTTTATCTGTTGTATTTGGGTTTTCAGACTTGCACCACCGATGCGCGTTTTCAACCGATTCCAAACTTGCGACAAGTCGTCCGTTGCCGGGGACAAGTGACACCGATTTCTGCCACCTTGATTTATCGGCTGGAAATCACTGAACTGGGTTTAACGCCAAAACCTTATGCCAAAGGTGACGTAGAAATCATCTTGAATGGCAAAATCGTGGTGCATTTTAAAGATGTGGGGGTGCAACTCTCGGAAAAAAATAAGACTCTTCCCGTTGGAGATAGCAACGAACCGCTGGCTCGTTTAGTCAAATTACCCCGCCAATCGGCATTATTGAATGAAGAGCAAATCCAAGAATTTTGCCTCGGTTCGGTGTCCAAGTGTTTTGGAGCAGAATTTGATATTTATGACACTGGGGAAGTCACTGCGTCACGGATGCCCAATACGCACCTGAATTTCGTGCATCGCGTATTAGAAGTTAAAGGTGAACGACATAAATTCACTCCAAAATCAACGATTATAACGGAATATGACGCGCCAGTAGACACTTGGTATTACCGTCATAATTCCTCAGATACAATCCCTTACTCCGTTTTGATGGAAATTGCCCTGCAACCTTGTGGTTTTCTGTCTGCTTATTTAGGCACCACTTTGCTTTATCCTAATGAGAGTTTATACTTTCGCAATTTGGATGGACAAGGGCGCATTCTCAAAAACGTGGACATTCGCGGCAAGACGGTGACAAACACAGCGCGATTGCTTTCGCAATCTAACATTCAGGGCATGATCATTCAACGTTTTGATTTTGAAATGGTTTATGATGGCGAACCGTTTTATCAAGGCGATGCCAGCTTTGGCTTTTTTAGTTCAAACGCGTTGGCTAATCAAGTAGGGTTAGATAGAGGCAAAGATGTCCGCCCTTGGATTGAAACGGAAAATAGCACCGGATTGCCGATAACAACCATTGATTTGAGGCTCCAAAAAAACCGCGCCCAATTTTATCACCTCAACGCGGAGCAGCCTCATTATCGTGCCAGCCAACATCAGTTAGACTTGCTCAATGAAGTGAAACTGATTGAAGGCGGTGGGCGTTATCAGCAAGGCTATATCTATGCAAAAAAACAAGTCAAGCCTACTGACTGGTATTTTAAATGCCACTTTCATCAAGATCCGGTGATGCCTGGCTCGTTAGGCGTTGAAGCCATTTTGCAAGCGATGCAAGTTTATGCCCTCCAGCTTGATTTGGGCAAACACTTGAAATCGCCTCGTTTTGGACAACTCCTCAACCACGAAATCGTTTGGAAATATCGCGGACAGATTCCGCAACCAAATGATCAGACAGAGATGTATTTAGAAGTGCATATGTCTAAAGTGGAAATCGGCAATGACAAAGTCACTCTTATTGGTGATGCGAGTTTGTGGAAGCCTAACCTGAGAATTTATGAAGTGAAAAATGTGGCGGTTTGTTTGTTGGAATCTACACAACAATAACTACAAGGATTGTATATAATAACGGATTGGTTCATTGATTCATTCTCGCTTATCAGTCCTCCGGAGTCCAAATCGTCAGTCCTCCGGAGTCCAAACTTGAGTTTGGCAGTCGCCGCAGAAGTCGACGTTTTTAGAGTATCGAATTTGAGGGCCATAAAATACTTTGGAGGCTTTCAAATTAAGTTATGGCCCCCTATCGCGCTTACCGGGGCAACTAACAAATCCCAAACCGCACTTGATTATAGTACAACGGATACTCGAAATAAACGGATAACTCAAAAAATCATAATGTTACAATGAGACGCTGGCTCAGGTTATTAACCTATATTATTTAAGGTTATTTGGAGGCGTTGAGGGCCATAAAATATTTTGGAACTTTTCAATTTTTCAAGTTCACAGAGAACCACAGAGTGACACAGAGCCACTTAGCCAAGGGAAATCTCTGTGAAACTCAGTGTAACTCCGTATCTCAGTGTTGAAAAAAGTTATGATCACGTTGGGTATACTTAGAGTTTGGAATCCAGCCTTAAATAATATATAATGCCCACCTTTTTTTAGATTAGTTCTGATTCAAACGACTCAAACCCAAACACCGCCACGATCTAATCCGTTATTATAACTAATCCCTGTAGTTGCTGTAGTTGCTTTTACCAAACACCAGCACGATCTAATCCTTTATTATAACGAATCCTTGTAGTTGCTGGTTATTAAGGATAAAAAGGCCGTGGTTAGGATTTATCTGGCGAGGCCTACTAAGTCATAACAAACGTCCGGAGTTTGGCAACTGGAGTCCAAACTTGAGTTTGGCAGTCGCCGAAGTCGACGTTTTTAGAGTATCGAATTTGATGGCCATAAACGATTTTGGATGCTTTCAAATTAAGTTATGGCCCCCTGTCGCGCTTACCGGGGCAACTAACAAATCCCAAACCGCACTTGATTATAGTACAACGGATACTCGAAATAAACGGATAACTCAAAAAATCATAATGTTACAATGAGACGCTGGCTCAGGTTATTAACCTATATTATTTCAGGTTGGAAATCTCTGTGAAACTCTGTGTAACTCCGTGTCTCAGTGTTGAAAAAAGTTATGATTTAGTTCGGATTCAAAGGAGTCAAACCCAAACACCGGCACGAGATAATCCGTTATTATAACTAATCCCTGTAGTTGCTGTAGTTGCTGTTACCAAACACTGCCACGAGATAATCCGTTATTATAACTAATCCTTGTAGAGGACATGATGAAAAAACTCACCCTATTATTAATACTACTAGCGCCCCCAATGGTGGCTGCCAATGATTCCTGTCATCCCAAAACGGGTACCTACCAGGATTGTATTGCATATCTCGGCCAACAAATTGGAGCACTCAAAAAGCAAAACCTCGCGCAACGGGCCAATATCAAACAACAGATTGGGCGACTTGAAACGGAAAATCAAGCGCAACTCAGCAAACTGGAAAGAATCCAAGCGCAGCTCGCCAAACTCAAACCGATGGCGGCCGATGATCCCTGTAATCTGAAAGATTTCGGCACCTTTGAATGCATCCTGAGTATCACCCACCGGATTGCACAACTTGAAAAGAAAACCCAAACACAACAAGCCCAAATCCAGCGACTCACCGCCAACAATCAAGCCCAACAAGCCCAAATCCAGCGACTCACCACCGACAATCAAGCCCAACAAGCGGAGATTCAGCGACTCACCAAAGTGGACAACAACCAAGCCGAAACGGCCGACAAGTTGTCCAAGCGACTCAACAACCAAGCCGAAACGGTAGGCGAATTGTCCAAACAACTCACCAAAGTGGACAACAAACACGTCCAAACGGCCGACAAGTTGTCCAAACGAATCACCGCCGTGGACAACAAACATGTCCAACGGGCCGATGGATTGTCCAAACGACTCACCGCCGTGGACAACAAACAAGCCCAAACGGCCGGCGAGTTGTCCAAACGACTCAACAAACAGGCCGAAACGGTAGGCGAATTGTCCAAACGACTCACCGCCGTGGACAACAAACATGTCCAACGGGCCGATGGATTGTCCAAACGAGTCACCGCCCTAGATAATAAACAGGCCGAAATGGCCGCCGAGTTGTGCATGCCATTTGCCAAACAGAACGACAATATTGATTGGACACCCGGTAAAGTATTCCATGACTGTTTAAAAGCCGGCACCAAAGGCCCCAAAATGGTCGTCATTCCGGCCGGCACATTCCGTATGGGTGACATTCAGGGCGGTGGTTATAGTAACGAACAACCCGTCCATGAAGTCTCTATCAAACGCGTTGCGATAGGCCGTTATGAAGTGACTTTCGCCGAATATGACAAGTTTGCCGAAGCAACGGGTAGAGCAAAGCCTTCTGATAGTGGCTACGGACGTGGCAACCGTCCAGTGATTAACGTGTCTTGGGATGATGCCACCGCCTACGCCAACTGGCTGACTAAACAAACCGGCCATCATTACCGTTTGCCCACCGAAGCCGAATGGGAATATACCGCTCGTGCTGGTACCGAGACCAAATACTGGTGGGGCAATGACATTGGTTCCAATAGAGCCAATTGTTCTAACACTCATTGTGGCGACAGTTTTAAATACACGGCCCCAGTTGGTTCCTTTGCCGCCAATCCGTTTGGGCTGTTTGACACCGCGGGCAACGTCTATGAGTGGACTTGCTCCGAGTATCAGGACAAGTACAGCGGCAAGGAACAACGTTGCGC
>Ga0190344_1000155_pt1 | contig 43299 bp, 25 predicted proteins | sample 48721323_MG_FD_161662 | JGI IMG/M metagenome (GOLD analysis project Ga0190344, IMG submission 161662) | Hydrothermal vent microbial mat bacterial communities from Southern Trench, Guaymas Basin, Mexico - 4872-13-2-3_MG | ecosystem: Environmental > Aquatic > Marine > Hydrothermal vents >... | reverse complement strand
AAATCATTTTTTATATACAATCCTTGTAGTTCAATCCTTGTAGATATTGTGTTCATTCTCTTAACTAAGCAAAGAAATCATTTTTTATATACAATCCTTGTAGTTCAATCCTTGTAGATATTGTGTTCATTCTCTTATCATTGCTAAGAAAAGAAAAAATCCTTTCTTATATACAATCCTTGTTGTAAACGGGAAAATGCGCCCATCAACCTTGCACACCTTGACACAATCACTTGGAAAATTTGAGATGAAATCTATTATTAATCAACTAGTTATCATTTGTTGTTGTATAACTGTCATCGTCTCATGCCAAAACCCCGCAGAATCTCCAAAAGACACCGTCACCACGACAAAAGATAGAAAAGAAACAAAATTGTACCCAGCGATACCGGCAAAATCTCTAAAAAAGGCACTCGCCGCCGCCAAAGGCGGAAAATATGTGGCCCCTAGCACCGCAGAAGTGCGCGAAGCAGAGGCCTTATTTATACGCACTCTGCAAGGTGAACAAAGTCAAGACTTGCAAAACGCTTGGCAAGCCCAAGGCTTCATATTAGGAACACTCACGCAGAAAGGCACAACCTTTACGGTAGTGCAAGAAGCTAACGAAAAACGCACCGGGCGCGGTTTTTATCTGTTTCGTCAGAAGGGCGGTTTACCCGTTGCATTACAAGCACCGCATAGCTATAAAGATTTATATACGAGAAAAATTGCCCGCAAGTTAATGCGTGAAGGCAATTACGTAGCGGCCGGCTGGAACACAGTGCCCCGTTACGGAAAGAATAAGTACGAGGATTTTGCCGATATGGCACATCTTGATGACACTATTTTTCAAGCCTTTGGGCGGGCATTTGCAAAGCAATATCCAACGGGAACAATTGCTCAATTACACGGCTTTGCCCAAGGGTACCGCAAAACGGTGGTTGGAAAAACCGCCGATTTGATTTTCAGTGGTACCACCAAAAGGCCTTCTCAGCGCGTCTTAGAGACGGGTGATTGTTTTAAATCTCAACTGACTGACTTTGTAGTACGCATTTATCCTAATGAAATCGGGGAGTTAGGTGGCACAACCAATAGCAACGCCAAAGACTTGCGGGCGCGTGGCTTCAACAACTTTTTTCACGTTGAAATAAGTAAACCGCTGCGCGAACGACTTCGCAAGGATAAGCAAGTGCGGGGACAATTGAGTGCGTGTTTGTGAATATTGTATAACTACAAGGATTGTATACAACAACTACAAGGATTGTATATAAAAAAGGATTTCTTCGCTTACTTAATTCTACTTTCTCATATTTTATATAACTCATTGATTTCACAAGAATGGCCCCAAGAGGCCCTCTATATAAATCAATTACTTAGGTGTAATGTGAGAAACTATAATTAAGAGAATGAACACAATAACCACAAGGATTGTATACAACAACTACAAGGATTGTATATAAAAAAGGATTTCTTCGCTTAATTAAGAGAATGAACACAACAAGGATTGTATATAAAAAAGGATTTCTTTACTTAGATAAAATAATAAACAGTTTCTAAAATCCCTTATTAAATTCTTGTATAAAATCCATTATTATATACAATCCTTGTATAAAATCCCTTATTATATACAATCCTTGTAGTTATAATCTTCGAGAATCACAAATATGATTATTAATCTTGAACAGCCCAAAAAAAGCGGCAAATTTGCGTTTTTACACTTGGGATTTAGGCCTTTTTTCCTCGGAGCAATCAGCTTTGCTTTGTTAGCGATGTTGATGTGGATGGGTATCTATGTTTTTGGATGGAATATACCGCTCCGTCATTTTTCCTCAATGACATGGCATGCTCATGAAATGATTTTCGGCTATAGCCTAGCCGTTGTCGCCGGTTTTCTGTTAACCGCCATCAAAAACTGGACAGGCAGACAAACGCTACATGGCTACCCACTTCTGTCACTATTTTTACTGTGGTTGATTGCTCGCCTACTGCCGTTTTTCGGTGAATTCATGCCATTAGCCATAATCGCCGCTATCGACAATTTATTTATTCTGCTACTCAGCATATCGGTGTTTTTACCACTGTTCAACGCGAAACATTGGAAAAGTATCGCTCTGGCATCACTACTACCCTTGCTACTGGTGAGCAACATTGTGTTTTATCTCGGTGCGTTTGGCTTACTGTCTCAGGGGATGCGTTACGGCTTATATGCTGGCTTATATCTGATTCTCACGTTCATTTTTATTATGGGAAGAAGAGTAATCCCATTCTTTATAGAAAAAGGTGTGGGTTATTCGGTTCAACTAAAAAACTTCAAATGGATTGATAACACTCATATTATTTTATTTTGGCTATTTGGGATAGCGGATTTGCTCAACCTAAACGCCTATATCATCGCTGGATTAGCTGGAATATCCGGCTTAGTTCACGGCTTAAGATTAGTGGGCTGGTACACGCGAGGCATTTGGAAAAAGCCCTTGTTATGGATTCTGTACTTGGGTTATACATTTATCGTCGTTGGATTCGCGCTTAAAGTATTAGCGATTGTTAGCGGTATTTCCGTTTATCTAGCCGTTCATGCTTTTGCCTTTGGCGGAATCGGGCTGGTAACAAGCGGAATGATGGCGCGTGTCTCGCTAGGGCACACGGGTAGAAATATACTCGCCCCACCTCGCTCATTATTCTGGATTTTCGGCTTGCTCGTTTGTGGTACGCTAATCAGAGTGATTTTGCCGTTAATAAACAGTTCATTCTACCTCGTTTGGATAGGATTATCTCAAGCTTTTTGGATAATTGCCTTTGGCTGGTTTTTGTACATTTATTTTCCGATGCTGATTTACCCAAGAACTGATGGGCATTATGGCTGAACAGTGATCAGTTATCAGTGAACAGTGATCAGTTGTCCAAACTTTAGTTTGGCAGGAGTCAGGAGTCCAAACTTTAGTTTGTAGTAGGCGCTTTAGCGCCTAAGTTAGTAGTAGGATCAAAAGCGACTTAATTTTTATGTGAGTTGTGAACTTCCTTAGTAGTGTAGTGTTTGCAGTGTTTGTAGTATGCTTGTAATTGTCTTAACGAGATTAAGTCGCTAAAGCGACTACTACAAACCAGATTGAGTCGCTAAAGCGACTACTACAAACCCGGGCCATTCTCGGTGAAATGACTTCAATGGCGCGTGACTTTTTGCAAGAGTCTTGGCTATAGATTTTCAGAAAAATAATTTCAAAACAGCCAACGGCTAAAGCCGTTGTCTGAAAGCTCAAGTCCCCTAAAGGGGACTAAATAATTATCTGAATATCTATATTGACGGGTAGACGGCCAATTTTAACGACTTGGCACGGCCAAACATTCTCTGGTACTGCCTTCGGACGGATTTCAGGGCGTTGCCAAACTAAAAACGACAAGTTTCACACCACGAAACTTTTGCGTCGTTTGGACTCCTGCCAAACTAAAGTTTGGACTCCTAGACTGCCAAACTAAAGTTTGGGCTCCTGTCAACTTTGGACGGAAAGTACGTCTAAAATTTTGAGGCTTTCAGATGGAACAGCAATTTGAACGGGATACTTATCCTACTTCGCCGCCCCGCCTAGAATACTTGTGGGTGGAAAACTACCGTGTACTTAAATCTTTGGAACTTCCCTGTCTTTCCACATTGACAGTGCTTTTGGGGCCGAACGGCAGCGGCAAATCCACGCTGTTTGATGTGTTCGCGTTTCTTTCCGATTGTTTTTCCGTCGGGTTACGTCGAGCTTGGGACAAGCGTGGGCGTTTTCGTGAAATGCGTACCCGCGGTAGTTTGGGGCCACTAAAGTTTATGTTTAAATATCGAGAAGAGCCACGCAGTCCGCTCATGACTTATTATTTGGCGATCAATGAAACCACCAAGGGGCCAGTTGTTGAGGAAGAATGGCTGCAATGGCAGCCGGATTCCAACGGCAAGCCATTGTGTTTATTGAATTTCCGTCTGGGCGAAGGGTTTGCGTTTTCCGGTGAGTTTCCGTTCGTGACGGAGACGCGGATCACGGAAAAATTGGAATCGGCCGACATGTTGGCGGTCAACACCCTAGGGCAGTTTGCCAAACATCCGCGCGTCAGCGCCTTGCGGCGTTTTATTACCGGTTGGCATTTGTCTTATCTAACCGCCGATAATACACGCGGCATTCCTGAAGCTGGCCCACAAGAGTATTTGTCGCCAACGGGTGACAATCTGCCCAATGTGGTTCAGTATTTCCGCGAACAATACCCGCAACACTTGGACAACCTGCTGAACCGTCTGCGCTGCTGTGTTCCGCGCTTAGAACGAGTCTATGCGGAGTTTTTAACTGATGGCCGGCTGTTGCTGCGGGTTAAAGATGCTCCCTTTGAACAGCCGGTACTGGCTAAATATGCTTCAGACGGCACACTAAAAATGCTTGCTTATCTCACCCTGTTGCACAATCCTGAATCGCTGCCACTCATCGGCATTGAAGAGCCTGAAAACCAGTTGCATCCACGCCTGTTACCCGAATTGTGCGAAGAATGTCGCAATGCCACGGCGCAAACACAACTGATGGTGACTACCCATTCGCCGTTTTTTGTCAATGGTTTGCGCCCAGAAGAATTGTGGGTATTGTATCGGGACGAACAGGGTTTTACTCAGGCGCGGCGTGCTTCGGATATGCTTGGTATCAATGAATTTATAGCGGAAGGTGCGCTGTTGGGGCAACTGTGGATGGAGGGATATTTTGAGGTCGGCGATCCTTTGACTAATAACGGTGGTCCACGTTGATACACATTGAATTTCTACTAGAAGAACCTTCCGCAGAGGCGGCCTTACAAGTACTGGTTCCAAAACTCCTGCCGTTCGGTGCGACTTTTGCTTGTCATGTAATGGGAGGCAAAAAAACCTTGCTTAAAGAATTGCCTGCACGGTTGCGAGGGTATAGCCGCAGTAGAACTCACATTACTCGTGTCACGTCCAAAGCTAAAGCTTTGGACTCCAACAAAGCTTTGGACTCCAAGCTTTGAAAATTCGTTAATCCGCGTAATTCGTAGTACTTATCCGCGCAATGAGTTGTACTCAATTCGTTAATCCGCGTAATTCGTTGTACTGAATTCGTTAATCCGCGTAATGAGTTGTACTCAATAATTCGTTTATCCGCGTAATGAGTTGTACTACTCAATTCGTTTATCCGCGTAATGAGTTGTACTCAATAATTCGTTTATCCGCGTAATGAGTTGTACTACTCAATTCGTTTATCCGCGTAATGAGTTGTACTCAATAATTCGTTAATCCGCGTAATGAGTTGTACTACTCAATTCGTTTATCCGCGTAATTAGTTGTACTTATCCGCGTAATGAGTTGTACTCAATTCGTTTATCCGCGTAATTAGTTGTACTTATCCGCGTAATGAGTTGTACTCAATTCGTTTATCCGCGTAATTCGTTGTACTTATCCGCGTAATTCGTTGTACTCAATTCGTTAATCCGCGTAATTCGTTGTACTCCGCGTAATTCGTTGTACTCATTTTCCTTTGGCTAGAAGGTTATAGTATGTCACATACAAGTTGGCGTTACTTTTATTTAATACTACTGTTTTTATGGCCTTTGGCAAGTCATGCCATTCTTGAAGATATCCAAGTAGGACTATCACAGCCTTATAAAGTTCCTCTGCGTTGGGATAATGTCAAAGAAGCGCCCTTATGGGTAAAGGGTAAACTACCAGAAGCCAATCAAGATTGGGGAATGTACCAAGTTAAATTGCAACCCAATGAATTGGTGACGGTGTGGTTGGCTGAAGGGCAATGGCTACGAATCCATCACCCTGACGAAGCTTTTTCTGCGAATGCCCTACAAATCGCAGTATCTTCTGGCACCGGATTGTATGCTTATGTGCCCGTTTATCCGGCGGAAGAGGGCAAATCTCTGCTGCTGACGCCTGACTTGAGTACGCCTCGCTTAATCCGCATTACCCTTGCGCCGCAACAAGACGAGGCGGTGGCAATGGCTTTATTTATTTCGCGCTCTAAACTGGTTTTTAATGAGAGTGCGCCTCTGTCTCAAGAAGAAATTCCGCTACCGACAGACAGCGTGGCGTTACAATTTGGCAATCAAACCAATCCCAATCAGTCATTACCGATTAGTGATGAGCAATTACCGACCAATTATTGGCTTGTTGAGAAACAGTCGCCAGTCACTGTGAAAGTGCAAGGCCCCACTCAACTGAGCTTGGAAAGCCGTTTTATCTATCCGCCCACGGAAGTGGTTTTACAACAGGCCTATCGTGTGTCTATTCGGTTGGGTAACGAGATGACGCAGTTGTTGGAGTTTGAGACGAGTGTTGATAATCAAAAACTGATGACTCTTCAGGGTAAACCACTGGTGTTAGGGCGGTCAGAAATGACTTATTTTAAGGTACCAAAAGGTGAGCATCAGTTACAACTCAGCAGTAGTGCGAATTTATTTGTTCGCCTCATCTCGAAAGAGCGAGAAGAGCAGATTGAGTATCTTTTTCCTGAAGCCTTTCGGCCTTATCAATATGGGGCCAGCACGGTGAATAGAGGTATGCCACAACGGCTTGATTCGTTTACAGAAACGTTTTGGTATCTGGAGGCCGAGGCACCGGTGAATCTGAAGGCACACGGCCCAGCACAATTACGCTTGGAAAGCCGTTTTATTTATCCGCCCGCTGATTCTGTGTTAGAAGCCGTTTATCGCCTTTCTATTGGAATGGATGACAACAACACACAGGTGTTTGATTTTGAAAGCACTTCAGAGTACCAACAATCGCGTGTGATTAATGGACAATCGCTGGGGTTAGGCTTGCCAGAAGTGGCTTATTTCAGCTTACCGGCGGGAGAGCATGAGTTGCAACTCAGCAGTAGCGCCAATTTGTATGTCCGAGTTATGTCAATAACGCGGAAGCAGATCGTGCTTCCCGACTATCTGTTTTCTGAACTTAATCGGCCCCCGTTACCTGAAATAAAGGCCGTGGCCGAAAATCAGGTGCCAGAATGGCTTAATCGATCCAGTTGGCAATTGAGCGAGGATGAGATTCGGACGCTGTATCTGAGTCATATCGATACGCTGGAGGCCATTCGACATATTTCATTACGTTTAATACGGGATAATAGTCGTCGTGAAGGGGGGTTGTTGGGCGCGATGGCGATGCGTGAAGCCGCTAGGCGGCGGCCGTATGAAGCGAGAGTACGCAATCTTGCTAAGGGCTTGTTGGGACGACATAGCTTTTATCGTAATTTGGTGCCTTGGCAGAAACGACATAATGATTCGCAAGCCTTTCATCGGTTTATCGCTTATCAATTACGTGATCCAACCGCAGCAGCACAGCCACTTGTGGTAGCAAAGCAGCACCAAGATGCTTATTTAAAACGGGTGTCGGGCGCTTATTTTGCGCCGATTTCGCTGTCTACGACAAAGCCACAAGTTTATAAGTTGCCACGACGTACTGTGCCGAGCTTGTTGCGCGTCATTGTGAAGCAACAGACTCAACCACAAAGGCAAACCTTCTTCTTGCAATTTGACGAAGAGGCCCCAATACGTCTGCAACTGGAACCCTATGTGTTTGAAGTGCCTTCTCATTATTATCGCTTTGCTCAGGGTGAGGCGGGATTGAAGATGCTGGCGCTGGCATCGGGCACAGACGCGGATACCTTAGGGGGGCCATTTGCCAGTCGGTATACGCTAGGAAGCTTGATTGATGCGTCTACTTTTGTATTGCCTCTACCGCCTCAGGTGCGGCAAATTAAGGTGTGGCAAATTCCGTTAGCTCGGCCGTCTTCCTCAAGCGGGAGTCGTTCAGCCTCACCCCGGCCCTCAATGGACAAGGCGTTATCCTCTTTAACGGAGAAGGCGTTAACCGGAACAGAACCTTTGTATGTCGCGTTGCAGTATCGTGCCGCTAGACGACATTATCGCTTGGGCGAAACGGAGTATTTGGAAGCCGTGTCGCATTTTGCTTCGTCCGACGCATTATTTAGAGACTTTGTGACTGCCTTAACCAGCTATACGGGCAACTCAACGAAAAAAACGAAAAAGAATCCACCTAAGTCCTCTTTTTCAAAGGAAGGGGCAATGTCTGATGCACAACAGGATTTGTCTAATTATTGGTTGCCGTTCATTCGTTTTTTACACGCGCAGCGAAAACATTTTATTGCCACGGTTTATCGCCCTGCTAAGAACAAAAACGGCCTCTCACAAACGGGAAAAGGCCGAGGTGAGGGAAGTTTCTCTGTTAAGGAGGGCCAAGATGAGGAAAGTTTCTCTGTTAAAGGAAAGAGCCGGGGTAAGGGAAGCCGAGGCAAGGCTGAACTAAACCGCGTAGTGGCACAAGCACGAAAAGCGCAAGCTGATAAGCAATGGTTAGTTGCGTTGGAGAAATGGACAGACATTGCACAGCGCAGTCAGGGAACCTTACATCGTCAAGCCCAATTAGCACGACAAGAAGCCCTTGAGCAACTCGGCGATGTTTTTTTGGCAAAACGCCTACTGCAAGGACTTTTTTTAGATTCAACCGATCCACGCTTGTCCCAAAACGCGTTTGAGAAGTTATTGCACGATTACCAACAAAGGAATGAGAAAGCGGCTCAGTTGCCGCTGTTGGCGACAGCGGTGTTGCATAACCCAACCCCAGCCTTGTTCAAACGACTGACTCAGGCTTTGATAGAAAATGGCTATTATGATTATGCGTTTATGGTAGGCATGGCACTACCATCAGCGCAGCGCCCCAATGCGTTGATGATAGAACAAACCTATCGTTTAGGCTGGTGGCACAGTTTTGCCCAGTTGTTGCGATACTTACCTGATGATAAAAAAAGGCTATGGCTTGGCTATCGTGCCCAAGATAACGGCGATTATGCTGGTGCTGCCCAGTTTTGGCGAACGGCGGGGGCCGAAGGCTTCAAATTAGCCAACGCGTTGAAAAAAGGCCTCCAGGTTCGTGAACAACTACAAACCCCTGAGGATGCCGTTAATAATATACTTGAACTGCGAGAACAGGCGATTAAGCAGTGGGAACAGTGGCAAGCCGAACATCCTGGGCCTCGGCACTGGAAAACGGCCGATGATCTTGTCCATGATTATGCCAATGGTGAGTTAACGTATAGTATTGAAAGAGACCTTTATTTTTATTCATTTATTGGTACACCGCAACGCCCGGTTAAGCTACGCATTCCCGGCCCGTTGCGAATACGCTTATCTGTACGCACACTGCATCACAAAGATGAGGTTGAACCATTGGATAGTTGGGTAAAACTCAACGAAACCCCATTGGTTGAAGAAACGGACAGTTCTCCCAAACGACACGTCTTGCGGCTGAATAACATCTTGCCGAGCCGAGGACTGCGTATTGTGGGACAACCTGATAAGCGGTTAGGCCATCAAACCATTGGAGAATACGAATTTGGCCCCGGTTTGCATGAAGTGGAAATCTTCGCCGTGGATGACAGGGCTATTGCTGTCAAAGTGAAGGCCGAGAGGCCGCGTCTACCGTTAGCGGTGTTGCCGCCTTTAAATAAAGATACGTTAACGGTGGCATTGATGCTACAAGATGCTAATTTAGCCGGTTCAGCGGCTTGTCGGTTTATCGCTTCTTCCTATCCAGTTCGGGGAGAGCGTGCGACACAGGCTGTTGAACCACTTTCTCAGGTAACGGACAGTCTCGCGGCAAGTGATAGTCTCCGTTTTACCAGAGGGCCGAAGATGGAGAGTTTCGCGGCAAATGATAGTGTCCGTTTTACCAGAAGGCATAAGACGGAGAGTTTCGCGGCAAACGCTCGTATCCGTTCTACTAGAGGGCCGACGAGGGAGACTACTGCGGCAAACGAGAGTATTCGTTCTACAAGGTGTAGCCGGGCCGTTTTGTTACCAGATTGTCAATGCCTAGATTGTGCGATGTTGATTCCTCATTGTGTGAGTTTTACCTCGTATAATCAATATGTTAAGCGATATGCAGCGCCAATCAATGAACACTTGCGCCGTTGGCAAGCAAGAGGAAACACAGTCCAACACACCCCCGGCCCTTCTCCAGAGGGAAGTCATACCGAACTGGGCCCTAACATGGCCCCTTTTCAGAAAGGCGTTTTGGAAGAGAGGCACCTCTCCAAAGGAAAGTGGTTTCGTGGGGCACAAGTTGCGAAGTCTCTAGCGGCGGAGAATTATGCCGCGATTTTGGCGCTGCCCGTCAAAGAAGATGATGACAGTGAGATTATCAAACGGATGACTTTGTTGCTTTGGATTGCTGAACAAGCACCGCAACTAGCGCAACAGGCGGTTGTTGCTGGGGCAGTCTTATTTCATAAACATCCAAAAATTGCAAAATTGCGTCCGTTGTGGGCCGCTTTGCGTGCTAATAGTCATTGGAAAAGCTTGCCTTCTATAGACAGTAGTGCTGGGTTGCATTTTATTAAGCTACAAGGGTGGCAACCAGAAAGTCCAAGTCAACGCATTCGCAAAACGCTGTTGAAATCCGTTAGCCAAAATGAACAAATCATCACTGGGCATCGACAGCTGGGTTTATCTCTGTTTAATCTGGCGGAAACCACTCTTGAGTTACTATTGCGAATGGATGATGTGGCCTATTTTAGGCCGGTGCCAATGAATGTCGTTTATTGGTTGGATGAGCAACCGCATCAGCGACTGCAATTGACACCAGCGCAACCAAGTCAAAGACTGCGCTTAGTGGTGCCAAAAGGTGAACATGTTCTTTATGTTGCTATTGATAAACCAGTAGCAAATCAGTTTTTGCGGTTACAGATTAAGGACATTGGACGTAATAATACGCCCTTGATAATGGAATATGAGCGTAGTTATCATATTGCCACACAAAAAGAACCGGTGGTTGTCACGGTGCGCGGCCCCAATTGGGTACGCGTTGATGAATGGGATCAGGATTCTATTTATTCGCGTTTTCAAACAGTTAGCGAAGGCTGGCACACCCTGACTTTTAGGCCGCGTCAAGGGCAGGACTCCGCTTTATTCCGTGTACACGAACTCGCGCCGGTAACTGAGCAACAACCAGAGGTGCAATTTCGCTATTCTAGCGTGGATGGAGAAGTGCTGCCTGATCCCGTTGTGCATATCTATAAGTTGCCGCCTATTTCTAGCCTAGATGTTAAAGATGCTTTTCCGCTCGGCACGCAAAAAGATGGGATTTGGAGTTTCACTGGCTTAGCGCAAAGACGCAAAAATGTGGAAGAAGACGAAACGGGTTTCCAAGATTTTATTGAATTGCGAGCCACTCATCGCTATTTTGATAAAATGAAGAATCGCCATCATAGAACGGAATGGCTGACTCGTTTTAATGATCATTTTGATATCACCTTCGGCGCGAGAAAACGGCTTCGTTTCCGTTTCGAGGAACGTGATCTGACAGTACAATTGGCTGGCTCAGCTTATGTGCAACAAGTGTGGGGCGGTGGCACTGAGTGGCATGGCAGACTCAAAGGCACAGTCTTACGGCGGATGACGCTGGGTGAGAAAACGTTCCATGTTCCCAGTGTTAGCGCATTTGGACGACTACTCAGTTTGGACGACTCACCCGACGACTATGCGGCGCGATTAGATAATGATGTCTACAGCGACTATAAAGCGGATCACCGTTTTGGCGTAACAATCGCAGATAGGCTAACACATCGCCCTTGGTTAGATACGTTATGGGTGGGGAGACTGGCATTGACGAGCAATGAAAAGGTTTTTAAGCCAGACTACTTAAGTTTCAACGCAGCTTGGAAACAAATGCTAGGAAATGGACAAGTTGATGTGGGTTATCGCTTTACCCATTACTGGGCGGATGATGATCGGAACAGGAATTCTAACCGTCATTTATTGTCATTGAATGCGAGTTGGGACATTTGGCATCAAAATCAAACCCGTTGGGAATTGGGTGTCAAGCTTCAACAGGATTTCGACAATCGTGATTTATTAGGGATGCTCTATATTACTTGGCACGGTGGCAAAGGAAATCCCTATCGAAATTTTATGCCCGGTGAGATAGACTTTTTAAATCTGCGGAAACGGCGCGTACCACAAGACGAAAATAATGAGATTATGCGGATGTGGTAATATTAAATTAAGTTTTCCGGCATGTCTAAACCCAAACAATAACTACAAGGATTCTATAACTACAAGGATTGTATATAAAAAAGGATTTTTTCGCTTAGATAAGAGAATGAACACAATATTATACAAGGATTGTATATAAGCAAGGATTTTTTCGCTTAGATAAGAGAATGAACACAATATTATACAAGGATTGTATATAAGCAAGGATTTTTTCGCTTAGATAAGAGAATGAACACAATATATAGTAATATTATGCAGGTTTCTAAAATCCATTATTATATACAATCCTTGTAAATATGAGTTTCTAAAATCCCTTATTATATACAATCCTTGTAGTTAGTAAATCCCTTATTATATACAATCCTTGTAGTTAGTAAATCCCTTATTATATACAATCCTTGTAGTTATTACATGATGTTCATAAGGAAAAACGATGGTATCTATTGAAAAAGGCACCCTTTACGTCGTAGCCACTCCCATTGGCAATTTACAAGATTTCAGTCCACGCGCCCAATCCGTTTTGCGCCAAGTTAATCTCATTGCCGCTGAAGATACTCGCCATAGTCGCCATTTGTTAAATCATTTTAGTATCACGACACCGTTACAATCTTTACATGAACATAATGAGCGACAAATAGCCCACAACTTATTGCAACGTTTGCATAATGACGATAATATTGCCCTCATCAGCGATGCCGGCACACCTTTGATTAGTGATCCGGGGTATTATTTAATACAAACGGCCCTTGCTGAGCAAATCACGGTGGTGCCTATTCCCGGCCCTTCGGCCTTAATCAGTGCCTTATCGGTAGCCGGTTTTCCGGCCGACCGTTTTGTGTTTGAAGGATTTTTGCCAGCTAAAGCGGCCGCTCGGCGGCAACGTTTAGAGATTTTAGTAGAAGAATCAAGGACTTTAGTATTTTATGAGGCCCCGCACCGTCTGGTTGATTGTGTCAATGATATGGCGCAAATCTTTGGCGAAGCGCGTCAGGCCGTTTTAGTCAAAGAGTTAACGAAAGTGTTTGAAACTGTTTATCGGGATACTTTGAGTGGTATAGTCAATTGGTTGATGGCACGGGCGGAGCGACAAAAAGGTGAATTTGTGTTAGTGGTGCAAGGCGCACCAAAGCCCGATAATAACGCGCTCAATCCCGAAGCTGAAAGAGTTTTTCAGTTATTACGCAAAGACTTATCGCTAAAGCTGGCCGCTAAGTTGGCCAGTGAAATTACCGGTGTGAGTAAAAATAGGTTGTATGCGCTTGGATTGGAAAAGTGATAACTACAAGGATTAGCTCCGCTGAACTTCGTTTCGTTAATCGATGCGGATTTAATCGAGCCGGTATTTAATCATTCATATACTGATATAGCGTTTCCCGATTGAGTGAAGTACAAAACAATAACATAACTCCTCAACCCTGAAAGGGTTGAATTTGAATAGCCCCAGGTGAAACCTGGGGGAATAAAAAAAAACTCCCACAACCCCGATAGGGGTTGAATGTAAATAGTACCTCACCAAATCGGGAAATGCTATAGTACAACGGATACGCGAAATAAACGGATTGTCTCTAGGCATTAATCCTTTTTTATAACGAATCCTTGTAGTTATTACTTGTAGTTATTACCGAAAACCAATCCTTGCTTATAACGAATCCCTGTAGTTATAGTGACAGTACAACGGATACGCGAAATAAACGGATTGTCTCTAGGCATTAATCCTTTTTTATAACGAATCCTTGTAGTTATTACTTGTAGTTATTACCGAGAACCAATCCTTTCTTATAACGAATCGGCCTGTAGTTACCGAAAACCAATCCTTGCTTATAACGAATCGGCCTGTAGTTACCGAAAACCAATCCTTTTTTATAACGAATCCCTGTAGTTATTACCTGTAATATAAACTCATCATGTCCATATATAACTTACCCGATCTCCGTGCCCAGATTGACCAATTAGACGTGGAAATTCAATCGCTTATCACCCAACGTGCCCGCTTAGCCCAACAAGTAGCACAAGCTAAAAATGCCGAAAAGGAACTCCTTCATTTTTATCGGCCAGAGCGCGAAGCGGAAGTCTTGCGAAACGTTATGATACGCAATCAAGGCCCCCTGTCCAATGACACCCTCACGCGGATGTTTCGAGAAATCATGTCGGCCTGTTTAGCCCTACAAAACCCGCTTAATATAGCATTTTTAGGCCCCGCCGGCACTTATTCACAAGCAGCTGTGTACAAACACTTTGGACATGCCGCGCAAAATATACCGCTGCAAACCATTGACGAAGTATTCCGTGAAGTAGAAGTTGGCACTGCTGACTACGGCGTAGTGCCAATAGAAAATTCCACCGAAGGCGGTGTCAACCAAACCTTAGATTGTTTTGTAAAAACACCATTGAAGATTTGCGGCGAGATTGACTTACCCATTCATCACCATCTGCTTTCAATGGTGAATCAATTAGAACAAGTTGAACGCATTTATGCCCACCCACAATCTTTCGCACAATGTCGTGGCTGGTTAGACAATCGGTTGCCCATCATAGAACGCATAGCTGTCAACAGCAATGCAGAGGCCGCTCGCCGTGCTGCTAAGGAAACCGGGGCTGCTGCCATTGCAGGAAAGGCCGCTGCTGAGATTTATCAATTACAAATAGTCGCCTCACGCATTGAAGACGATGTCAACAACACCACCCGTTTTGCCGTGTTAGGACAACAAAAGGTGCCCTTGGGAAACGATGATAAAATCACTTATAAAACCTCGTTACTATTATCCAACCCCAACAAACCGGGGGCCTTATACCACCTGCTTGAACCCTTTGCAAACAACGGCGTTAATATGACGCGCATTGAATCGCGCCCATCGCGGCAAGGCATTTGGGACTATATCTTTTTTGTGGATATTGAAGGCCATATCAAAGACACGCCCGTTGTAAAATCCCTGCAAGCGCTGGAAAAGCATACTTCCTTAATCAAACATCTCGGCTCCTACCCAGTTATCAATGATCAGTTGATCAATGATCAGTGAAAACGAGTGGTTTCTTTTAATTTTAAAGAAATCCGATTTTTCCAAAAAATCGGATTTCTCATAAGTTCTCTCCTATCGTCGGGACTCGAAATGACAAACAAGCTCAGTTTATGGCAGTGTTCAGTATAACTGAAAAAACTGATCACTGAAAAAACGAGTGGTTTCTTTTGAGGGCCAGGTTTTCAAAATGATTGGGCCAATTTTTGTTAATGTACTTTCACAAACAAGCTTTGGGCGCATTCCCAAAAAAAAGGGTCATTATCAATCAATCCTGAGTACAACGGATAAGCGAAATAAATCGTCATGGATAAGTTAATTATCCGCCCCCAGGCATGAAAGAATAGAAAAGCATCTTGGCATTTAATTCGTTCATTTCCAAATTCGTTGTACTATTCGTTCATTTGCAAATTCGTTGTACTATTCGTTAATTTGCAAATTCGTTGTACTATTCGTTCATTTGCAAATTCGTTGTACTATTCGTTAATTTATAAATTCGTTGTACTATTCGTTAATTTATAAATTCGTTGTACTATTCGTTAATTTGCAAATTCGTTGTACTATTCGTTAATTTGCAAATTCGTTGTACTATTCGTTAATTTGCAAATTCGTTGTACTATTCGTTAATTTGCAAATTCGTTGTACTATTCGTTAATTTGCAAATTCGTTGTACTATTCGTTAAATTCAAAATTCGTTGTACTATTCGTTAATTTGCAAATTCGTTGTACTATTCGTTAAATTCAAAATTCGTTGTACTACCGAGCGGTTTCTTTTGAGGGCCATGTTTTCAAATTCATTCAATTGATTTTATTGAAGGCCCTTGATTAAAAAACCTTGAGTAAGACAAGTAGGACACACCAACTGATAGACTGCAAACAGTTAGAACTTTTAAAGAAATCCGATTTTTCCAAAAAATCGGATTTCTCATGACTTTAAAGAAATCCGATTTTTCCAAAAAATTTCTCATGACTTTAAAGAAATCCGATTTTTCCAAAAAATCGGATTTCTCATGGATTTCTCATAAATGATAACTGATCACTGTTCACTAAAAAATATGAATATTTTCAAACTCGCAACCGATAGCGTACAAGGCATACAACCCTACCAACCGGGCAAACCCATAGAAGAACTGGAACGTGAATATGGGATAAAAAATGCCATTAAACTGGCCTCCAATGAAAACCCTCTCGGCCCCAGTCCGTTCGTACTTGAGGCCATGCAAGCCAGTTTAAAAAATATTGCCCGCTATCCCGACGGCAATGGCTTCGCGCTCAAAAAAGCCTTGGCTAAAAAACACGGCGTAGACATGGACATGATTACCTTGGGCAATGGCTCCGACAACCTACTCGAATTGGTTGCACGAACGTTTGTCACCCCGGCACACTCCGTCATTTTTTCCCAATATGCGTTTGCCGTCTATCCGATAGTCGCTCAAGCCATCGGTGCACGAGCCATTGTTACCCCGGCCAAAAACTGGGGGCACGATTTAACCGCCATGCAAGCCGCGATTCGTGACGACACTCGCCTGATATTTGTAGCAAATCCGAATAATCCCACCGGCACTTGGGTTGATAAACCCCATCTCAAAGCTTTTTTAGACGCAGTGCCTGAACATGTACTTATTGTCATGGATGAAGCCTATTTTGAATATGCGTCTGAAAATCCGGATTACCCCAATAGTTTAGAATGGACAACTGACTATCCCAACCTGATAGTCACTCGCACTTTTTCCAAAGCTTATGGGCTTGCTGGATTACGTGTGGGCTATTCCATTTCTCATCCTGATGTGGCTAATTTACTTAATCGGGTGCGCTCACCCTTTAATGTCAATCATCTAGCTATCGTCGCCGCCACGGCAGCCCTAGACGATAGCGAATATCTTAAAAAAAGCGTTGCCTTAAATCGCGCCGGGATGCAGCAACTCACTCAAGCTTTTAACAAAATGAAATTGGAATTCATTCCCTCGCTAGGAAACTTTGTCTCAGTGAATGTTGGCGACGGCGCAAACGTTTATGAATGGCTACTGCGCCAAGGTGTGATTACGCGCCCGCTTGGCGAGGGTTATGGAATGCCACAACATTTGCGAGTGTCGATTGGAACAGCGGCCGAAAATGCAGCGTTTATTGAAGCGCTGGGAATGCGAATGAAAAATGAAGAATGAAGAATGAAGAATGAAGAATGAAAAATGCCTTTAACTCGATGCTCAAGTTTTGGCTATCCACCTAAGGCGAGACACCTGACGGGCGTTTGTCATTCCTTTGATGCGAGGAATCTTGGACTTGGGTAAGATTTCTCATATCAAAGAAATGACAAGGTGTCGCTGCGATGAAGGGTAGCCAATCTAGGAAAGCCTTATCCGTTTATTTCGCGTATCCGTTGTACTAATCTTGCCGGTGTTTATCTAAAGTTGCAAAATATCTGACAGATAATAAATCTAGGGGCTATCCACCTAAGGCGAGACACCTGACGGGCGTTTGTCATTCCTTTGATGCGAGGAATCTTGGACTTGGGTAAGATTTCTCATATCAAAGAAATGACAAGGTGTCGCCGCGATGAAGGGTAGCCAATCTAGGAAAGCCTTATCCGTTTATTTCGCGTATCCGTTGTACTAATCTTGCCGGTGTTTATCTAAAGTTGCAAAATATCTGACAGATAATAAATCTAGGGGCTATCCACCTAAGGCGAGACAGCTGACGGGCGTTTGTCATTCCTTTGATGCGAGGAATCTTGGACTTGGGTAAGATTTCTCATATCAAAGAAATGACAAGGTGTCGCCGCGATGAAGGGTAGCCCAAGTTTTTTTAAAACCCAAACGCCCAAGGATTGTTATAAAAAAGGATTTCTTCGATAATTTATCGCAATGAAAAAATTCGCTAAAATTGAAGCTTTCCTTGGAAAATAAAATCAAAGGGAAGAAAGCTATTCAATCAGCAAATGCTTATTCAAAGAAAAATCGAGAGTGATTTGATGCTTAGCGATAAAATCCCTTATTATATACAATCCTTGTAGTTACTATTGTCAGACTAAAAACTTGATCATCGAGTATATAGATATTCAGATAATTATTTAGTCCCCTTAAGGGGACTTGAACTTTCAGACAAACGCAGTAATTCGCTACGCGAGATAACGAAGTTTGTAACAGTGTTAAGCATAGAATAGCAGCGGTTCTATGACTTCCAATCGCTTTTCGGCTAATTTGACATAATCTTGATTAAGTTCAATCCCTATATAATGACGACAATGCCGACTAGCCACCACACCGGTTGTGCCAGAACCAAAAAACGGATCTAAAACCAAACCATTTCTAGGACATCCCGCCAATATGCAAGGTTCAATTAATTTCTCAGGAAAAACCGCGAAATGGGCCTCTCGATATTTTGACAACGGAACGCCCCAGACAGTTCTTTTAGGAACGTGCATGAAATAACTTATTCAATTGTTAAAAAAGTCGGTTGTAAAAAACTTGGTTTATTTTAAGTATTCGTAGCCATCAGACCTTTGGAGCAATTGGCAGTATTTGTATGAAATACCGCCCACTTTTTCTTCGCCACTGCCAATATCAAAACTGCCCTTTGCTCTGACTACAACACGCCCAATATATGTGCCTATCTTTTTCCCTTTAGTCACGACTGCTTTAACAATATCGCCGGTTTGAAAGCCCTTGACCCGTTTCTGCTTTTTAGGACCGGTTCTCGGAAAGCCGTATTGATTCATGCGACATTTTTGCCTTGAACCACGTCCCTTGGCGGTAATAATTAAAGGCGTTATTGTTTTGGGAATAACAACATGACTGCCACTTTCACCGACACAAGCCGCATCAATCCAATGGTCTTTTGAGTAGCCTAGCTTGAGACGGTTAAATTTGGTTCGCCCACCACTTGAGAAAGTAATCGGTAAACCGAAACATTTTAGGATATTGCCAGTAGCGTAGCGGGTAGCATTGACAGCGGCTGCGTCTTTTAAGGATGCTTTCGCTTGCGCTTGAATCTTCTTTAAGCGTTTAGGTTTGCGCTTCAGAAACTCTTTAATGTCCTTATTGCCCTTATCGAAGTTACATGGACTACAAGCCAAAGTCAGGTTGGACACGCGGTTAGAACCCCCTTTGCTACTAGCTTGGATGTGCTCAATTTCAAGCGGTACGTTTTTGGCACCACAATAGGCACATTGACGGTCCCATTTTTCGAGCAAATACTCGCGCAGTTCGTACCCGACAAGCTCACCTTGTTGATATTCAATACCTGATATTTCAGGTTTTTGCATTTTCTGAGTATCAAACCTGACCGTTTCTATAGCTATTTGAGTGAGCGGTGCCAACCGTGACAATTTAAGCATCCAATTTTTGACGTTTAAGACTCGTGACCGTAATGACGGTGGGAGCCAACCTTTTGGCCGCCGTCGGTTTAAAAACCGTGCTGGCCGATAACGAGTCTTTCTATTTCGCCGTGAACGACGTATCGCCCGTCTTGAAACGAGATTGCTTTTTACCTGAAGCCCACGATGATTTAGATTGCCAGCCCAGATCACTTCTGATCCACGGTCAAAATGCCCAACCAAAGCGATCCCGGTTGTGCGGCTGCCCGGATCAAACTTGATCTCAATAGGCTGTAAATCGCCACATAAGCGGTGTGTCATAATGATTGTGAAAGGGTAGCGTCGGTAAACAGCAGCCTTTCCCTTTTTTAATAGCTTGCGTGCTCTTGCTGGGTGGCAAGGCATCAACGGTTGTTTGTTATGAGCCAAAACAAATACTCTATTCGAGGTTGAAGTTTTTCTCCGAAAAACTTCAACCTCGAATGCATAATTGTCACCTAACTCAGCTTGCGCTGGTAATAGTCTCCTAGCTAATGTTAGTAAGCGGTTTTAAATAGAAACGACACTGGCCTTTCCATCAGACCTGTTTAATCGTTTCCCGCAGGGTCTCTTCCTTGCGAAGCATCACAAGAGTGCCTATATTTTCGCCCCTAACGTAGTTCCGAAGAACTGAAGCGGGTAACTTTAAAATAACTTAGTTGACTAAGTTATTTATGGACAGTTACTACGATACAATCAATGAATTGTTCTGGAAAAGACTGTAGTATAGTAAAAGCATCTGAGCAAAATATCTTATTAATCAGTTGCTCTTTATCACTTATCATTTTCACTTGTCGTTCTTTATCGCTCATCATTTTCACTTTTCCGTTCGTGGTACACAAGATGTATGCCAATAATAACACATAACACAATATTGTACATAAAAAGAGTGCAACGAAACTTTAGTTTGGCAGAAGTCCAAACTTTAGTTTGGAGTCCAAACTTTAGTTTGGCAGTCAAGTACAACGGATTAGGGATATCATTTCTTGTTTGATGGCATAAACTAGTGCAGGATCGCTCCAATTTCGATACCACGCCAACGGCTAAAGCCGTTGTCTAAAAGCTCAAGTAGGCTAAAGCCTACTAACTCTCTTATGAGTACCCGTGCAAGAGTTTGAAAAGTTTATGGGTACAAAAGTAATTGTTTTTGTTAGGTTTATCTGTTTTTCCGGCACGGGCATTTAGTGCCCTTTAGGGTACTTGAGCTTTTAGACAACGGCTTTAGCCGTTGGCTAAGTGGTACTGGGATTTCCGTCCTCCTGTACTAGGCGTTTTATTTTAAATAAACTAAACCGACGTTCCGCACACCATTCTTATAAAGAATTGATTTATAAGTTATTTATGTTATTTGAGATGAGATAAATTCTATCTCTCAAAAACTTAAAAGGGGCGTGATGAATGTAGGTTAAAGTCAAGTTATCCCTAAAAAATATCTAAGGATGCGAACAAATAATCCGTTTAATCCCCTAATCCGTTGTACTTACGAGACGTTGTACTATTTTTGATAAACTGATAGGTGGTAAGGGATTGATAATATTCAAGCTTTAATGAATACATTAACTCGTGTAAACTAAACACAGAAGGCTAGGCGCAGCTTAGCGAAGCAAGCTAGGGAGCTAAAGCCATCCTTCTCAACGGCCACTCGTATAAACGCTGAAGGATATCGAAGAGGCAAACCGATTGATTCAGTTACCGAAAGGGTGAAAACATGAAAATTGAGAACTTAATGCAAAAAATATTGATAGTAGATGACATATCTGCAAATATCAAAGAGTTAATTGATGTCTTAAAAAGTCCTGATTACGATATTATTGTTGCAACCGGTGGAAAAACCGCTTTAGAACTTGCCACCTATGAAGAACCCGATCTGATTATCCTAAATATTGCCATGCCGGAAATGGATGGATACACCGTTTGCACTCAACTCAAGGCTGATGCGGCAACACAACCTATTCCAGTGATTTTTATCGCACAACAGGGCATCGACGACGCCAAAGGGCTTGAACTTGGCGCGGTGGACTATATCACCAAACCTTTCCACGCTGCTATTGTCAAAGCGAGAGTAAAAAATTATCTTGAATTAAAAAGGCAAAGAGACATACTGAAAAACCTTTCCACCAGAGATAACCTGACGGGTATCCCCAACCGCAGCCGCTTTGATAAATTTCTTGAACATGAATGGCGGCGAGCCATCCGAGGCATTTCCCACTTATCCTTGATTGTGATAGATATTGATTATTTCAAGCTATTCAATGAACACTATGGCTATGTCGCCGGTGATGAATGCCTTAAGCAAATCGCCCATGCCTTGGATAAGACCGCTGAAAGAGCAACAGATTTGGTGGCCCGGTACGAAGGTGACAAATTTGCATGTATTCTGCCCCTAACAGATGCAAAAGGCGCTATTGTCATGGCTAATAAATTAAGGGAACGCGTTCTCCTTCTGAACATTCCACATGCATATTCCGATGCCGCCGATCATGTGACTATAAGTCAAGGAATCGCCACCCTGCGTCCTTATCCAAATTCATCGCCTACTATGTTGATAATCGATGCAAATAAAGCCCTTTCAGAAGCAAAAGCCTCAGGGCGTAATCAGATGAAGAGTTGGGAATAACTGGAGTCCAAACTTTAGTTTGGAGTCCAAACTTTAGTTTGGCAGGAGTTATAGATTTTCAGATAATTATTTAGTCCCCTTTAGGGGACTTGAGCTTTTAGTTGGCTGTTTGGCAAGAGTCGGCCAACTTTAGTTTGGCAGGAGTTATAGATTTTCAGATAATTATTTAGTCCCCTTTAGGGGACTTGAGCTTTCAGACATGTTGGCTGTTCGGCAGGCATCCAAACTTTAGTTTGGCAAGAATCCAAACTTTAGTTTGGCAATTCTTCTTCATGAAATCCATTTTTTAAATAAACAAAAGTGTCTAAAACCTAACGGTTTTTTTAGGGCCAGGTTGCAGAATTGATTCACTTTATTTTATTGAAGGCCCTATCGATAAAAAATTCTAAAAGGACAAGTAGGACACACCCTAGCGGCATGGTTAAATAAGTCGGCTCCCGCCTCCTATAGCATTTTCTTTTTGGACTCCTGCAAACTAAAGTTTGGACTCCTTCCGTTTGAACTTTGATGACTCGCCTACTACAAACTCTTTACCTCGCTGATCAAGTTTGGAACGAACGCCAGTAGCGATTCCTCTGCGCTAAAAGCGAAAGTACCCTAAAGGGCACTGGGGTTTTAGGCGGCTAGAGCAGACTTGAGCTTTTAGCCTGGGGATTTATCCCCAGGCTAACTAACTTGAGCATCAAGTTTACTGAAATTCTAACCAACCGCTGCGCGTTTCAATAAACCGTGTCACCGTCACTCGGCTATCGCTGGCGGTGGCTGAGAGGCGATAGCTTTTGTCAGGTTCGCGTGGAAATAAGTTGGCAATCAAGCTGAGTTTACCGTTAGCAGCATACACCAATAAAAACGCTTGTTTGGAATTAACATCGATAAACCGTTCCAAACGATAATGAGGCCAACGGTTCAATAACTCCTGTAAAATCAATATGTCTTGCCCTTCTATATACTTATTAACACGGGCGCGGAAGGCCTTGGTAATATCCTTAGCCTTACCAACGGAACGCGACATGATGTATTCAAAAAGTTCCTTTTTATCCTCCGTCACGGTGGGAATATTGAGCGCATTGAATTGGAGGCCTTGAATATTATTCTCTGTTTGTTGGCGATAATATTGACGCGCCGTCGGTGATAGCCACAATATGGCAAACTCCTTGTTCAGCGTCGCCGGGAGATATAAGGCTTGTGGCAAATTGCCTACTTCGTAACCGACGGTACTCGCATCGCCATAAACAAATTGGATAGTCAAGCCATCGGTTCTAAGTGAATCAAACAAACCCTTGCCAAGTTCACTCAAGCCTCGCTCCGAAGCGGTACCTTTATCAAAAGCCAGCAAGGCATCCGCCGTTGGCGAGGTTCCTTCTTCAGTCTGACTAAAAGCACGGCTATGAATTGCCAGCAAAGGCTCATCGCCCCATTCTCGCATAACGACTTGATTGACCATATTAAAGATATTGTGACGATTGCTATATTTGACTAAATCTGAACTTCTATCAAGATTGGTGGTCGGGTGGGTACCACCGATAAGTAGCACTTTCGCTTGCAAACGCTCAAACAGTGCCACCGCGTATTCAAAACTATTGGCATCGAAAAGAGGGCGTGGCACTTGGATCATATAATTTTGTCCAGCTTCCAAGCGAAAGACATAAGTGCCCCAATAGCGCCGCGGTTCGCGTTGCTCTTCGAGGATAAGATAATCATGCTCAGTATGTCGCTGCCGATAACGCACAATGCCATAACCGAGCTTAGCAGGTTCACTGGCTAAGATTCGCAGTTGTTCCAAACCGGCTTCGCTCCACTGCCCAGCTTGATATTCAGTGTGTATCAATTTCAATAACGGCGTGAGTAGTTCTGTATCAAAAAACAACAGTTCTTCTGGCGTGGGCGACACATATAAATTCGTCCCTTTGGGCGCAATTTGTCCTTTGCCACTCAACAACCATTCTTGCAAATAGCCATCAATACGTTGATCACGCACTGTCAAAGACAGGGCCGATTCATTGAGTTGGCTAAACAAGATTTTGAGGACATCATCCCGATTGAGAAACAATTCTGTAAAGCCCGCAAAGGTTATATTCTGTTGGGCATTAGGCAAAGACGTGGTTGTCCATTGGATGGCATATCGGCCTATGAGTTGTTCAAGCCGCGACAAATCCAGTCCCGCTGGTAAACGGCGTTTAACCCACAGACTACTTTGATACGAGGAAAATGCCTTATCCTGGTGCCGACTTTGATAGGTTTCAGTCAACTTATGCAGACTCTTTGGCGTATAAGCACGGACTTGCAAAACATTTTGGTGTGCTAAGACATGATGAAAGGTTTGAAAAATGCTTTGATAGTTGATCTGCATATCAGAGGAACCATTTTTATTCGCTCCTCTCGCCGAACCGGCTATCGCCAAAGCACGGCCTTGCATCTCCTGAAACAGAATAGCACCTGCTTCCATCGTGCCCCATTCATCGAGCGGTGCCGGGACTTCAACCAATAAACGATCATCGGCCTCCAAGTCCAACACATAAACACCCCAATTACGTCGTTGCTGGGAAATTTTTTCTGTCTCAGGTGAGGGCTTTGCTACAACGGCCGAAGTTCCCCAATGAACTCGCGGTGGAATTTCTCTCAGATAAATATAACGTTGTTGTACCAAAAAAACTTGATAATTCACTTGGGCAAAATAGGCCGCCGCTTGTTGCAATAAGGCCTCGTCACGCTGTTGCCGGTACGCAAGCACGTTTTCTAACCCATTCCTAAAAGACTCAATCTCATGGGGCAACGGTTCGACAAAACTATTAGGGATACGGCCTTGGTATAAAGTAATTCTATCTTGGTGAATGAGTTTCATCAGCTCGGTTTGAGGCAACAACTTGACTTCGTGGGCACTGACTTGTTTACTAACAAACAGGCTGGGATTCCACCAATTGGGAATGAACGTTATGGCAAAGCCCAATACACTCGCTAACGCCACGCCGACTAAGGATATTTGTAAAATGGCGCGCGTCATTTTGAGCGCAATTTTTTTATCGTGCATTTTGACGGCTATCAAAGTCGAGAGCAAATAGCCGAAGGCATAATAATCAGTCATTTTCACGTCAGGCATAAACCACAGTAAAAAATAACCCAAGGCCATTTTGTAAATAAAGCTAATATTAAAAAACAACAACAACTTACGTGCGCCCTCGATAGTCATTGATCTAAACAAGGGCGTTGCCAACACTAATTGCGCGATAATGAGAATAATAAAGGCCTCTACAAAAGAAGTGAGGATTTTATAGGGTTGATACCATTGCAGCGCCAACAGGGCCGGTATAAGAATACCGTTGAACTCCCAACTATAACTCAGATTCATCCGTGAGGCGATAAATGCTGTTACCACCAAAATGATATAAGCTTTGGGGGCCGACAAAATGGAAACGGCTAAATCTTCGTACATATAACCTAAGTTACTGATACTAAAATTAGTCAATTCCATTAGCCCAAAACGTATAATCACATAAGTGATTGCTAATGCGGTAAACAGCGGAATTAACCCACGTAGCAGCCCCGTTTTCCAATACTGATTAGCCATCAAGGCGACAATAATCAGTCCAAAACTGTGGAGTTGATTGCGATAATCGAATTGCAGCTGATAACGACTGACCACATATTCGCCTACCATAGGCAATAGCCAACTATCAAACACAACACGTACCAAAACACTGGTCAAGACGATGGCGAGAAAACGGTCACGTCCAAAGAAATTACACCAAGGTGCCCACCGTGACAAATATTCTGACAAGAGCCAGACAATAAAATAAGTGACCATTGACTCAAGGATAATGACACCGGCCGACCAAGGATTAAGAATTATCAGCGGCACCACATAGCCGGGCACGACGAGGCCTGAAAGTACCCAGCCAAGGCGCAAATTAAAAAAAGCGATGACAAACACGCCTACCCAGACTGTCGTAATAATAGAACTAGATAGACTGCCTTGGGGAAAGATGGGGAGTGGAAAAATATCAAATAGCATTATTGGTAATTAGTATACGGAACATACTTCAAAAGGGTGAAAATTCACAATTCATAATTGACAATTAGATATCCATTTGCAATTCGCAATTCGCTTTTGCCAAATATAAATTTTAACCGTTTTATATCAATAAGTTACCCATTTATGTCGCAAGATGTCTCAAATTTTCAATTGACACACATACCTCTTTTAAGATACTATTGTATGTTTTCAATCTATACAGGGTTCATGCTTAGTACCCAATTTATTAATAAACCGTAACGATGAGACCAATTCTGAGGCCACTCATCAAAAAATGATTGACTTTGATGTGAGTTTTTTTTAAAATTTACTTTGTTAGAAAGCGGCAAGTATCTGGTTCAGTACTCTTTTCTTAACTGGTAAAACCGCAAGCCTCAATCTATCAATTTGCGTTTGCTGGCCGCGAATTCAGATTGTATAAAGCGGCTATCTTCCATTTTCGGGACGCGATTAGTAGATTCACCCACTCGATGGAGTGCTATTTAAAACTTTTGTTAATATAAATGAATCGGTTAGATGACCATGCTCACTCGTACATTAACTATTCTTCTCATCTCAGTTTTTTTATTGTCTGGTTGCGGCCAACCGCCTGTTAGAGTTGGTGGGCCGCGTATCGACGTTAAGCCGACCATTACCGATCCGGCCGAGACCGCTAAACGCCTAGAAAAACAGGGAAAATACCAACAGGCGGCACAGGAATACCTCAAAATAGCCGCACAAAGCACTCCCCCCACACGACAAGGCCACCAATTATCGGCGATAAAAGCCTATTTCAAAGGCGGTATGCTCGATGAGGCAAGAACCGAGTTGGCAAAGCTGGATACCGGCCAAAGTTATGGTTTGGAAATCCCGCTTGAATTCATGCGGATCAAAATCGACTTGGCGGAGCAACATGCCTCTTCAGCTTTGAAACGGCTTAAAGGCATAGAACCGAGTACGTTACCGTCGCCATTACAACTAGAATACAAGCAGTTACATGCTCAGGCTACTGCGGCCAAAGGTGAGGTAATCCAAGCGGTACGTGAATGGATGGCGATCGACAACTCAGCAAACGCCGATCCAACCGTTATCAAAGAAAATCACCAACAACTGTGGCGCAGTCTCTCTACTCTCGAACGGAGCGCTCTTGAGCAAGTTCCACAAAAACAAGGCGATATGTTGTCCGGTTGGACAGCCCTCGCATTGTTGACGAAAACCTCGCCCCAAAAACACTTGGCCGCCGGTATTAATAACTGGCAACTGCGTTTTCCCAACCATCCGGCCACGCAACACATTGTACCGACTCTGGTGCCAAAGTTGGATCAATTGCCCTCGCCACCCAAACAAGTGGCTTTGTTATTAGCACCCGTCAAGAGCAAGTTTGGAAAACAAGCTGAAGCAGTCCAAAATGGTTTTTTTGCGGCGCTTGAGGCCGACTTTGAAGGTAAGCGTCCAAACATCGCCACATACGAGGTTAATGCGGATGATGTTTTGGAAGTGTATCAAAATGCCGTGGCTGGCGGCGCTGATTTTGTGGTAGGGCCCTTACTAAAAAACACGCTCTCAGTATTGGCTGATAGCCATGTTCAATTGCCGGTACCGACGTTGGGTTTAAATCATTTGGGAACACCCGTTGTCACGGGCAACCTGTATCAATTTGCCCTATCGCCTGAAGATGAAGCCAAGGAAGTGGCAAGGCGTGCTTGGGCGGATGGGCACCGGTCAGCATTGATATTAGTTCCAGAGGGAAATTGGGGAAAACGGGTCAGTACGGCATTTCAAACAGAGTGGGAAAAACAAGGTGGACAAGTCGTGACTCAAAGCCCTTACGGCGGCAATTTTAAATCCTCAATTCCAAGAATACTGAGAAAAAAAAGCGCCAAAGCGGCGGATATGGCGTTTGTAGTGGCTTTTCCAAAGATTGCGCGGCAAATTATCCCGTTGTTTAAATCGCGCCGTAGTGATTTGCCCATTTACAGCACGTCTCATGTATATCGCGGCACACCCAATCCGAGCTACGACAGAAAAATCGACGGGGTGGTGTTTGTGGATACGCCTTGGGTGTTGGCTCCCGATGAAAACGGGGCACTGATGCAAACCACTTTGCAACAGTCTTCGCCTAAAGGGATGAGAAAGTACAAGCGTTTGTATGCATTGGGTATCGATGCCTATTATTCGATCCCACAGCTCCAACGATTGAGCCAACCTCAATGGCAAGGCCAGACGGGGCGTTTATTTGTAGACAGCTCGGGAATAATACATCGTGACCAATTGCGCTTTGCGCGTTTTGCTAAAGGAAAACCACAGTTGCTTGAGTAAACTGGGAATGGGTAATAAAGAGAAATCCGATTTCTTGAAGAAATCGGATTTCTTTCGGCCAGGGGTGTATATAAGAAAAAAGTTCTGTCGGTTCGTTCAAATGCTCTAAGTTATTGATTTTAAACGAGCATGATTGATGCAATTGCAAAGGTTATACACGCTGTAAATGGTTGAATTTTAAAAACTTCAAAAAAACGAACCGACAGTTTGTTCATTTTTCATTTTTCATTTTTCATTCTTAAGCCGCATTACCAATACAGTTCGCATTAGACACCAAAACCACAAAATGAAAATCACGCAAAAGTTTCGCGGAGCGAAACTTTTGCGTGAAAAATAGATTGACAGACAATAATTAGTTGTAATATAATACATAGTGGAACTTATGGAAGTTCAAGAAGGCCGGTATTAGCGGTTCAGTATGAAATGTTATACGGGTCTTACCTAGACTTATAATTAACATAAGATTAGCTTCAAGTATATTATACATAGAGTCACATATGTGACGTGGGGAGCTTACCCCTATTTCACATAAATAATTCGACTATTTTTGGGTAGTTTTGGCGTTTTTAAGTAAGAGTTTAAATAGGCCTGTTCAAGGTTTTGCGCCGCAAAAGTAGTGCAACATTCTGACGGCGAACCCACAAACGGCAAGCGCCCCTCATGCAATATCGCCATGCGATCACACAAAACCTCAACATCCGCCAACAAATGGGTGCTGAAAAATAAGGTAGTCCCTTTGGCTTTGAGAGTCTGTAGGTATTGCTTGAGATAGGCGCGCGCCTTAGGATCCAAACCACTCATGGGTTCATCCAACACTAACAAACGTTTACCGCTTAACAAACAAGCCGCAAGGCCCAGTTTTTGCGCCATCCCTTTAGAATAGTCGCGCACGGGCAGCTTGAGGGCCGGCACCGCGAGATCGATAGTCTGACAAATCTCAAGCGCGTGGGCCGAATCATACATAAGACCATGTAGTTTAGCCATATAAGCCAAAAAATTTTGGCCGGTCAAATAAGAAGGCGGAAAAAATTGTTCAGGCAAAAAAGCCAACTGTGTCCGCGCATGATGATCAGTATGCGGTGTACCAAACAAGTGAATACTGCCTTTTTTAATCTCACATAAATCCAGCAAACTCTTAATCAGAGTGGTTTTACCCGCCCCATTCGCGCCAACAAGACCAAAAAATTCGCCCGGCAATATCTGTAGATTGATATGGTCGAGAATCGGCTGATGTCGGTAATCTTTACAAACGTCTTTAAATTCAATAACTAACATGATATACCCACCACCCTGGGGTGGTGAAAATGTTGTGAATTGTGAATTGTGAATTGTGAATTGTGACGTAAACTAATGAATGGTGAATGGTGAATTGTGAATGGTGAATTGTGACGTAAACTAATTGTTAATGAAAAGCTAATCAATAAGTTATTGTTTTTCATAAGATGAACTTTTGGGCGAGGGCAACCATAAAGAGGGCAACCATAAAGGATTGCCCCTACACGACATGACGGTTTGTAGGGGCAATCCCACGTGCAAAGCCCTTTCGAGGTTCAAGTTTTTCTAGAAAAACTTGAACCTCGAAAACTTAATGGCATTGAAGATAAGGCCTACCGCCAGCCATGCAACTGAAACCAGCCACTACGATTAAGCACATCTCTGGAATAATCCTTGCCCGTAGTATTAGCATCAATATCCAGTCTGGCCTGAAGGGCCTGCAAAGCGGCCGTCGCCCCGCCATTATAGGACGCGATCATCGCCCGTAACATTTGATCTTCGTTCAAACGAACCCGCTTTCGCTGAAAAAATGTTTTGGCTCTATCCAGCACCGTGCATGCATACATGATATTTTCTCTAGGGTCTTGCCAGCGGCCAGTGCGTGCAAATTCATGCCAATCATAATCAATTTGCATCAAGCCGCGTCCATAGCCAGGGCCATCGGGTGGTTCCACGGAGCGTCTTTCACCCCGCGGCCGACGCCGTGCAAAATCACCCCGCCCACCGGGGCCGGCGGGTTTAAGTGCCAACCCCCAATGTGATTCGCGCGAACCCATGCCACAAATGACTGAGGGCCGCACATTATATCGACGTGCCGCATCTTCAATAATCCCCCGATATTTAGCAACCTCTTCAAGTTGTTTAAGCATAGTCGTATTATTTCTGTCATACGTCGTATTGAAACGGCCCGGTTGTTGGGGCATGGACCGCGGCTTAGGTTGAGGCGGTGGGGGAGGTTCTCTCCCAAACAGTTTTCTGAACCAGTTAAAAACTGAACCTCTTCTACCCGGTCTTTCCATAATCATCTCCTTTGAAGTGTGCAACAAACTTGATTGTCCCCTCACCCTTAGCTTGAAGGGGTGATGATATTTAAATGATTGTTTTTATGAGTTATTTTAACAACAGGAACAAAAGTGGGATCAACTTATCAATCCCTCGGAACTTGAGTCAAGCACCACCCCAGGGTGAGGATGAAATTATCTACTTAAACTCCTCTTCTCCACCATCGGCATACTTCATCACACCACGTCCATAGCGTTTACCCTCTCTGAATTGTCCTATGTAACGGTCGCCATTACGCCAGACATAAGTACCCTGTCCATTGAGTACGCCGTCGATAAACTCACCGTCGTAAGTGTCTATACCCACCGCTTTACCACGTCCATACGCTTTGCCGCCCCGACATTTTCCACTATATTTGCCACGAAGACGCCGATCAGCAACATAACAACCATTATGGGGAATTTGAGACTCTCCCTTGACAAATCGCCCGACAAAACGTTCTCCGTCACCCCAAATATAGGTGCCCTGCCCATGGGGATAACCATTGACAAACTCACCTTGATATCTGTGCTTACCAATCGCTTCCCCACGTCCGTGTGCTTTGCCACCGTTGCAGTCACCTTTATAATGACCATAAAGTTCGGGAACAGCGACTTCACAATCCAGCTGGGGAGTCGTTGGTTGAGTCATTTGGGGAAGAGCCCGTGGAGTCGGCAGGGGCGGCGGCGTTTCACAGCCGGCTACGGCTAAAAAACCCATCGCACCCAACAGATAAAAAAGTATCTTTTTATGTATCAATGACATAGCTAATTCTCCTAACCTATCGAATACACAGGCGCTCATCATGCGAATAAAGAATGAAAATTTCAAAATGAAAACAAAGGGTTTTTTTTAGACGAAATTCGTGTCACCATTTGATCGTAAACTTATTCCTGTGGACTCAATTGAACTATTCATTCGCCTTCATCATTGTTGACTCCCCTCCGAAAACCCCGATATAAGCAAACGCTAATGTTTTAAACATAATAAGCGTTTTTACATAGCCGACTTTTTGGAGGGGACTCATTATTAAGACTTATTTCAATTTCTCAGAAATCCTGTGTACAATAAATTATATTAAGTCCCCGTGCAAGAGTTTTCCAATATTATAATTACAACCGTTTGTAGTAGGCGATTTATCGCCTCAATTGGTGTCCCGTTTGTAGTAGGCGATTTATCGCCTCAATTGGTGTCCCACAGACATTTATCAGACATTGAATCCATACTTAATGACATCAACGGTTTACCGCAGGGTGGTGAAAATCAGGTTATTTTGGCCCAAAAACTGATCCAATTTTTATTCCGCATTGAAAAAAATCCTCTAAAAATCGTCAGTTAAATAGCCATAAAAAAATTAGCAATTCACAATTCGTTTACGTCACAATTTTCACTCACCACTCCAGGTTTACCCGGGTATTTTTCTGCACCACTAGAGATTTTGGCATAGAAATTGCCCAGTGCTCGTTAAAGATAATCCACCCTAACTGGAGGATAAAAGTAACATGAAACAACAGTATTTACGTCCTTTTTTGAAACATCTACGCTTTCTCAGCGTAACAACGCTCATAGCGTTGGGTAGTTTTAGCGCACACGCTGGCGATCTCACCCAACAGCGGTTGCACTTTGAGTTCGCTCTTGAGGCACTCCAAACCAAAGACTGGGATAATTTTCAGCAATTCTCCACCGGTTTGCAAGACTATCCGCTTTATTACTATCTGCGCTATCAATACCTCAAACCGCGATTGAAAGAAGTGCCGCAATCTGAAATACAAGCGTTTTTAAGACGCTACGGCGACACCTATTTCGGGGACTCATTGCGCCGTGACTGGCTAAACCAATTAGTCAAAATGGGCGATTGGGCAACCTTTGTGCGATTTTACGCGCCCCAGAAATCCACCAGCCTACAATGTCATTATGTCCAGGCACGCCTGATGACGGGACGGCAAATTCGCGCCGCTGTTCGTGATGCAAAAAAATTATGGCTGGTTGGCAAATCACAACCCAAAGCCTGCGATCCGGTGTTTGAATACTTGTATGAAAACGGCCAGATCAACAACACACTGCTATGGAAACGCATTAGCTTAGCGATGAAGAAAAGCCGACTCAGTTTAGCCCGCGCCTTGGCAAAACGTCTTGATCCGGCCTCACGCGCTTGGGTAACCCGTTGGCAAACCATGCACAAAAGACCAGCGCAAACTCTCGCAGAGTTTAGTGAGCCGGATGTGCCCATCGTGCGTGAAATTATCCTGCACGGCATTAAACGCTTAGCGAGAAAACAATTTGAACTCGCCAACGAGTATTGGAACACGTTCCAACCTCACTATGACTTTTCGGTACAACAAATAGGCGAAATGCAACGTGATCTCGCTTTAGCCAGCGTCAAGCGCGATCATCCAGAGGCCCTTAAATGGCTCACCGCCGTCAACAAAAACTACCTCAATGAGAAAGTGAGCCAAACGCGCATCAAGCTCGCCTTCAAGAGACAAAATTGGCATGCCCTGCTTGACTTCGTTACCGAACTGCCTGAAAAAGAACGCAACATCTTGCGATGGCGCTACTGGCATGCGCGTGCCCTTGAACAAACAGGAAAATCGACCCAAGCGCGACGGATGTACAAAAAACTTGCCAAAGAACGCGATTACTACGGTTTTCTAGCGGCAGATCGCGTTAGAGCAAAATATCGCATGCGACATCGCCCCATCGCCTTTACACCGACCGAGCAAGCCACACTGATGAAAAACCTCAGCATTGCCGGCGCTTATGAATTTTATCAGTTGGGCCAACAGAAAAGCGAAGAGCGCAAATGGATACTCAATGCACGGCGCGAATGGCACCACGCCCTCAAACACATTAACAAACGTCAACAAGCCGTTGCCGCCGCGCTTGCCAGTCGCTGGGGATGGCATGATCGGGCCGTCATAACGGCCGCCAAAGCCGGCCATTATGACGATTTAGATGTCCGGTTTCCACTCGCTTTTTATCCGCATTTTGCGGCCGGTGCCACAAATCAAGACATTGATTTAGCTTGGGTTTACGGCATAACACGTCAAGAAAGTGCCTTTATGAGCAAAGTTCGCTCCCGCGCCGGGGCCCTTGGTTTAATGCAATTGATGCCCGCCACGGGTCGATTGGTGGCGAGAAAAATCGGCCTCCAATTGAGAAGCACACGGGATATTTTAGACATTGACACCAACATCAGCTTAGGCACGGCCTACTTACGGCAAATGCTTGACCGATTCGACGGCAACTACATGCTGGCGACTGCCGCCTACAATGCCGGCCCAGGCCGCGCTAAACGTTGGGCGGCAAAAAATGCCTGCGTGCCGGCCGACATTTGGGTGGAATTAATTCCATTTAACGAAACCCGCAACTACGTGCGCCGTGTTCTGTTTTATACCCGCGTGTTTGAATCTCGGTTGGGACAACGAACGCGCCCGCTGCGAGTGACACTCGCCCCGTATAACAGTTGTGCATCTACCTACATCCGTCGTAACGAAAACAATCCTAAGACACCGGGGTAATGAGTAACTGGTAATTGGTTTCGCGGCAAAACACCCAATTTTCCGTCCAAAGCTGAAGCTTTGGACGGCTCTGCCTCAATGCCACACAGTTTGCGGAATTAGAAACAAATAATCCCCCCGCCTTTGGTAAAGCCGTCGTCTAATAGCTGAAGTGCCCTAAAGGGCACTGAAGACTCAATGCCATATCGTGTGCTTCTGAAAAAAATCCTGAATTTACCAGTCCCCTTTAGGGGACTTTAGCTTTGGCTCTTTCTCGTTTATTTCTTAACTTAATGGCATTGACGGCTCTGCCTACGCTTACGCTTTGGACTCCATTACAACTCATTTATTTCAAAGTTCCCAAGCCTTTTCATACCCTCAACAAAGTTGTTTTCAATTATAGACAGACACCATTCCTTTTTAAGGGATGCTATTTGTTTTCTTCATCACAAGCCCCTCCTAAAAGGGCGATGGCCGCTCTTTTAATCACACCCATCATCACCGCAACTTATAGCTACAAGGATTGTATATAAAAAAGGATTTCTTATAATTGCTGATAATGACCAAATTCTTTGCTTGGAAAATCAACTCGTTGAGAAGAAAGCTATTCAATCAGCAAATGCTTATTCAAAGAAAAATCAAGAGTGATTTGATGCTCTAAACTATAGATATTCAGATAATTATTTAGTCCCCTTTAGGGGACTTAAGCTTTCGGCTGCCAAAGAAATTATTTATCTGAAAAACTCTAAAATCCTTTATTATATACAATCCTTGTAGTTATAAGTTTCTAAAATCCCTTATTATATAGAATCCTTGTAGTTATATGTAGGGACTTTTGAACGCTCTTATGTTATTCTAAATCGTTTACCAATGAAAGAGAAAACGATGAACAACAACTATCTATCTTATTGTTTCCACGCCAAAATAGCCAAAATATTGGCGATTCTATGCCTCATTGCCTCGGCTTTTTTGGCCCCAGTGATGGCAGCGGAAAAATACGCGCTGTTGGTAGGGGTTTCAAACTACCCCAACTTAGAACCACATTTGCAACTCCAAGGCCCCGCCAACGATGTCATTTTAATGAAACGAGTGCTGCGAGACAAAGGCGTTGCCCATATCCAAATATTGGCTGAAGGCCAAGCCAAAGATCATCTCCCCACCCGTCAAGCCATTTTAGCGGCACTGGCTCGTCTCACTCAGCAAGTCAAGCCGGATGACTTCGTGTTTCTGTATTTTTCAGGGCACGGCTCTCAGCAGCCCGTCTCCCCTACCACCAAGACACACCATGAACCCGACGGCTTAGATGAACTTTTCTTACCCAGAGACGTTGGGCACTGGAACGATAAAATCAGCGCGGTAGAAAACGCCATTGTCGATAATGAATTGAATAAACACATCACCGCCCTGCGTCACAAAGGCGCTTTTATTTGGGCCGTCTTTGATAGCTGTCATTCTGGGACAATGACAAGAGCCATCAAGAAAAACGACATTCGTGAGCGTCGAGTCTCACCTCGCGCACTTGGAGTGCCAACCCAAGCACTCACAGTCAACCCGTCGCGTGATATATCGCCGAGCCAAAGCGATAGCACGAAGATTCGTAGCCCAGATAAAACCGCAAGCCGCGGCGGCTACGTCGCCTTCTATGCCGCTCAATCCACCGAAACCACCCCCGAAATGTTTTTACCGGTGGCAAATCCCGGCCCACAGACTCACGGCCTATTCACTTACACTTTAGCTGAGGTGTTGGCCCAAAATGACGATATCAGTTATCGAGAAGTCGGTCAACTGATACTGCAACGCTACGCGGCCCAAAATTACCGCCGCCCAACGCCCCTATTTGAAGGCACACGTTTAGATGCCCCGATTTTTGGCACGGGGGCCGGTAAGCGGACACCACAATGGCGAATTCAACGACGAAGATTTTCTTCGCGCATGAAAATAGCGGCGGGGCAAGTACACCGACTGGACAAAGGCAGTATTTTAGCAATCCTGCCAAACGCTTGGGCGGCCGAGGAGGCCGCGTTGGGATATGCAGTAGTCATTCGTGCGGCCACCTTGGAAAGTCACATTAAAACGGTAGCCCACAATGGTAAACCGGCCTTAGCGAAACAAGATATCCCCGGAGGCGCTTATGCCAGACTGGTTGAACCCAAAATGTCTTTAACACTGCGAATAGCCTTACCGCCTAAACCCGCTACTGGAACAACGCCCAATGCACTAGAAACCCAAGCGCGACAAGTTCTGAAAGAGATAATCGACTCAGAACACCATTTTGGCGTTAATATCGCCTGGGTGCAAGCCGATGAAAATGCCGATTTGCACTTACTGTTGAAAGACGAACAACTATGGCTATTGCCGCCGACGGCCGACTTAATTGAGACTGGGCCTCAAAAAACCCACTCCATCCGCCTCAACACCACCAAAGCCGACTTACGCGACAAATTGGTGACGAGCTTTCAAGCCATTGCCAACGTTCTCAACCTGTTGCGTATGTCCAACAAAATGCCGCGAGGCCGATTCGTCAAACAAATTCAAATCAGCGCCAGCGTAGAACGCGCAGACGAATACAAACCCATTGAAGCCGACAAAATACCCTCCCTATCTGATGGTGATATTTTGACGCTCACTCTCAAAAACAACAGTGACACTGCAACGGACGTCACCATACTCTATGTAGACAGTGAATACGGCATCACCCCCATGTATCCCGCCGAAGAAGGTGAAATTAACCGCATCGAAGCCGGAGGAAACGATTGGCTAGAACTTGAACTGTACGCCGATACAGCAGGCACAGAACGCCTAGTAGTGATAGCGGTGGCTGCCCAACCCAATACCCTGATGAAAGATTTTAGCTTTTTAGCGCAACCTCGGCTACCGCGCACCCGCGGCAGCAATAAGAAACCGAGCCTATATGACTTACTCCTAAAGGCCGGCTTTGGTACCAGAGGCGCAAAGAAGCGTAAACGTTTCAATGAAGCGTTAATAAAAGTATTTAGTTGGGAAATTGCCCCCAAATCAGAAAAAAAGCGAGGAATACGAGGCTAACAGGAACCGGCAAGGAGTCCAAACTTTAGTTTGGCAGGAGTCCAAACTTTAGTTTGGCAGAAGTCCAAACTTTAGTTTGGCAGAGTAGTAATACGCGGCCCCTGTTATTAACATGAGTTCGACTTATTTTTCAATAACTTGTGTCAATTTGAGAGTAATCAATTGGTTGAAAAGAATTAATTGATTAAAAACGATATTTTTATAATTAAACCCTTACCATTAATACGTTAAAACTTACAAATTGTGGGCCATAGACTGTTATAGCCAAATTGTTGGCGAAGTTTTTAACTGATTGATTTAACAGTCATTAATAAGTAACGATTTGATAGGATTAATAATTATATAAGTCACTGATATTTAAAATCGAACTCACGTTATTAATTAACAATTAATCATTAATCATTAATCATTAATCATTAACTATTAATTAGTCCGCCCCGAATATGTGCAGAAACGCTATAAAAAGGAGCAACAAGTGAATGTTTCTCAACACGCTCAATTTGAGTATGTGTTCTATTTCTTATTTCGGACTTATTTATGGCAAGACAACCGTCGGTGGGATGAGCCGCCTTTGGGTTTGGAGACTAACAAGCGGCAGGTGTTACAGCATGGTATCCGCTTTGGGGAGGATAAACGCCTATTTCGGCGCAATGTGGATGAAGGTGAGCCGCTGGAGAATTGGGCCGAGCATTTAACGCAAAAATGGCAGCAGATTTGTCAGGTTTATGCCGAAGCATGGGGTAATCAAAAACAAGCGCAGCAATATTGTCAACAGGCCTTATTGGGTGTCGCATTATTAATTTTGGATCAGGGCGATAGTGTTGAGCATCATTCTGTCAATGTTCAGGTGACGGGTGAGGATATTTCTACGTTACAGTTTGCCCAACCCATTGAGAGTGAAGCACTTTTTCGTGTTAATATCGACGGTTTTAATCAAACCGCCTCCTGTCATCGTTTTAGGGCCATTACTTCGGAAACTAGGCCGTTTTTAAAAAATCTCCAATTGCGCTTAGATAATAACACGTTGCCATATTTAGCCCCGTTGCAAGATAGTGAGTCGGCCGCCAATGCAGCCTTGTTAGTTTGTGCTTTTAGTTTTGGTAGCAATGTACCAGAATGGACAAGTTCAATAAGAAATGTTCTGATTGGACGCAACAGTTCGACTGGGCGCGTGCTGTCTAAACAGCCGCCGTTGTTGTCCACCGTTTTTGCGCGGTTGATAATGGGGCAGTGGCAATTTATGCGAATTGAGTTTGCGGCGCAAAATGTACGTTTTCGGCTTCAAGATAGAAATGCCTATTATGCCAATTATGCCCATCAAGGCAATGAAGCCCGCCCACATTGCGCTCGGACTCGTTTGTTGGAAAAGCAGTTACAAGAAATGCATAGCCTTGACACGCAGGCCCGATTTGTTATCAGTCGTATTCAAGGCGCATTACAAACCATCGAGATTAACGGCGATAATTTAGCAAAACGCTTGGAACAAATTCGCCAAGAAGTGCAGCAACTCAACGCACAACTCCAATTTCATCTCGGCGAGGCGCAGAAAGTCCGTTGGCAGTCCTCTGATGATGAAATACCGATCTTGGCGGTATTTAAGTTGTCTCTCATAAAATTACAAGATCACCAAGTTTATATTGCACAACAACTCAAATATCTTGAGGCCTTACGAGATAAATGGCGTTTATATTTGGAGAAAAGAAAAACACAATTGGGAGAGTATTTAAATACGCTGGGCACCGTTTTGATATTTTTGCTGGCCGGAACGACTGGCATGGTAACACTCAATGTCAATAAAGGCCTTTTGGGGCTAACCTTTGAAAATCCGTATATCTATTTAGGCCTGATTGCATTGGTGTTAACGCCCATTTTATGGCGTATTACGGCCTGGACGGCAAAACGATTCTGCTGCATTTTTTATGGCACCTGGCTAAGTCGGCTCTTCTGCAATCCCATTGCCAAATGGGTAGAATCGGTGGAATTTTTCAACTGGTTCAAAAAACCTTAACTCACCTGACAAGGAGAATCCAACATGGCTACATTACGTGAAGAAGTTCAAAAATCCCTTAATGAATTACAAAAACTACTCGACGAATCAGAAGATGACGCGGCCTTCCTGAAGGCGGTTAAAGAGAAATGGCCGAATAAAGTAGGAGCTTGCTATGATTTTGTGGGATATCATCTACCGGAAGAAGCAACTCGCAGCTTGTTGGGAGATGAAGAAGAGGGCCAATCCAGTGGTGAAGAACGAGATAATGTCCCTATTCCTAAGCGTCCTCTATAAGATTTTGGGAATAAACGAATTGAACCTCAAGTACAACGGATACGTGAAATAAACGGATATCAAGGAAGGCCCACAACCCCGTAGGGGGTTGAATATGAATAGCCCTGACAAGTAAATACAACGGATACGCGTTCCGAAACGGATATCAAGGAAGGCCCCCAACCCCGTAGGGGTTGAATATGAATAGCTTAAGGAAAACCTGGGGAAACATTTGAGCCAACGGCCCCAACCCCAAAGGGGTTGAATATGAATAGCTTAAGGAAAACCTCAATGCCATTAAGTTAATATATAACCTATTGATTTTTAATCAATTTTTGTGTGTGTTAGGGTGGGGTACCCGATTTTTTACTTTCAATAAAAACAATGACTTACGACCCCACCCCTCTATAAAAATAGGGCACTACGGGGCGTTTTTTAATAAAAATATATAAAAATCAAAGAGTTCCTTAACTTAATGGCATTGAGGTGCAACCTGGGGAAAAGGTCGTGCGAGAGGCCCCAACCCCAAAGGGGTTGAATATGAAACGTAGTAACGAGCGGAGCGAGATAATACTAGCTATATTAATTTCGCACCAAAGGGGCTCCCTCCAAGGGCGTTGCCATTAAGTTAAGGGCAGACACGTAAGTCTGCCCCTACAAAAAACCGCGTATTCAGGGGCTGTAGGGAATAACCTGCTGATAACTGAACACTGATCACTGAGAGGAGAAACGCTCATGTTGATGGCTGAATTACCCGAACCATTACAACAACAATTTGAGCAAACCGCTCAAAAGCTTTATGACCATGATGCCACAAAACGAGCGATGATTGATGCCGTTGAATTATGGTTAGCGAAGCAGCGCAAACACCAGATTGATATTGAAGCCGATGCTAATGATAAAGCTTATGTCAAACTCAAAGAAGAACTCGAAAGGAATTATTGGGGAAAATGGGTTGTCATAGCGTATGGACAATTACAAGGTGCCGGTGATTCATTAGCAGAGATTAATCACCTAGCCCCTGATGCTCAACATCGAATTGTGATGCAAGTGGGTGAACGTCGCCCCAAGGAGGTAACACTAGGATGGCAGATAGGGTTCGATTAAATTGTTGGCCGTCGCCTGATTTCTTGGTTATTGGTATTCAACTCAAGAATTTAGCAGGTCAATTGCATAGTGAAGTTGAGGAATTAGTCCCATTAGATACAGGCTACAGTGAAGAAATTTTAGTGCCTTACTCCCTTTTTGAAACGCTCAATCTGCATTATTGGTGTTTACCTGAACAGCAAAAGCCACTCGGCACCACCGTCACGGGGCAAGTCATTCAATTCCTTGAAGCTTACGCCGAGGTGATTATTCCAAAGACAAATGAGCAACACCAAGTCATTGTCCAAACCTTTATTGGAAATACCCGTTTTCTCATTGGAAGAGCATTTTTACGTCGCTTCAAAGTGATACTGGACGGCCCTGGCGGCCAGACTTGTTTACTCTCACCCATTGCTGACAACTGATCTAAACTTTAGTTTGGCAATCAATGATCCGTGAGAAGTGTAAAGTGTTAAGGAGTCCAAACTTTAGTTTGGCAGGACTCCAAAAACGCAGTACAACGGATTTTGGGAGTAAACGGATTGTTCATCAAGTCTAATGAACAACTCAGACTCATCCCTGCTTATACCCAATCCTTGTATTACAGCGGATTTGGGGAGATCACTTCTTGAGCACCAATGTAGTACAACTAATTACGCGGATAAACGAATTCAGTACTTAGGATTTGGGGAGATCACTCCTTGATCATCAAGTCTAATTAATGATTAATGATTAATTAGTGCCTTATTCCCTTTTTGAAACGCTCAATCTGCATTATTGGTGTTTACCTGAACGGCCACTTGGCACCACCGTCACGGGGCAACCCCAAAGGGGTTGAATATGAATAGCCTTTCAGGCAAAAGTTTCCGCAACGGAAACTTTTGCCTGAAAAGGTGAAACCTAGGGAAAAGCAAAAAGGGGCCACAACCCCAAAGGGGTTGAATATGAAACGCAGTAATTCGCTCCGCGAGATAATAGCCCCAGGTGCAACCTCACTGCCATTAAGTTAAGCAACACCCACAAAGTCTTAATAATGACACTCAACAGCGGGCAGACGTTCGGAGTCCAAACGATCGGTCGGCAGTCGGAGTCCAAACTTTAGTTTGGCATATGTCCAAACACTGCCATTATCTTAATAATGACACTCAACAGCGGGCCAGAAATTTGACGGCATTCAAATGATTCTATGGCCCCCAAATGCATTAATTATGAAACTTGAGCTTAACCATAATTAAATAATGGTTATTAAGGCCAAACACTGCCACGAGATAATCCATTATTATAACTAATCCTTGTAGTTTTGTTGGTTATTAAGCGAAAAGGGCCGTGGCTAGGGTTTTGGGGCCAACCAAACGCGTACGCTAAGTCTCGTTTACAAATCCTAAACCGCACGTTGAGTATTGCAAAGGAGTGATATCCTAAAAAAAGTTGTACTAAGCCTACTATAAACACTCAAACCGTCATTAAATTGGGGCGATAAATCGCCTACTACAAACGATTGTGTATCAGATGTGTCAAGGAGCGCGTGTTAAATGATGGACATAATGTACCAGAGGTTGATATTAAACGTCGGTTCTATCGTAGTAAAAACATATAACTAGAGAAGACTTATTCAAGGAGATAAATCTACAGTGAACCGTCGTGCGTTGTGAAAATATCATTGTGATTTTACCTAGAGCTATTCATATTCAACCCTTTCAGGGTTGGCGTGGGGAGCAAATTTGCTTACCATACCAAGGTGTCTACAGATGGGAGAAAAAAACAGGCTGAAATTCCCTTATGGTCTCAGTGATTTTTATCTACTGAGGCGCGAAAACTATTTTTATAGGGATCGCACTTCACATATTTCATTAATTGAGGCCGCCGGTTTACAACTGCTGTTCCTACGCCCCCGGCGATTTGGTAAAAGTCTGCTGTTGTCAATGCTGGAAAATTACTATGATGTGGCAAAAGCCGATGAGTTTGACAGTTTGTTTGGGGATTTGGCAATTGGGCAAAATCCGACACCGAAGCATAATCAGTACTTTGTGATGACTTGGGACTTTTCAAATGTCAGTCCTGAAGGTTCCGCGCCTGAAATTGAATAGCCCCAGGTGAAACCTGGGGAAATGGTCGTGCGAGAGGCCCCAACCCCAAAGGGGTTGAATATGAATAGCCCCAGGTGAAACCTGGGGAAATGGTCGTGCGAGAGGCCCAACCCCAAAGGGGTTGAATATGAATAGCCCCAGGTGAAACCTGGGGAAATGGTCGTGCGAGAGGCCCAACCCCAAAGGGGTTGAATATGAATAGCCCCAGGTGAAACCTCAATGCCATTAAGTTAAGATATAACCTATTGATTTTTAATCATTTTTTTTGTGTGTTAGGGTGGGGTACCCGATTTTTTACTTTCAATAAAAACAATGACTTACGACCCCACCCCTATATAAACATAAGGCACGACCGGGCGTTTTTTAATAAAAATATAGCTTTCATCAAAGAGTTCCTTAACTTAATGGCATTGAGGTGAAACCTGGGGAAATGGTCGTGCGAGAGGCCCCAACCCCAAAGGGGTTGAATATGAATAGCCCCAGGTGAAACCTGGGGGAGAATTAACACCCAAACAACCCCGATAGGGGTTGAATGTGAATAGCCCCAGGTGAAACCTGGGGGAGAATTAACACCCAAACAACCCCGATAGGGGTTGAATGTGAATAGCCCCAGGTGAAACCTGGGGGAGAATTAACACCCAAACAACCCCGATAGGGGTTGA
>Ga0190344_1000149_pt1 | contig 44441 bp, 45 predicted proteins | sample 48721323_MG_FD_161662 | JGI IMG/M metagenome (GOLD analysis project Ga0190344, IMG submission 161662) | Hydrothermal vent microbial mat bacterial communities from Southern Trench, Guaymas Basin, Mexico - 4872-13-2-3_MG | ecosystem: Environmental > Aquatic > Marine > Hydrothermal vents >... | reverse complement strand
CGTGATGGGGTAGCCGGCGAAAAAACGGCACCCGGCATCCAGGGCCCCCCAGCCGATGGCCTCGTTTCCTTCCAATAAACTCAGACCCATGGCGCTTTGTTCTCCTGTGAAATTTTATGAAAAAACATCGAGAGCCGTCAAGGGCTCTGAATTTGCTTCGAGATCCTTGATCAGACGGGGAAGGATCTCTCTGGCATCTGCGACGATCCCCAAATCGGCGATTTTGAAAATGGGCGCTTGTGGATCCGGATTGATGGCAATGATCTTTTTGGAAGCATTTATTCCCACCAGATGCTGAATCGCGCCACTGATGCCGACCGCTAGGTAGAGATCAGGGCTGACGGTAATGCCGGATTGTCCGACCTGGCGGGTATGGGGGAGAAGTCCTTCTTCTACCAGCGGTCTGGAGCCCGCCACGACGGCACCGAGGTTTTCAGCAAGTCTCTGAATCATTTGGAGGTCGTCCGGCCGGCAGCAACCCCGCCCGACGGCAACGATGACGTTGGCGGTATCGAGTCGAGCGTCATCTTGGTTTTCAAGCGGTGTTTCTTTGACCACCCGGGTTCGAATTCCAGCCTTGTTGAGGGTAACGGGGTAATTCTGGTTCTTCCGGTTTTTGCGTACCTGATTGTATCTAACACGTTGAAAGAAAAGGACTTTGAATAAAATCCCGTATTACACTTAACCACCCGAATCGGGGTTTCGAGTGCTATTTTTAGTCCAGGGTCCTTTTCTTTCAACCTGTTGCCATGATTGTGGTTTTCCTCCCAGCCCTCGTCAAGGACACTACGCCTGACGGCGTTCCTCCTTGACAGGTTCTGGGAGGAAATATCTTAAAATAACAGACCCTTGGCCAGAGGTACGCAAAAACCGGAAGAACCATAATTTACCGAATTTCTTAAGGGTTGAGGCAAAATTTAAAATTGTAAACCCTTCTTGTTGGGTGGATTGATTTTCAAGGGGAGGGGAGCCGTTAGGCCTACAAGTAGCCAATATTATGAAGAACTTGGGATCGTAAACGCCCTACCCAGGAGCCTTGCGAAATTCGGGTTTATACAGGTGCAAATTCTACAGAAGGGCGAGTAGCGGGATACAGGCAACCCGGGGCTCGGCAGGAAACGCCAACTTTTTGACACCTAAACGATTTAGGCGCAAAAAATCCCGCCTAATTGGCCAACTATGTGATATAGCGAGGTTATTGATGGGCGGCCGGCAGCTCAAAGACGATCGGCGCATCAAAATCCGCTCTTTGATGGCCAGGGGACTCTTGCCGGTTGCCTCTTGCGCCTGAATCGCTCAAATTAGGTTTGAGAAACGATGTCCCGCCGGCAGTCATGGAGCCGCCCCGGGGCAGCGCCCCCCCTGAGCTGGCCGCAGGCGGCGGCGATGTCAGCCCCTTTGCTGTAACGGACAACGGCGGTCTGGCCGGCATCGAGGAGTTGCCGCTGGAACGCGTCGACCACCGCCTGGGCCGGGCGCCGAAAATCGCATCCCGGGTGCTCGTTGAAGGGAATGAGGTTGACCTTGGCGCGGATGCCGTGCAGCAGGGCCACCAGGCGCCGGGCGTCGCCGGGCCGGTCGTTGACGCCGGCAATAAGGATATACTCAAAGGTAATGCGCCGCCGCGGCGCCAGGGGGTAGGCCCGGCAGGCCGCCATGAGGGTCTCCAGGGGATAGCGCCGGTTCACCGGCATCAATGCGCTGCGGGTCTCATCGTCGGCGGCGTTAAGGGAGACGGCCAGGTTGACACGGGTGTCGGCGGCAAGGTCGGCCAGGTGCGGCACCAGCCCCACGGTGGACAGGGTGACCCGGCGGGCCGAGAACCCCGCGCCGCAGTCGGCATCGGTGATCACGGACAGGGCGTCCACCACGGCCCGGTAGTTGGCCAGCGGCTCTCCCATGCCCATGAGCACCACGTTGGTCAGCTTCAACCCCTCGGCGGCCGCCAGGGCGGCCACGTCGCGCACCTGGGCGATGATTTCCCCGCAGGTGAGATTGCGTACCAGGCCGCCCCGGGCCGTCATGCAGAAACGGCACCCCTGGGCGCAGCCGACCTGGGTGGAGATGCACAGGGTGTGGTGCCCGCGCTCGGGAATCAGTACCGTTTCCACCTGCTGGCCGTCGGCCAGGCCGAAGAGAAACTTGCGGGTACCGTCGGTGGCGGTGGCCACCCGGTCGACCGTCAAACGCCGGATGCAAAAATGATCGGCCAACAGCCCCCGCAGGGGCTTGGACAGGTCGGTCATGACGGCAAAGTCGTCGCACTGGCGGCGGTAAACCCAACGCAGGACCTGGTCCGCATGGAAGGAACGAAAGCCGCGGACGGCGAGCCAGGCGCGCAGCCGGGGGCCGGTAAACTCCTGAATATCGGTTTTGTTCGTTGCAAAATTCATAGGCCTGCTATAGTTTAATATTTTCTATCGGCAATCGGCTTGACATAGCATCGAATAACGTCTATCAAAAGCGATTTTATACGGCAACCGAGCAGCGGTGGAATCATGTTCGAAAACCTGTCCGATCGGCTGGCGGGCGTTTTCAAACAGCTCAAAGGCCACGGCAAGTTAACCGAAAAAAACATCGAAGACGGTCTCAAGGAAGTCCGTCTGGCCCTGCTGGAAGCCGACGTCCACTACCGGGTCGTCAAGCAGTTTATCGCCGATGTCAAGGCCCGGGCCCTGGGCGAAGAGGTGATGGCCAGCCTCACCCCCGGCCAGCAAGTGGTCAAGATCGTCAACGAGCAGCTCACCGAGCTGATGGGGGCCAAGAACACCGATCTCAGCCTGGCCGGCACCCACCCGGTGCCGTTGATGCTCGTCGGGCTCCAGGGGTCGGGCAAGACCACCACGGCCGGCAAGCTGGCCGTTTATTTGCGTCAACAGGGACGCAAGCCGTACCTGATTCCGGCTGACGTGTACCGGCCGGCGGCCATCGACCAGCTCCAGACCCTGGGCCGCCAGATCGACGTGCCGGTGTACCCGTCGGCCGCCGAGATGGACCCGGTACAAATCTGCCTGCAAGGGCGGGCGGCGGCCCACCAGGCCGGCTGCGACACGGTCCTCATCGATACGGCGGGCCGGCTGCACATCGACGAGGCCTTGATGGCCGAGCTACGGCGGATCCGCGACGCCGTCAACCCGGCCGACATCCTCCTGGTGGCCGACGCCATGACCGGCCAGGATGCGGTCAACATCGCCAAGGCCTTTGACGAGGCCCTGGACGTCGGCGGGGTGGTGCTCACCAAGATGGACGGTGATGCCCGGGGCGGCGCGGCCCTGTCCATTCGCGCCATCACGGGCAAGCCGATCAAGTTCGTCGGCGTAGGCGAAAAACTCAGCGCCCTGGAGGTGTTCCACCCGGACCGCATGGCCGGCAAGATCCTGGGGATGGGCGACGTGCTCTCGCTCATCGAAAAAGCCCAGGCCGTGGTGGACGACCGGCAGGCAGCGCAGCTGGAAAAGAAGCTGCGGCAAAACGAGTTTACCCTGGAGGATTTTCGCGATCAGTTGCTGCAGGTAAGCAAGATGGGGCCGTTGGGCGACCTGCTGGGCATGATTCCCGGCCTTGGGCGCCACAAGCAGTTGAAAAATCTCCAGGTGGATGAAAAAGAGCTCGACCACGTGGTGGCCATCATCAACTCGATGACCCCCGAGGAGCGGCGTCGACACATGATCATCAACGGCAGCCGCCGCAAACGCATTGCCGCCGGCAGCGGCACCAGCGTGCAGGCGGTGAACCGATTGCTGAAAAATTACGGCCAGATGTTGAAAATGATGAAAAAAATCAACAAAGGCGGAATGCGCGGCCTCGGCCGCGGCATGCTGCCGTTCTGAGGAGAACGACAATGCCGGTGAAAATCAGACTCGCTCGCCACGGCGCCAAGAAACGTCCCTTCTACCGAATCGTGGTGGCAAATTCGGAAAGTCCGCGCGACGGCCGTTTCCTGGAAACCGTCGGCACCTACAACCCGTTGAGCCAGCCGGCACAGGTGGTGCTCAAGAAAGAACGGGTTGAACATTGGATTCAGCAGGGGGCCATCCCCACCGACACGGTCCGCAGCCTGCTGAAAAAGCAGGGCGCCCAGACAAGCGCCGCCTAGCCGTTCGGGACGTCGTTGGCCGCCGACTGCTGACCGCCTCGCCCTGTCCACGCGGCAACCTTCAGCAAAGGAGATGACGCCATGAAAGAGCTGGTCACGTATATCGCCCGGGCCCTGGTCGACCATCCGGATCAAGTCAGCGTCTCCGAAGTGGAAGGCAATCAGACGTCGGTTCTCGAATTGAAGGTCGCCAAGGAAGATCTCGGCAAGGTCATCGGCAAGCAGGGGCGCACGGCGCGTGCCATGCGCACCATCCTGGGGGCCGCTTCGGCCAAGGCCAAGAAGCGAACGGTCCTCGAAATCATTGAGTAAGCCCGTGGATGCCGATCGGCTGGTAGCCCTGGGGCGGGTAACCGGGGTCCACGGGATTCGCGGGGCCGTCAAGATGCGCTTTTACTCCGGAAGCGCCCCGGCGGTCCTGGCGCCCGGGGCTCCCGTTCGATTGCGCCTTTCCAATGGCCAGATCGCCGTGTTCACCGCGTCGGAAATCGCCGCCCAGGGAGGCCGTTATCGTCTTCGCCTGGCGCAGATCGAAGACCGCGACGGTGCCCAGGCCCTGGTGGGGGCCGAGATGGTGGTGGCCCGGCGCGAGTTGCCCGAGCTCGAGGCGGGCACCTATTATTGGGCCGATCTGCTCGGCCTCTCGGTATATGCCCAGGACGGCGCCTGCCTGGGGCGATTGGTAGAAATCCTGGAGACCGGCGGCAACGACGTCTACCGGGTCCAGGGAGAACAGCGGGAGGTGCTGGTGCCGGCCCTGGCCTCGGTGGTGCGCCGGGTCGACCTCACCGCGGGGCGGATGTGGGTCGATCTGCCCGAGGGACTCTGATTGCCGATGCAATTTACCGTCTTGACGCTGTTTCCCGAGCTTTTTGCCCCATTTTGGGACCACAGCATCATCGGGCGGGCCGTCGAAAAAGGACTCATCTCGGCGGCGGCGGTCAATATCCGCGACTACGCCGCCGGGCGGCATCAGGTCACCGACGACCGCCCCTATGGCGGCGGCTGCGGCATGGTGATGAAACCCGAACCGCTGGCGGCGGCCATTCGGGCCGCCAAGCGCCAGTGCCCGGCAGCCGAAACGGTGTTGCTGTCGCCCCAGGGGCGGGTTTTCGACCAGTCCCTGGCCGGGGCCCTGGCCCGAGGCGAAGGGCTGATTCTGGTCTGCGGGCGCTACGAGGGCATCGACGAGCGCATCGGCTCGCTGGTGGACGTGGAAGTTTCCATCGGCGATTACGTCCTCACCGGCGGCGAACTGGCGGCCATGGTGGTAATCGACGCCGTTACCCGGCTGATCCCCGGGGCCCTGGGAGGAGCGGATTCGGCGGAAAATGATTCGTTCGTCGCCCATCGGCTCGAACACGCCCAGTACACCCGGCCGCCGGTCTTCGAGGACCAGCCGGTGCCGGAAGTGCTGTTGTCGGGAGACCACGGCGCCATCGACCGCTGGCGGCGGGAATCGGCGCTGATCCGGACCCTGCTCAAGCGGCCCGATCTGCTGCGGCAGCAGCCCCCGGCCCCCGAGGAGCTTCGGGTGCTCAAGCGATGGTGCGCGGAGGTGCAGGATCTTTTCACCACTGAAGATCTACCTGGCGCTGGTCCACCATCCGGTGGTGAACCGGGAAGGTGAAACCATCGCCTCGGCGGTGACCAACCTCGATCTGCACGACCTGGCGCGCATCGGCTGCACCTACGGGGTGCAGCGGTGCTACATCGTCACGCCCCTGGCCGACCAGCAGGCCCTGGTGCGCCGGATCGTGGACCACTGGACCCGGGGGTTCGGCGCCGCTCGCAACCCGGACCGGTGCCAGGCCATGAAGGGGCTGCGGATCGCGACGTCCCTGGACGAAGCCGCAGCGGCGGTGGAAAAACGCGAAGGGCGCCCACCGCTGCGGGTGGCCACCTGTGCCCGCCCGGATAACCGGCGCCTGACCATCACCGGCTTGCGGGCGGCGGCGAGTAACGGCAGCCCCTGCCTGTTGGTTTTCGGCACCGCCTCGGGGCTGGCCAACGAACTGTTGCAAGAAGCCGACGCCGTTCTGGAGCCGATCCGCGGCGCTGGCGCCTATAACCACCTGCCGGTGCGCGCGGCGGCGGCGATCATTCTCGACCGCCTCGCCGGCGAACGGGCCTGAAAATGATCCCGTGCCGGGTGGCCGGACAGGAATTGGGTATTGCGCTTTTGACCGAATCCGTATACAAGCACCGCGCCGCCAAGCGGCCCGGGTGAAACGGGAACCTCTCCGGCGGGGCAGACCAGGCCGCGCCGCCGGCAACGAAACGGAGATTTTTCATGGAACAGATTGCTCAACTTGAACGGGAAATGGTCCGCCTGGACCTGCCGGATTTCAACCCCGGTGACACGGTACGGGTGCACGTAAAGATCAAGGAAGGTGAAAAGGAGCGCATCCAGGCCTTCCAGGGAGTGGTCATCAGCAAGCGCGGCGGGGCGGCCACGGCCACCTTCACCGTGCGCAAGGTATCTTACGGCGTCGGGGTGGAGCGCATCTTTCCCACCAACTCGCCGATCATCGACCGGGTCGAGGTGGTGAGCCTCGGCCGGGTGCGGCGCAGCAAGATCTACTACCTGCGCAAGCTGCGGGGCAAGGCGGCGCGGATAAAGGAGCGCCGGTTCAACTAGGGTTCCGGCAGCCGGACGGTCCGCCCACCGGGCCGTCCGGTGCCAATTCCCCCCCAAAAAGGCCATGGATGCAGACCTCTGGGCGCTGGAAACCGAGGCCCGTGCACAAGGCTACCGCACCATCGCCGGTGTGGATGAAGCCGGCCGGGGGCCGTTGGCCGGTCCGGTGGTGGCTGCCGCCGTCATCCTTCCCCACAGCCTGGCCGGCTCGGGCCTTCAAGACTCCAAGAAACTTTCCCCCAAGAAGCGCCGGCACCTCTACCAGGTAATCTACCAGAACGCCACGGCCATCGGCCTGGGCATCGTCGATCCCGTCGAAATCGACCGGGTCAACATTCTCAACGCCTCCCTGGCAGCCATGGCCATGGCGGTTGCCAACCTCTCGCCAGAACCGGATTTTTTGCTTATCGACGGCCAGTTCCGCATTTCGTCATCGCCGTCGCAGCGGCCGGTGGTCAAGGGAGACGCGCTCAGCGCGTCCATCGCCGCCGCCTCCATCGTGGCCAAGGTGAGCCGGGACGCCTTGATGGACCGCTACGATGAGGAGTATCCCCAGTTCGGCTTCGCCCGGCACAAGGGATACCCCACCCGCGATCACCGCAACGCTCTGGCGGTGCATGGGCCGTGCCCGATCCACCGGCTGAGCTTCCGCGGCGCCGCAGCCGCGGGGAGGACCATCCCGTGACCGTCTCCCGCCAAGCCCTGGGACACGGCGGCGAGGACCTGGCCGCCGCCTACCTGCAAGCGGTCGGCTACCGTATTCTGGCCCGCAACTACCGTACCCGCCTGGGAGAGATCGACATCGTGGCCCGCGACGGAGACACGCTGGTCTTCGTGGAAGTCAAGGTGCGGCGCAGTCCGAGCTTCGGCTCGGCCAAGGCCGCGGTGACGGTCGCCAAGCGCCGACGCCTCTCCATGCTGGCGCTGCAGTATCTCAAGAGCCCGGCCGGCCGCCGTTTCTCGCGCGCCCGCTTCGACGTGGTGGCCGTGGATCGGCAGAACGCCGAACAGCAGATCGAACTGGTACAAAACGCCTTTGAACTGGCCTACCCGTGAAATGATGATCTTCGCGGCGCCAGCTTCCAAGGCCAACACGACAGGCCGACCCTTTTTCCCATGACCGACTTGCCGAACGACATAAGCCCGGGGACCCTCTACGTGGTGGCCACGCCCATCGGCAACCCCGATGACATCACCCTGCGCGCCCTGAAGGTGCTGGCCGAAGTCGAGATCATCGCCGCCGAGGATACCCGCGACACCGGCCGGCTGCTGAAGCACCACGGCATCACGGGCCGGCTCATCGCCTACCACGATCACAACGAGAAAAACCGGGCCACCGAACTGGTCCAGCGGCTCCGGGCCGGCGCTTCGGTGGCGGTAGTGTCGGACGCCGGCACGCCGACGGTGTCCGACCCGGGCTACCGGCTCGTCACCGCCGCCCTGGAGGCCGGCCTGCGGGTCGTACCGGTGCCGGGAGTTTCGGCAGCGGTCACGGCCCTGAGCGTCTCGGGGCTGGCCACCGACGCCTTCAGCTTCATCGGTTTCGCGCCGCGCAAAACCGGGCCGCGCCGGGCCCTGCTGCAGCGCCTCGCCCAGCGCAGCGAAACCTTGATCTTCTACGAGTCTCCCCGCCGGGTGACCGCCTTGATCAGCGACCTGATGGCGGTCTTGGGAGACCGACCGGCAGTGCTGGGCCGCGAGATGACCAAGCCCTACGAGGAGTTTCTCCGCGGCGCCCTCTCGGTAATCCAGGAGGCCCTGGCCCGACGGCCGATGGTCCGGGGAGAAGTCACCCTGCTGGTGGCCGGGGCCCCCGAGGCGGCGCCGCCGGCCGATGCCATGCTGGAAAAAACCTTGACAGCGGCCCTGGAGAACCGCTGCAACTCCACGGCCGACATCGTCCGGGATGTGGCCCGGCGCTTCGGCGTGCCGCGCAAGACGGTGTACGCGCTGGCGCTTAAGATCCGGCAAGAGGTTGACACCGGCGGCGATGGGTCGCAACCTTGACAGACAAGAAAATGGCGCCGTTCTTGCCTTCAACCACTTCTTCGACAATGCGGCGTTGATCCCAACGAAAAGAAAGGAACCGATTTCCATGGACCGAATCGACGCCATCTTCAACCCCACCACCGTCGCCGTGGTGGGCGCCTCCACCGTTGCCGGCAAGGTGGGCCACGACATCTTCGTCAACATCCTGCGGGGGGGCTACACCGGCACCCTCTACCCGGTCAACCCCAAGGCCAAGAGCGTGGCCAGCGTGCGGGCCTACCCGGACATCGCCGAGATCCCGGACACCGTCGATCTGGCCATGCTCGTCGTGCCGCCGCCGGCGGCCCTCAAGGCCGTGGAAGACGCCATCGCCAAGGGGACGCGGGGAATCGTCATCGTTTCGGCGGGCTTCCGCGAGGTGGGCGGCCAAGGGCTGGAAATCGAGAACCGGATCAAAGACATGTGCCGCGAAGCGGGCGTGCGCCTGGTGGGGCCCAACTGCCTCGGGGTGATCAATCCCAACCCGATGGTGCGACTCAATGCGAGCTTTTCGGCCCGCATGCCCAAGCCGGGCAACATCGCCTTCATCTCCCAGAGCGGTGCCTTGTGCACCGCGGTCCTCGATTTCGCCGCCGACCGCGAGTTCGGCTTTTCCAAGTTCATCTCCATCGGCAACAAGGCCGACGTGGACGAGCTGGACCTGTTGCGCTACTTCCACGCCGATCCGGACACCGAGGTGATCATGCTCTACATCGAGGAGCTGCGGCGCAGCGGCACCGAGTTCATCGAAGCCGTCAAGGAGATCACCTCCGGCATCCTGCCCAAGCCGGTGCTGGCCATCAAGTCCGGCCGCACCGGGGCCGGCGCCGCCGCGGCCGCCTCCCACACCGGGTCTTTGGCCGGCAGCGAGTCCCTCTACGACGCCCTTTTCAAGCAGTGCGGCGTCATCCGCGTCGAATCCATCGACGAGCTGTTCGACTTCGGCTCCGCCTTCGCCTACAAGAACGAAACCGCCCTGGGCAAGCTGCGGCGCAAGGTACCCGACGGCAACCGGGTGGCCATCGTCACCAACGCCGGCGGCCCGGGGATCGTGGCCACCGACATGACCGTTTCCAGCGGGTTGCGCCTGGCGGAATTCGGCGAGGAGACCATCGCGGCCCTGGCGAGCCACCTGCCGGCGGCGGCCAACCTGAAAAACCCGGTGGACGTCATCGGCGACGCGGCCCAGGACCGTTACGAGAACGCCCTGGGGGCGGTGATCCGGGACGAGAATGTCGACGGCGCCCTGGTGATCTTGACCCCCCAGTCGATGACCAACGTCCTCGGCACCGCCGAGGCCATCACCCGCATCGCCAGCCGCAGCCACAAGCCCATCATCTGCTGTTTCATGGGCGTGATCGACGTCTCACCGGGCGTCAAGTACCTCCAGGAGCACGGGATTCCCGTCTACCGCTTCCCGGAGAATGCCGCCAAGGCCCTCGGTGCCCTCTACCGCTACAGCCGGTGGCTCAACCGCCAGATCCTGGCCCCCTTCACCCTTACCCACGACCGGGAAAAGGCCGCGGGCATCATCGCCGGCTGCCTCGACCGGGGCCAGACCTACCTGGGAGAGCTGGACGGTTTGGCGCTGCTGCAATGCTACGGCTTCCATACCCTGCCCACCGAGCTGGCCGTGGACGCCGACGCGGCGGTGACCATCGCCGAGAAAATCGGCTTTCCGGTGGTGATGAAGATCGTCTCGCCCCAGATCGTCCACAAGAGCGACGCCGGCGGGGTACAGGTGGGACTGGCGGACCCGGACGCGGTGCGCCGCGCCTTCGACGAGATCGTGGCCAGCGCCCGGGCCTTCGACCCGGCCGCCGAGATCCAGGGCGTGCTGGTGCAGCAGATGGCCGCCCCCGGCGAAGAACTGATTCTGGGCCTCACCCGCTACCCGGTCTTCGGCCCCCTGCTGATGTTCGGCCTGGGCGGCATTTTCGTGGAAGTTTTCCAGGACGTGGTCTTTCGGCTGGCGCCGGTGACGCGCAACTCGGCCCGCCGCATGATCCGCAGCATCCGCGGCATCAAGCTGCTGCAGGGGTTTCGCGGCCGCCCCAAGGCGGACATCGAGGCCCTGGAACGGCTGCTGGTGGGGCTGTCGGACCTGGCGCTGGACCATCCTCAAATCAAGGAACTGGACATCAACCCTTTGCGGGTCCACCCCGAGGGACAGGGGCACACCGTGGCCGACTGCCGCATCCTGCTGGCGCCCGAAACCAGATCCTGACAAACTCGCCAAAAGGCAAAAATCACCACGTCGGTGAGCAGCAGGTCGATGCGGCCATTGGAGCGCCTGGAACCCGGAACCGGCGCTTCAGTAACTTCCTAACAGCTTGAGAAAATCGGCCCGCTCGGCCAGGAGACGGCGGGTTTCGGCGTGCTCGGCCGTCTCCAGGTCCGCTTCCAAATCGATATAAAAGAGGTAGCGCCACGGTTCGCCGGGCAGCGGGCGCGATTCGAGCTTGATCATGTTGATGCCGCACTCGGCGAAAACCTGCAGGATCGCCAACAGGGCCCCGGGCCGGTTGGGCGCCGTGCAGATCAGGGATGTCTTCTGCCCCTGGCGCCGGTCCAGCGGGGCCTTTCCGATCACCACGAAACGGGTGTAGTTGCGCGGGTTGGTCTCGATCCCCGCGGCGAGCACCGCCAGGCCGTAGGTCTCGGCCGCCACCCGGTTGGCGATGGCGGCGTCGCCGGGCGTCTCGGAGCGTCCCACCCGCTCGGCGGCCCCGGCGGTATCGCTCACCGCCACCCGCTCCCAGTCGTACTGCTCCAGGTAGTGGAGGCACTGGCCGAAGACCTGGGGATGGGACAGGACCCGCCGGATGTCGGCGAGCCGGGTACCGGGCCGGGCCACCAGGTCGTGGACGATGCGCAGCTTGATCTCGCCGACGATCTTCAAATCGTAGGTGAGCAGGTGGTCGTAGTTCTGATGGATGCTGCCGCTGAGGCTGTTCTCGATGGGCACGATACCGAAATCGGCCCGGCCGTCGGCCACGGCGTCGAAGACGTCCTTGAAGCTGGGCAGGGCCACGGCCTCAACCTGCTCGCCGAAGTACTGCCGGCAGGCCTTGTGGCTGAAGTTGCCCGCCCGCCCCATGAAGGCGGCGCAGCGGCTGGGTTGACGGCCTTCGGAGACGGGGCGCCGCATGGCAGCGGCCTTGTCCAGGTAGGCGAAATCGACCTGCTTGTCCACCACGGGGGCAATGACGTACAAGTCGCGCATCAGTTGGGCGAACTGGTCCGGGTAGAGACTCTGGGGGCCGTCGGAGAGGGCGTTATCCGGATCGTGGTGCACCTCGATCATCAGCCCGTCGGCCCCGGCGGCGATGGCGGCCCGGGCCATTGGGGCGACCTTTTCCCGGATCCCGGTGGCATGGCTCGGATCAATGAGCACCGGCAGGTGGGTGAGCTGGCGCAGCACCGGGATAGCCGTCAGGTCCAGGGTGTTGCGCGTAAACGGCTCGAAGGTGCGGATGCCCCGCTCGCAGAGGATCACGTGGGGGTTGCCCTCGGCCAGGATGTACTCGGCGCTCATGAGCCACTCCTGGATCGTGGCCGACAGGCCGCGCTTGAGCAGTACCGGCTTGCCCATGCGGCCCACACACTTGAGCAGCTCGAAGTTTTGCATGTTGCGCGCGCCGATTTGCACCAGGTCCACGTACTTCATCATCAGGTCGGCCTGGCCCGTGGCGGTCATTTCGGCCACCACCGGCATGCCGAAGGTCTCGCGCACCTCGGCCAGGTACTTGAGCCCCTTCTCGGCCAACCCCTGGAAGGCGTAGGGCGAGGTGCGCGGCTTGAAGGCCCCGCCGCGGAAAATCACGGCACCGGCCTTGCGCACCGCGGCGGCGATGGTCATCACCTGCTCGCGGCTTTCCACGGCGCACGGCCCGGCCACCACCACCAGCCGGTCCGCGCCCACGGTTACGTCGCCCACCTGCACCCGGGTATCCTTCGGATGCATGTCTCGTCCGGCGAGCTTGAACGGCGTGCCCACCGGCACCAGGGCCGCGACGCCTTCCAGACGCTCCAAAAAGGCCGGGTCCACCGACTCTCCGCCCAGGATGCCGATCCGCGGCACTCCCTGGTCGCCGAGATCCCGGCAGTCGTAGCGGTTGCGGCGCAGGGTCTGCAAGAGGCGGGCCCTGGCCTCCACAGACAAATCAGGGGCAAGTTCCAGAATCATCTCTTTTTTCCTTTCGATGCAACGGTGAGCGGACTTTTTTCCGCGATGAGACGCCGCGCCAAAAACGAACCCCGGAGGGAGCAGGTCCTTCCGGGGTCCATAAAAAGAAAACCCGGATGGACCGATTCAGTCCATCCGGGGTGCAATCAGGCGGTCGCCGGCCTACACGTCCGGATGGACGCTTCTAAAACCAAAAAAGAAGCGTCCGGCAAAAAAACAGCGGTGCAGCGGGCGGAACGGTTTCATGTCTCTTTTCCTCGTGACAAGCTGTAGCCTGAATGGCGAACTCTTGTCAAGACGACCTTTTGATCTGCCGCAACCGTTCAATGATCGGCGCCATGCGCTCCCGCTGTTCGGGAGGGACCATCAGCGCCGGCATGCGCCGGTTGGACGCCAGATTCATGGGCACCGGGTCCAGTTGTCCGCGGCCATAGGCTTCCTTGAAATCGGGCCGGCCCAGCAAAGGCAGCAGGTCCGAGAGGTTGCCGGTGGCCCCGGCGGCGTCCAGGTCTTCGATGACCTGCTGAAAGACGGTGTTGACGGTGATGAGAAAATCGTCGATGGTGGCGTAGCCGACCGCGCCGCAGGGCCGGGTCGATACCATGCAGCGGCAGGCGAAGGGGCGCAGCGGATAGATCGGACAGCAGCGGTTGTGCAACAAGGGGCAGGGACCGGCTGCCGGATCGGCTTCCTCCTCCGGCAGCGCTTCGCCGTCCAACGCCATGGCCGCGATGCTGTTGATCCCCGTCCGCGGCCGAAAACGCCGCGGATCCGGGGCCGCCGCAAGGGACGCCAGGACCGCTTCGGCCGCATCGCCCAGCCCCGCGACGATCCCCAGGGCCTCCAGGGTCGTCAAGGTGACATTGGCGGTGCAGCAGGCGTCGCAGCCCCGGTGGCAGGCCAGCTCGCGAGAGGCCAGCACCTCGTCGTAGATGTCATAGATGCGTTGCAACGCGTTAAGCCGATCTTCAAGCACGCGAGTCACCGGGGACCTCACCAACCGTTCATTTGAAATCTGAAATTTCTCCGGAGGAAAACGCCATGTCCGCCAGCACCGTATACTACATGGACCTGAGCGCCAAGTGGAAAGAAAACCTCGTCCAGAAGCTCGGCCGCCTCATGGCCCGTGCCGGCCTGGCCAAAACGATTCACCAACGGGATCTGGTAGCCGTCAAGCTGCACTTCGGCGAGCTGGGCAACCTCGCCTACATCCGGCCGCCGTTTCTGCGGCGCATCGTCGAAGACGTGTGCAGCGCCGGCGGCCAGCCGTTTCTCACCGACGCCAACACCCTGTATGCCGGCACCCGCGGAGATGCCGTCAGCCACCTGAGGACCGCCATCGTCAACGGCTTTTCCTATGCCGTGGTGGGCGCCCCCCTCATCATCGCCGACGGGCTGCGGGGCCGCAGCGAAACGGCGGTGCCCATCGATGGGAAGCGTTTCGATACCGTTTACATCGCCGAGGAAATCGCCGCGGCCGACGCGCTGGTATCGGTGGCCCACGTCAAGGGTCATGAATTGGCCGGATTCGGCGGCACCATCAAGAACCTCGGCATGGGCTGCGCATCGCGCCGGGGCAAGCTGGCCCAGCACTCCACCGTGCACCCCAGGGTGAAAAGAAGGCGCTGCGTGGGCTGCGGCGAGTGCGTGGCCCACTGCAGCCAGCACGCCCTGTCGCTGGTGGAGAAAAAGGCGGTCATCGACGACGGGCGCTGCATCGGCTGCGGCGAATGCATTCTGGTCTGCCCCAACGGGGCCATCCAGGTCCAATGGAACCAGAGCGTATCGGTATTCCTGGAGAACATGATCGAGTACACGGCCGGGGTGCTGGCCACCAAGCCGAAGAAGGCCTTTTTCATCAATTTCGTCACCAACGTCTCGCCCGGCTGCGACTGCCTGCCCTTCAACGACAGTCCCATTGTACGCGACATCGGCGTGCTGGCAGCCACCGACCCGGTGGCCATCGACCAGGCCGCCGTGGACCTGATCAACCAGGAAGCCGCCCTGCCCGGCACCGCCCTCAAGACCCACACGGCCCCCGGCGAGGACAAGCTGCGCGGCTTGTATCCCGAGGTGGATTGGCCTCACCAGCTAGCCTACGCGGAAGAGATGGGCCTGGGGAAGCGAAAGTACAAGCTGGTGCGGATCTGACCGGCGGACATCGGCCCAGGCGAAAGCGGTTTTATTGCTTTTTGGCCTGCCGGCATTAGGTTGAATGGCCGGAGGCGACGCAAAACCGAGGGGAGGAATCGCCATGCATGAATTTTTCATCGCCATCGCGCTTTTCGGCCTGTTTGTCGCCGGGCTGCCCCTGCGCCAGCGGCGGCACCCGGGCCAGGCGGGCGGCGGCTGCGCCCACCACGGCGGCCGTATCCGCCGCCCCGGTTGTTCGCCCCGGGCCGGGGTCGCCTCCCCTCCCCCCGCGTCCCGCTAAGCCGCCGCCGTGGAAGCCTTGACATCCTATCGCCAGTTGGTGGCCAAAGTCGACGCCCAATGGGCCCGCAGCGCCCAAATGCTCGGTGCCAGGCTGCACTGCGGCCCGGGCTGCTGCGACTGCTGCCGGCAGCACATCTCGGTGTTTCCCGTTGAAGCGGTGAACATCGCCCTGGCCGTTGACGCGCTGCCCGGTGATGCGGCCGACGCCCTGCGCCGCCGGGCCGCCCGCACCCCCGCCGACGGCCCCTGCCCGCTGCTGGATGCCGACGGCCACTGCGCCCTCTACGCGGCCCGGCCCATCATCTGCCGCACCCAGGGGCTACCGCTGCTGGTCGCCACCGACAACGGCGACCAGGTAGCCGCCTGCCCCCTGAACAAAGTGGACGGGGCGCCCTTGCCGGCGGCCGCCGTCGTCGACCTGGAACGGCTCAACCGGATCCTGGCGGCCGTCAACCGGCTCTTCGTGCAAACCGCCATGCCCAAGGCGCCCGAGCGCATTCCCATCGCCGCCGCCCTGGAGATCCGGATACCATGACCCATCGGCAAATCATCGAACAGCTCAACCGGGATCTGGAAGCCCTGCGCTTCGCGCCCCCGGTCACCCACGTGTACAATCCCCTGGACTATGCCAAGGTGGCGTATCTCCAGTACGCCGAGCGCTACGGCCGGGGCCGGCGGCCGGTGGTGCTGCTGGGCATGAACCCCGGCCCCTGGGGCATGGCCCAAACCGGGGTACCTTTCGGCGATGTCCCCATGGTCACTGAATGGCTCGGCCTCCAGGCGCCCGTCGGCCGGCCGGCCGTGATGCATCCCAAGCGCCCGGTGGAAGGGTTCGCCTGCCGGCGCAGCGAAGTGAGCGGCCGGCGGCTCTGGGGCTGGGCCCGGGACGTTTTCGGCACGCCGCAACGCTTTTTCGAAAACTTCTTCGTCGCCAACTACTGTCCCCTGGTCTTCATGGAGGCCGGCGGCCGCAATCGCACCCCGGACAAGCTGCCCGTCGGCGAGCGCCGCCCCCTGGAGGCCGCCTGCGACCGTGCCCTGGCGGCCCTGGCGGAAATGATGAAACCGGGGCACGTCATCGGCGTGGGGGCCTTTGCCGCTGCCAGCGCGCGCCGCGCCCTGGCCCACACATCCATCTCGGTGGGCCAAATCACCCATCCCAGCCCCGCCAACCCCAGGGCCAATCAAAACTGGGCCGCTCGTATCAAAGTCGAGCTGGCCGAACTGGGACTCGGAGCCTTGCTGCCATGACCGCCTTGCGTCTTTACGACGTCCACTGCCATCTCCAGGATACGCGCCTGGCAAACGACCTGCCGGCGGTGCTGGCCCGGGCCGCCGAGGCAGGGGTGGCGCGGATGATGTGCTGCGGCACCGCACCGGAGGACTGGCCCACGGTGCTCGACCTGGCCGCGCGTTATCCCCGGGTACGCCCCTCGCTGGGGCTTCACCCCTGGTACCTGGAGCGACGGACCGCCGACTGGCGCGAACGGCTCGAGGCCCTTGTGGCGGCCAACCGCTGCGGGGTGGGGGAAATCGGGCTGGACCACCACCTGCCGGCCGACACCCGCCCCCTGCAGTTGGCGGCGTTCCGCTTCCAGGTGGCCCTGGCCAACCGCTACGGCCGGCCGGCGTCGATTCACTGCCGGCGCGCCTGGCGGCCGCTGCTCGAAGAACTCAAGGCCCAGGGCGGATTGTCTGCCGGCGGCCTGGTGCACGCCTACGGCGGTGGCCCGGACATCGTGGCCGCCCTGGCCCGGCGCAACGTGTCGGTCTCCTTCGGCGGCGGCATCACCCGCCCCAATGCCCGTCGCCCGGTGGAGGCCTGCCGCGCCGTGGCCGCCGACCGCCTGCTGGTGGAAACCGACAGCCCGGACATCCTGCCCTCCGGCTGTCCCGGACCACACAACGAACCGGCCTGTCTCGCGGAGGTCATCCGGGCCGTGGCAACGGCCCGGGGACTGGAGATCAACGAAGCGGCAAATCTCACCTGGGACAACGCCCGGCGGTTGTTTGCCGGATTGGAATCGTCGGAGGAAAGGGGTTAGGTTTGAACCAGGCGGTTGCTTGGGCTTTCCTGATCCAAGGGCAGGAAATTGTCGACAGGATGCCCGAGGGTTGGAATAATATCCCCATGGAGGTGGCCGGCGGCAGCGAAAAGACCGGTGCCTTGCGGACTCGACAACGGAAAGAGACCACATGATAACGGCCATCGGCGAAGCACTGGTGGATGAATTCCCCGATTCGCGCCGGGTGGGAGGCGCACCGCTCAACTTTGCCATCCACGTGCAGCACCTGGGTTGCCCGGTGCGTTTTGTCACCCGGCTCGGCGATGATGAATCGGGGCGGCTGGTCCTGGAAACCATGAAGCGCCACGGACTCGATACCAGCGGCGTCCAGATCGATGCCCAAAGGCCCACCGGAACGGTCCGGGTGAAATTGTCGGAAAACGGAACCCCTGCTTATGACATCGTGGCCGATGCGGCCTATGACGCCATCGCGCCGCCGAAGGGGATCGAGGATTCCCGACTCGTCTATTACGGCACTCTGGCCCAGCGCACCGAGCAGGGGTTCGAAGGCATCCAGCAAACCCTGCGGATGCTGCCACCGGCGGTGGTGCGGTTTATGGACATCAACCTGAGACCTGGCAACTACCAGCGACGCACCGTGGAAGCATCGCTGTCGCAAAGCGAACTGCTCAAGCTCAGCCAGGAAGAGCTGAACACGCTCGGGGCGATGCTGTTTCCCCGAACGCCGGCCCGAGACCTGCCACAGGCCCTGATGGCGCACTTTGACATCGACGAAGTGTTGCTGACGGCCGGCGCCGAGGGCGCCGCCTGGATGACCCGCCAGGGCGACGCCGACCGGGTGCCGGCAGCCCCGGCGCCGCGCATCGTGGACACCGTCGGCGCCGGCGACGCCTTTGCGGCGGTATGGGTGGTCGGATGGCTGAAAGGAGTACCGGCCAAGCGGCGCCTCGCCGCCGCAGCCGCTTTCGCCGCGCACATCTGCAGCCTGCCCGGCGCCCTGCCCGCCGAATTTGACTGCTACCGAAGCCTATCGCAGATGTTGGGAGACTGAGACAATGGCCCCAAACGGGTTGTACATCCAGATGTTCAGCATCCACGGACTGCTCCGTGCCGAGAACATGGAGCTGGGCAGAGACGCCGACACCGGCGGGCAGATCAAGTACGTGGTGGAGCTGGCGCGGCACGTCGCCCAGCGCGAGGAAGTCCGGCGCGTCGATTTGTTCACGCGACTGATCGCCGACAAGAAGGTTTCCGGGGACTATGCCCGTGAGGTGGAAGAGGCCGGCCCCGGGTTCCGTATCGTGCGCATCCAGTGCGGGGGGCGCAAGTACATCCGCAAGGAGTTGCTTTGGCCCCACCTGGATGAATACATCGACAAGACCATCAAGCATACCAAGCGTATCGGCGACATTCCCGACATCGTCCACGGCCACTACGCCGATGCCGGTCAGGTGGCCATGGAGCTGGCGCGCATTTTCGGCGTCCCCTTCCTTTACACCGGCCACTCCTTGGGACGGGCCAAGCAGGCGCGCTTGGCCGAAGGCGGGATGTCGCAGGAAGAAATGGCGCGTCGCTACCGCATCGGCCACCGCATCGCGGTGGAAGAGGAAATTCTCCAGCACGCCGACCTGGTCATCGCCAGCACCCGCCAGGAAGTCGAGGTCCAGTACGGGATGTACCGCAACGGCCAGATACCGCCATTCAAGGTGATCCCGCCCGGCATCGACATCGACCGGTTCTACCCCTACTACCACGACCTGCTGCCCGAAACGGCCTCGGACGAACGGGTCCGCTACGGCTACGCCCAGATGCTCCAGGAGCTGAACCGGTTTTTCATGCACCCGGAAAAACCGTTGATCCTCGCCTTGTGCCGTCCCGACGAGCGCAAAAACATCTCGGGTTTGGTGCGCGCCTATGGTGAAGATCCGGCCCTGCAGGCCATGGCCAACCTGGCCGTTTTCGCCGGCATCCGCAAGGACATCGACCGCATGGAGGACAACGAGCGGGAGGTGCTCACCCGGATGCTGCTGCTGATGGACAAGTACGACCTGTACGGCAAGATGGCCATCCCCAAGCGTCACGAGGCCGAATACGAGGTGCCGGCCCTCTACCGCATCGCCGCCGAAAAGCGAGGGGTGTTCGTCAACCCGGCCCTCACCGAACCCTTCGGGCTGACGCTGCTGGAAGCCTCGGCCAGCGGCCTGCCCATCGTGGCCACCAGCGACGGCGGTCCCCGGGACATTGTGGCCAACTGCCAAAACGGCATCCTGGTAAATCCCACCGACCACCGGGCCATCGCCGAAGCGCTCAAAAGTCTCATCACCGACGGCCAAAAGTGGGAAACCTTTTCCAGAAACGGCGTCATCAACGTTCGCAAGCACTACACCTGGGACAGCCACGCCGAGCGTTACATCAGGGAAGTGGCGGCCATCCAGCAGGCCCATAGGGATAAAAAGATGCAAAGGGCGGTCCCCTCGGATGCCATCGGCCATCGCCTGACGCGACTGAACCACTTCCTGGTCACCGACATCGACAACACCTTGATCGGCGAAGACAACAGCCGCCTGGCGGAGCTGGTGGCGCTGCTGGAAAAGCACCGGCAATCCGTCGGTTTTGCCGTGGCCACCGGCCGGACGGTGGATTCGGCGGTAAAGATCCTCGAGGAACACGGCATCGGTTGGCCCGATATCCTGATCACCTCGGTAGGCGCCGAGATTTACTACGGCCGGCAACTGCACTTCGGCCGGGGTTGGGAGACCCACATCTCCAGCCACTGGGACCGCGACAAAATCAAAAAGTTGCTGGCCGATTTCGATTTTCTGCGCTACCAGCCGGAGGCGGCCCAGCGCCGCTTCAAGCTCAGCTACGACATGGATCCCGGCAAGGACCGTCTGGCACGCATCCACGATCGGCTGAGCCGCCACAGGTGCCGCTACAACCTGATTTACTCCCACCAAAAATACCTCGACATCCTCCCCTGGCGGGCCTCCAAGGGCAAGGCGCTGCGCTACCTGAGCTACACTTGGGAAATTCCGCTGGGCAATTTCGTCGTCTGCGGCGACTCGGGAAACGACGAGGAAATGCTGCGGGGTGAACCCCGGGGCGTGGTGGTGGCCAACCACAGCCCGGAGCTGGGTCACCTGAAAGGCCGGAAGGGGATTTTCTTTGCCCGCAGCGCCTGCGCCGGCGGCATCCTGGAAGGCATTGAACATTATCGGCTGCTCGAAAAGGCAAGAAAGGCCAGCCCGTGAACCTGAAAAACCAAGTCCAACTGATCAGCTACCCCGACAGCCTGGGCAAGAACCTGCTCGAACTGCACTACGTGCTGCGCCGCTACCTGCGCAGCGCCATCGGCGGCATTCACCTGCTCCCCTTTTATCCTTCCTCCGCCGACCGGGGATTCGCCCCTCTGACCTACGACGAGGTGGACCCGGCCTTCGGCACCTGGGAGGACGTGGAGCGCATCGGCCACGACTTCGACCTGATCATCGACTTCATGGTCAACCATATCTCGCGCCAGTCTCTGTTCTTCCAGGACTACATGGAAAAGGGATTCGCCAGCGAATATGCCGACATGTTTCTGAGTTTTCAAAAGATCTCCCCTGAAAACAACATCAGCCAAGAAGACCTGGCCAAGGTCTACACCCGCAAGCCGCGGCCGCCGTACACGGTCATCGAGCGGCCCGACGGGTCCAAGGAAAAGATCTGGTGTACCTTCGATTACGAACAGATCGACCTGGACCTCCAATCGCCCAAAACCCGCGAGGTGATGCGCAAGTTCCTCATCCGCCTGGCGCGTTCCAGCGCCAAGATGCTGCGCATGGACGCCTTCGCCTACACCACGGTGCGCATCGGCACCAACTGCTTCTTCCTGGAACCGGAGGTGTGGGAAATTCTCGCATGGCTGCGGGAATTCGCCGTGGCCTTCGACACCGAGATCCTGCCGGAGGTGCACGAACACTACAGCTACCAGCTGCGCCTGGCACAAAAGGGCTACTGGGCCTATGATTTCGCCCTGCCGATGCTCGTGCTCCACACCCTCTACCACCACACCCACACCCGGCTGCGCAATTGGCTCGAGATCTGCCCGCGCAAGCAGATCACCACCCTGGACACCCACGACGGCATAGGCGTGGTGGACGTGGTCGGCCTGATGGACCAGGAGGAGATCGACCGGACCGTCAACGGCCTCTACGAAAAAGGCTCCAATACCAAGAAGATTTACTCGGGCCCAGAATACCAGAACCTGGACGTCTACCAGGTCAACTGCACCTACTACTCGGCCCTGGAATGCAACGACGACTCCTACCTGGCGGCGCGGACGATCCAGTTTTTCGCACCGGGCATTCCCCAGGTCTACTACGTGGGGCTGCTGGCCGGGGAAAACGACCTGGAACTGGTAGAAAGCACCAAGAACGGACGGGACATCAACCGCCACGGCTACGATTTGGACGAAATCGACCGGGACCTCGAGAAACCGGTGGTCCAGCGGCTGCTGGACCTGATGGTCTTCCGCAACACCCATCCCGCCTTTGGCGGTAATTTTGCTGTTCTCGACTCCCCCGAGGACCGGTTGATCCTGCGGTGGGTCAAGGGCGGCGACAGCGCCGAGGCCCGCATCGACCTGAACACCTACGCAACGCGCATTGTCTACACGGACCCAGCTTCCGGCAAACAACGGGAGCAGTTCGTGTAACCCGCGCTGAGGCCCCAGCCCTATGGGAGTGCCGATGCGTTTCGAACACCTGCTGCAAATGGCCGAGCGTCCCGGGCTGCCCGAGCCGATCCGCCGCCTGCGCCGCGACGGCCTGCGCGCCCTGGTCGAGGCCATCGAGAGTGTCCTGCCCGAGGTGCTCCTGCCGGCCAAGGTCCACCTGGACGACGATGTGCTGGCCATCGACGATGTCACGGTAGCGCGCAAGGCCTTTCCCCCCGTCGTCATTGTCGGCGGCGGCAAGGCGACTGCAGGCATGTGCCGCAGCCTGGTGGCCCTGCTGGAGGAAAGCACGCCGTTTACCGGCGCCGTCAACATCCCCTACGGCCAACCGGTGCCGGATAAAATCACTGCCCCCGGCCGTCGCGGCGAAGTGCATGTCACCTTCTGCAGCCACCCCATCCCCGACGAAGCCGGCGTCGCCGGGGTTGAAAAAATGTGCCGGATCATCGCCGCCAGTCCGCCAGAAACCCTCGTCCTGGCCCTCATCTCCGGCGGCGGGAGCGCCCTGATGCCTTTGCCGGCCGAAGGGATCACGCTGAAAGACAAGCAAGCGGTCAATCGGCTGCTCCTTTCCTGCGGTGCGTCCATCCGGGAGATCAACTGCGTGCGCAAGCACCTGTCCCGGGTCAAGGGCGGCGGCCTGTCCGCGGTGGCCCATCCGCGCCGCGTCTTTTCCCTCATCATCTCCGACGTGGTGGGCGACGACCTGCAGGTCATCGCCTCCGGGCCCACGGTGCCCGATGCCACCACCTTCGCCGAAGCCGATGACATCGTCCGCCGCTACGGCATCTTGGAGCAACTGCCCCAAAGCGTCCGGCGACGCCTGGCCGACGGCCTGGCCGGACGGATCGCGGAAACCCCCAAGCCGGGAGATCCGATTTTCAAAAACACCGTCAACCGCATCATCGGCAGCGCGCAGACCGCCGCCGCCGTGGCGCGGCAAAGCTTGGCGCAGCGGCGCTATGACGCCGGCATCTTCGCTGCCGACCTGCACGGCGAAGCCCGCCGCTACGGGGCGCAACTGGCGCGGCAACTGCCGGGTTTCCACGCCGGCGGATCCCGACGTGCCGCCATCGGCACCGGCGAATTCACCGTCACCCTCCGGGGAAGCGGTAGCGGCGGCCGCAACCAGGAAATGCTGCTGGCCGTGCTCGACGAGCTGAGTGAAACCCCCCACCTGGAGGCTCACCGGTTGTCGTGGGTGGTCATCTCGGCGGCCTTCGACGGCATCGAGGGCAACTCCGGGGCCATGGGGGCGGTGATCGATTCGACCTCGCTCGAACGGTCGAAGGCCCTGGGCATCGACCTGCGATCCCACCTGGAGCGAAACGATGCCAAAGCCGTCTTCCAAGCCCTGGGCGACTTGCTGGTCACCGGCCAGACAGGCACCAACGTCAACGACATGACCTTGATTCTCATCGACGGATGACCGCGCATCAAACGTCGACATCGCTGCCGCTGAAAGCCTCCGATGATGCCTACGGCGCCGAAATCCCACTTCACGCGACTTTTGCGCCGTCTCGCCGTCAAGCCGCGCGCCTTGACACCAGGAGGTCTTTCTCTCTATACGATCGGGTCCCGATGTTGAAGTTGCCTTGATGCGCAGGAGGATTGGTGGAATTTGACAATCATGTAAGAAACGCCTTTGGTAAGTGCGACCTCCCGGTCAACACCGTCGACAGGATCAAGCAGGGGTTCGAAGCCCTGGGTTTTGAGGTGGGCTATGAAGCCCACCGGGTCTGCGGGCGGCTCCACTGGGGCCGGACCTGGATCGATGCCCTGCAAATCGTTTGCCTGGGCAAGGGCGTAACCCCTGAGCTGGCCCAGGCCAGCGCCTACGCCGAACTGGCCGAGCGCTTCAGCGGCGGGCTGTTCTATCCGGTCTTCGAAGAACAGGTGCGCTTCCACCTGCCGGCGATCTACGACGAGGTCGCCACCCGCTTCCTCGATTTCGCCTGGCTGCCCGGTTACGTCCAAAGCCACCCGGACCGGGTGTCCAACGCCGTGCGCATCGAGGAACTGCTGGCCCGTGAGACCCATCTGACCGACGCCCAGTTGGCCGAAATCAAGGGCAGCCGCATGGCCTCCCACTGGGTGGACGGCTACAGCCTGCTGCGCAACGAGACGGTCAAGGTCCCCATCAACCTAGTGGCCTACATCCACGGCTCCAACGGCCTGGCCGCCGGCAACACCATCGAGGAGGCGATCATCCAGGCCTCCTGCGAAATCTTCGAACGCCACGCCACCATCCAGACCGTGGGGCCCGAGCGCATCGCCCCCACCATCGCCGCCGACACCATTGCCAGCCCATTGATCCAGGAGCTCATCGGTTTCTACCGGGAACGAAATGTCGAGGTCCTGGTCAAGGACCTCTCCCTTGACGGGCTGCTGCCGGTCATCGGGGCACTCTTTGTCAACCGCAACCTCAAGCCCGATCGCCTGGAGTACCGGATCCTCAACGCCGGGGCGTCTTTTCACCTGGAAGAGGGCCTGACGCGCTGTCTCACCGAGGGGATGCAGGGCCGCACCACCCTGGCCGCTCCCCGGCCGGAGCTTGATCGCCCCGTGGTGCCCCGCTCCCGGGTGAACAACCTCTACCTGCTGATGCGCTGCGGCATCTCGCTCAAGGACATCTCCTTTCTGGAAGGGGGAGAAACCCGTCCGTATCCGGCTGCTTCCAGGATCGAGGACCTGCACGGGGAACTGGAAGCGCTCAAGGCCATCTGCCGGCGGCTGGAAACCGACTGCATCATCGTGGATCACACCCACCCCGTGCTCCGGTTTCCCGTGGTCCGGGTCATCATTCCGCGGGTCTCGGATTTTCTGCCGTATCTCGGCAAGGAGATCCTGGTGGCGAACCAGACCAAGCCGTCGGCGGCGTGGCGCGGCCAAGTGTTCAAGGCCGCCATGGAGAGTTTTTTCGGCGACTTCGAGGGAGAATGAACCATGGCGCCAACCCCCGTCGCCTATCATCGGGCCACCGCCTACGACCGCCGGGCGATGGAACCCCACGGCCTCGGCTGGGCCAACCAGCCCTCGCCGTACAAGGCCTACCCCGGCCTGGATGGAGTCCCGCTGCCGGAGGTTGAGAATCTCCCCGGGGCAGGTCTCCAAGCAGTTTACCGCGCCGACAGCCCTCAAGCATCGGCCTCCCCCGACCTGGCCGCGCTGTCGCGGATCTGCTTCCTGGCCGCGGGTCTCACCGCCCGCTTCCGCCACGGGGACGACTACTTCTACTACCGCAGCGCCCCCTCCGCCGGGGCCCTCTACCCCAATGAAATCTACCTGGCGGCCTTGAACGACGCGGCGGCGCCGGCGGGGATCTACCATGTAGGGGTGCACAACCGGTTCCTCACCCGGATCCGCACCGGTGGACATGATGGAATGTTGCGGGCTGCGGTGCCAGATCTGCCGGCGGATGGCGGCTGGGTGTTTCTTGTTTCCGGCATCTTTTTCCGCAGCGCCTGGAAATACCGCAAACGGGCCTACCGCTACGTCCTGCTGGACGCCGGCCACCTGGCCGAAAGCCTGCGGCTGGCAGTGAGGGCCGCAGGCTTTTCCGCCCGCCTGCACCTGGATTTCGACGACCGGGTGCTGGACGGGCTGCTGGGCCTGGATGAGGCTCGGGAGGGGACCTTGTGCTTGGTCGGCATGGCATCGGGTGCGCTCCCGGAAACCCAGGCGGGCGAGCTTCGTCCCTCCATTCCCGCCGCCAGCCGAGTGTCGCCCGCGGAAGTCGTCTATCCGGAAATTGCCGCCATCCACGAGGCTGCCAAAACGGTCACGGCTCCACGGCAGCCGCTGCCGGCGATGGTCCAAGCCCTCGGCCTCCGGCCGGCGGACGGCTTTGCGCCCTTGCCCGGGGCGCCGGAAGCGTCGGCCGCGCTATCGTACGCAGAGGCCGTCCTGCAGCGCCGCTCCAGGCGCAATTTCGTGCCAAGACCCATGGCGCTCGACCAATTGGCCTACCTGCTCGACCTGTTGTGCCGGGCGGCGGAAAAGGACCGGTTTGCCAGCGCAGCGGTGGGAATCGGATTTCTGGCCGGCCAGGTGGACGGACTGGCGCCCGGGTTCTACCTGCTGGATATGGTTGGTGGCAAAATGGGAAGGGTATGGTCGGGGCAGATGACGGCAGCCATGGCCTCGGTCTGCCTTGACCAGGCCTGGCTCAAGAACGCGGCGGTCCATTTTGTCTTCCTGAGCCGCCTCAGCCTTCTGGGCGATCAGTGGGGGGCCCGCGGCTACCGCTACGCCATGCTCAGCGCCGGCCGCCTGGGCCACGCCGTCTATCTCGGCGCCACCGCCATGGGGCTGGGGGCCTGCGGCATCGGCGCCTTCTACGACGGCGAGGCGCAGCGGCTGCTGCGCCTCGATCAAGATGCCGCCATGCTGTATCTCGTCGCCGCGGGCAGGATCACCGGGACGCCTTAAATCGGACAAAAAGTTTTGTGCACCAGCTACCCGGCGAAAAGATCCAGCCGCCGGTGCCGCAGCGATGGCAATTTATGCCGGACCGCCTCAAGACGCTGGATGTCCACCGAGGCCGAAACAAGGGTCGGCACCTCGCCGGCCCCCGCCTGGATGACGCCGAAAGGGTCGAACACCGCGCTGGATCCGCAGAAGGCGGTTCCCACCAAGTTGCACCCCGCGACGTAAAAAGTGTTTTCAATGGCCCTGGCCCTCAACAGCGTCAACCAGTGGACCTCCTTCATGGGCCCCTGATACCAGGCCGAAGGCACCAGCACCAGTTGGGCGCCCTGGACGGCCAGGTAGCGGAAGATTTCCGGAAAGCGCAAATCGTAACAAATCGCCAAGCCGACGCGCACCCCGGCGATGTCAACCACCGGGGGCGGGTCGTCGCCCGGAGTCATTATGTCGGATTCGCGCACGTTCAGGGCGTCAAAAAGGTGAAGCTTCCGGTAGCTGGCGACTATTCGGCCCTCAGGCGAAAAGATGTGCGCCGTGTTGTAAGCCCGCCGTGGCTCCGGCCCCGGCTCCCAGCTTCCGGACACCACGAAAACCCCGGTTTCAGCGGCCAGCGCTTCGAGCCCCCGGACGAATTTCCCCTGGTCGGCAGCCGCGATCTGCGCCGGTGGGCAATCCGCTTTCGGCAACCCCATGAACATTTCCGGGAAGACGACGAGGTCCGCGCCCTGTCCGGCAGCCCTGCGAGCCCAAATCCGGGCGTTGGCCAGATTGGCGGCCGGGTCGGGCGTGGTTTCGATTTGGACCAAGGCGATTGAAAGGCTCGATTCCATCAAGCTAACTCCTTTTCAGGGCGATGCAGATGATGCCACCTGGAACATGCCGCCCCTGGCAGGGTGTCGTTCGGCAAACACGGCGCTCCGACTTATTCGGCGCCAAAAGCGGTGGGATCCCCGAGGATGCGGCCCATCATGGCGGCATCGATGTTGCCCCCGGAAAGGACCACCCCCACCCGTCCCCGGGCTTTCACCGCCCCGGAGAGGAGGGCCGCCAGCCCCAGGACGCCGGAGGGCTCCACCACCATCTTGAGGCGCTCGAAACAGAAGCGGACTGCCTCGGCGATGGCCGCCTCGCTGACGGTCTGCATGTCGTCCACGAAGCGCCGCACGAGGGGGAAGGTGATTTGGCCCAGGCTGGTGGTGCGGGTACCGTCGGCGATGGTGGGCGGGTTATGGACGGTCTGCAGGACGCCGGTGCGAAAGGAGCGGGTGGCGTCGTCGGCCAACCCCGGCTCGATCCCCCCCACCCGGCAGCCGGGGGCCAAGCCCTTGGCGGCGATGGCCGTGCCGGACAGCAGGCCGCCCCCGCCGCAGGGGGTCAGCACCAGGTCCAACGGTCCCGCCGTCTCCATCAACTCCAGGGCCGCCGTCCCCTGGCCGGCGATGACGTCCGGATGATCGAAAGGGGGGATGACGGTCAGTCCGCCGGAGGCCTGCAGGTCCCTGGCAACGGCCTCGCGGGTGGTCTCTCTCAGATCGTAGGTCACCACCCTGGCGCCGTATCCCTCGGTGGCGGCCCGCTTGATGGCCGGCGCATCGGCGGGCATTACCACGGTGACGGCCACCCCCAGCAATCGCCCCACCAAGGCCACGGCTTGGCCGTGGTTACCCGATGAAAAGGTGACCACACCGCGGCGGCGCGCTTCCGGCGACAGGCGCGAAATGGCGTTGTAGGCCCCGCGGAACTTGAAGGCGCCGGTGCGCTGGAAATTTTCGCATTTCAGATACACCGCGGCCCCCACCTGCCGGTCAAGGGTGCGCGACGTAACCACCGGCGTCACGTGGGCCCGTCCCCGGAGACAGCAGGCCGCTTCCCGCACCGCCTCGAAATTCACCGCTTCAGATGGATCGTTTTCCATTGCTACCCTCCTGTTGGCCGTGACCACCGCCGGTGCCTTTGGCAGCTTGGCGGATTCCAGCACCTCACCCAACCATCTCGTCTCAGGAAGAAACTGAGCTGTATCGAGGGCGCCGGAAGCTGGCGCAGGCGGATCCGGCAGAAAGAGTCGATTCAGCCCCCTATAGCACATCGAACCGCCCCTGGGCAGCCTGGTTGCCCTGCGGTTTTTCTGCCCGGCCCACCGTTGACACCCGGCCGATGGCCCCTTAAGGTTCCGGGACAATCGGGTTTTGACTTGTTTCGCGCCCGGCAAACGACTATAAGAGGCGCCGCCCCTTCCCATTCGGCCCGGGGCACATCTCAACGACCATCGAGGTATCCTTGGCCACCTATTACATCAACGGCGAATTCGTTCCGGCCGAAGACGCCTGCCTGCCGGTCAACGACTTGGCCATCCTGCGCGGGTTCGCCGTCTTCGAGCTGCTGCGCACCTACGGCGGAAAACCCTTTTTCCTCGAAGCCCACCTGGAGCGGCTGGAAAACTCGGCGCGCCAGATCGGGCTGCACCTCTCCTGGTCCCGGGAACGATTGGCCGAAATCGTCGCCCAGACCCTGGATCGCAACGCGTTTGCCGAGGCCAACATCCGCATCGTGGTCACCGGCGGCCCCAGCGCCGATTTCACCACCCCGGAGAACAAGCCCCGGCTCCTGGTGCTGATATCGCCGTTGCCCGAGCTGCCGGCCCGATGGTACCGCGACGGCGTCAAGGTCATCACCCGGGTCACCGAACGCCCCATCACCGGCGCCAAGAGCATCAACTATATTCCCGCCACCATGGCCCTGGAGGCGGCCCGCCGCCAGGGCGCCATCGAGGCGCTCTACGTCACCCGCGACGGCCGGGTCCAGGAAGGCACCACCAGCAACCTGTTCATCTTCAACGGCCAAACCCTGGTCACTCCCGGCCAGGAGATTCTGCCCGGTATCACCCGCCGGGTGATTCTTGATCTGGCCGCGCCTTTGTTTCCCGTGCAGATCCGTGATATCCAGGCGAAAGAACTGTTGCGCGCCTCGGAAGTATTTATCACCGGCACCAACAAGGGCCTGGTGCCGGTGGTGCAGATCGACGACCACATCATCGGGACAGGGAGCCCCGGTGAAAACACGCGCAAGCTGATGGCGGCCCTCAGGGAACGCACCGCCCGCCATCTCCACCCGGACCCGGCACCGGGCGGCGAAGAGCCGGCGCCGGAAGCATCCGCCTGAAGAGGGGAATCCATGAACGCATCGATCGACAGCGAACACGATGACCAGGCCGAAAACGAAGACTTTGCCGCGATGCTGGAAAGCTACAGCGCCGAGCGCAACGACGACCTGAGGGTCGGCGACCAAGTGGAGGGGCGCATCATCGCCATCGGCGCCGACACGGTATTCGTCGACACCGGCACCAAGATCGACGGTACGGTGGACAAGGCCGAACTGCTGGATGAAAACGGCGAACTCCTTTTCAAGGAGGGCGATACCGTCTCCTTGTACGTGGTGGCCATGGACGAGAGCGAGGTGCGGCTGTCCAAGGCCATCACCGGCATCGGCGGCCTCAACATGCTCCACGAAGCCCTGGCCAACGAAATCCCGGTGGAGGGCAAGGTGGCCGAGCCCTGCAAGGGCGGTTTTATTATCGAGGTGCTGCACCGCAGGGCCTTTTGCCCGGTCAGCCAGATCGACCTGCCGCCGACCCAGGAGGCGGCCGAGTACGTGGGGCAAACTTTTCATTTCATGGTCAACCGGGTGGAAAAGGGGGGGCGCAACATCGTCCTGTCCCGGCGCCGGCTGCTGGAAAAAGAGCAGGAAAAGACCCGCAACGCCTTCCTGGCCACCGTTTCGGTGGGCAGCGTCTGCGAGGGGACCGTGGTCCGGGTAGCGCCTTTCGGGGCCTTCGTCCAACTGGCCCCCGGCGCCGACGGCCTGGTCCATGTCTCCGAGATGAGCTGGTCACGGGTGGAGAACCCCGAGGACGTCGTGGCGGTGGGCCAGCAGGTGATGGTGAAGATTTTGTCCATCGAGCCGGACAAGAAACCGGGGCAGAAACGCATCTCCCTGTCGATGAAGCAGGTGGGCGGTGATCCCTGGCGCACGGTGACCGAAAAGTTCAAGGTCAACGACACGGTGGAAGGCAAGGTGACGCGCTGCGCCAAGTTCGGCGCCTTCGTGGAGATCGCCCCGGGCATCGAGGGCCTGGTGCACATCAGCGAGATGAGCTACCTGCGCCGGGTCACCGATCCCACCGAGGTGGCTTCCCCCGGCGACACCGTCGCGGTGCGCATCAAGGGCATCGACTCGGAAAAGCGGCGCATGTCGCTGAGCATCCGCGAAGCCCAGGGGGACCCGTGGGCCGATATCGAGGCGTCGTTTCCCGTGGGCCAGCGCGTCGAGGGAACCCTGGAGAAAAAGGAACGCTTCGGCTGGTTCATTCAACTGGCCCCCGGCATCACGGGGCTGATGCCCAAGTCGCGCATGATGACGGCCCCCGACGCCGGCCGCATGGAGGGCCTGCGCCCGGGCGACAAGCTCGCCGTGGTGGTGGAAGAAATCCATCCCCAGGAGCGCAAGATCACGCTGGCGCCCGACAGCGGGGACGAGGGGACGGGCAACTGGCAGACCTACAGCGCCGACACCCCCAAGCCGATGGGCACCCTGGGCGAAAAGCTGCGGCGGGCCATCCGCAACCAGGAAGGAGAGTAGCGGATGTATCCTTTTCGCGCGACGGCGCTCTGAAAGGAATGGATGGGAAAGCCGCAAGCACCGCGTGCAGGGATCATTTTCAGGCCATTGATCGAACCATTGATGAGGATGCAGCGTCATGAGCAAAACCGATGTGTACGACCTGGTTATCGTGGGCGGCGGCCCGGGGGGACTTACCGCCGGCATCTATGCCATGCGGGCCGCGTTGAAAACCGTGCTGGTGGAAAAAGGGCCGGCCGGCGGGCAGATCATGCTCTCTGACGAAGTGGAAAACTGGCCCGGCACTGAGCGCATCGGCGGCGCGGAGCTGGCCATGAACATGGCCAACCACGCCGAATCCTACGGCCTGGAGACCCGCAATCAGGAAGTGACGGCCGTCGAACCGGGCCTGGACGTGCACACGGTGCGCCTGGACAGCGGCGAAAGCATCGCGGCCTACGCCGTCATCCTGAGCACCGGCGGCAGCCCCCGCCAGCTCAACATCCCCGGCGAAAGCGAGTTCTACGGCAAGGGCGTGTCCTACTGCGCCGTCTGCGACGGCTTCTTTTTCCGGGGCAAGACCGTGATGGTGGTGGGCGGCGGCGACAGCGCCGTGGAGGAGGCCCTCTACCTGGCCAAGCTGGCCAAGCGGGTCTACATCGTTCACCGCCGTGACGAGCTGCGCGCCAGCCGCATCCTTCAGCAGCGCGCCATGAACGACCGCAACATCGAGATCCTCTGGAACAGCGTACCGGTGGAAATCCACGCCGAATCAGGGGCCGTGGAGCGGGTCACCCTCAAGGACACCCAGACCGGCGAAACCCGGGACATGCCGGTGGACGGGGTCTTCATCTTCATCGGTTTTCAGCCCAACAACACCGTGGTGCCCGCCGGCGTCAAGCTCAACGCCCAGGGGTACGCGGTCACCGACGCCAAGTGCGAAACCGACATCCCGGGCATCTTCGCCGTGGGCGACCTGCGGGAGAAGTACGCCCGCCAGATCGTCACCGCAGCCGCCGACGGCGCCGTGGCGGCCCTGGCCGCCGCGCATTTCGTCGAAACCAAGAAGGCGACCGAGGCCGACAGCTGCGGGCTGCCGGCCCAATAGCGACAACGGATCAAACGGCAGAAAAGCCTGAATCCATGGGGCGGCCGCTTGCGGTGCGGAGGGTCACTTGCCGGAAAAGTTGGGCTTGCGCTTTTCCATGAAGGCCGTCATCGCCTCGAAGAGGTCATCGGAAGGGATGATGTTGGCGCTCATGGCGGCCACGTAGCGCAGCCCGTCGGCTACCGATTTACCCACCCCGTAGTTGAGTACCTCCTTGGACGCCTGGACCGCCAGGGGACTGTTGCCGGCGATCTGCATCGCCAGGTCCCGGGCCCCGGCCAACAGACGGTCGACATCGTCGAAAACAGCGTTGACCAGCAGGATCTCCTTGGCCCGCCGGGCGTCAAAATCAGCCGCGGTAAAAGCCAGCTCCCGGGTGATGCCCTGGCCTACGATCAGCGGCAGACGCTGCAGCACGCCCACGTCGGCCACGATCCCCACCGCCGCCTCCCGCAGGGAAAAGATGGCGTCGGCGCTGCAGAGGCGGACGTCGCAGGCCGTGGCCATGTCCAGCCCCGCCCCCACACAGTAGCCATGGATGGCACAGATCACCGGCTTGCGGCAGCGCTCGATGCAGGTCATGGTCTCCTGGAGCGGTGCGATCTTGTGCATCAGGCGCCGCTTGACGCCGCCTTTCTGTTCCTTCTCCATCAGCTCGGGCAACTCCGAGGCCATGGCGAGGAGGTCGATGCCGGCGCAAAACGCCGGCCCCTTGGCCGCGATCACCACCGCCCGCACCGCCTCGTCGGCGTCCAGGTCGGCCATGATCTCCGGCAGCGCGTGCCAGGCCGGCGGGTTCATGGCGTTTTTCTTCGCCGGCCGGTTGAGCCAAACCCAGGCCAGCGGGGCCTCTTTTTCCACCAAATAAAACGGGTTGTCGGTCATGTTTTTCCCCTCCTGACATTTTGAAGATTTTTTCACTTTTTCATTAACCCAAGTTCGCCAAAATTTTTCCTGCGGGGCCTATTTTCGGCAAAAATTGGCCCTTTTGGTTTTCCAAGTATTTGATTTTATTGAATCACGTTTTTCGCTTGGCCAATGTAGTGACCCATGAATGAAAATAATGCTTGCGGTCACACCCTCACCCATGATATGCCCGCCGGCATGTATATCAAACGCGTGCAAAAATCCCACCGCGGATCCAACAAGACCTACACCTATCTGCACCTGGTGGAAAACGTGCGCACCTGTGCAGCACACCGGAGCCCGAACACCGGCTGATCTACCAGCGCCTGAACCTCAAGGAAACGCCGCTGCCACGGAAAATTGCAACCGTAAAATGAGTAGTGACCACAGCCACGGCTAAATGCCCGAAACATCAGTGTCTACGAAAAATTTTGGCGAACTTGGGCTAGCTGCTCTACCACATGGCTGCCCATGAACCCGGCCGCCCCGGTGACCAGCGTGATGCCCTCAAAATTCATCGCCACTCCTTCAGGTCTTGTTCGGCTCCGGGCGGCAGTGACCGTTGCTGCCCGGTTTTGCTTGATTTCCAACGAAGCTAGCCAGGGATCTCTCCGATCGCAGGGACCGGTTCGGTGCTATCCTCGGACTCGATTTCGGCTTTGGCCTTGGCGAGCCACTCCACGAAAACTTCGTTCATGCGCACACCGAGCTCGGCCATCAGCCGCACGTAGCGGCCGGACCGTTCCCAGCGGGCAAGGTTGGCATATCGCTTGGCCAACTGGCGTTCCCAGGCTTTCAAACCGAATTTTTGCGTCGACCCGCCATTGATGGTAACCTTGGAGCACTGACCGGTGCCAGGCATGGATGGAAAGCGGCAACTGCTGTTTTTCCAACATGTCAAAGTAGTTGCAAGAGCGTGGACACGGAGGCGACCATGGCTGTTGGCTGGGCCCGCGACGGGGCCGTCCAGGAACAAATCGACGCCAGCGTGGGCGACGCGGTGAAGCTGGCCCGCAGCCGGCTGCCCGATGGCGAGAGCGCCACCCATTGCCAGCTTTGCGAGGAGCCCATCCCCGAGGCCCGGCGCCGGGCTATCCCCGGCGTGCGCTTCTGTGTCCAGTGTCAGGCGAAGCTCGAAGCCGGGCAGACGGGCCCTGCCGGCCACAACCGGCGCGGCAGCAAGGACAGCCAGTTGAAATGACCGCCGAGGTAATCGGCCCGGGCTATCGCCACCGGGAAACGTGACATGCGCGTGCTGCTCATCTCGGCCACCACCGAAACCCTCAACATGCCCACCATGGCCACGGGCTTGGGCGCCGTGGCCGCCGCCGCCCGGGCGGCCGGCCACCCGGTGCGCTTTCTCGACCTGATGGGAAAATCGGAAATCGACGGCCTCGTCTCGGCGGCCGTGGCCGAGTTCGATCCCCAGGTCATCGGCGTGTCGATCCGCAATATCGACGACCAGAAGCATCGCGGCACCCAGTTTCTGCTCGACGGGGCTGCCGGGGTGGTGGACGCCTGCCGGCGTGCCAGCCATGCCCCGGTGGTGCTGGGCGGCGCCGGCTACAGTATCTTTCCGGTTGCGGTCCTCGACTACCTCGGCGCCGACATGGGCATCCAGGGGGAAGGCGAGACGGCGTTTCTACGGCTGCTGGATTCCCTGGCGCATGGGGGACGGGATCTTGACCAGGTTCCGGGCCTGTACCGGCGCGGCGCACCGCCGCCGCACCGGATCTTCGAAACCGATCTCGACCGGCTGCCCATCGCCGGACCGGATTTCTTCGATCCCGCTCTGGCCGAAAATCCGGCCTGCTTCCTGCCGTTCCAGACCCGGCGCGGCTGTCCCCTGGGATGCAGCTACTGCTCCACCGCCACCATCGAAGGGCGCCGCATCCGGCGCCGGTCCCCGGAGGCGGTGACGGCGGCCCTGAAAAACTGGCGCGAGGCCGGCTTCAAGCGGGTTTTTTTCGTGGACAACACTTTCAACCTGCCGCCGACCTACGCCAAGAATTTGTGCCGCCGCATCGAAAGCGCCGCGCTTGACTTGCAGTGGCGCGCGATTCTCTATCCCGCACAGGTGGATCGGGAGCTGGCGGACGCCATGGCAAGGGCCGGGTGCCGGGAGGTGAGCCTGGGTTTTGAAAGCGGTGCGGCGCCGATCCTGGTGGAATACGGCAAGCGGTTCGGACCCGAGGACATTCGCCGCACCGCGCGGCTATTAGAGGATGTCGGGATCCAGGCCATGGGCTTTCTCATGCTCGGCGGCCCGGGCGAGACACGTGACACCGCCTTGGAAAGTTTGAGGTTCGCCGACAGTCTTGGGCTGGCATCGATGCACGTCACCGTCGGGGTGCGCATCTATCCATACACCGGCCTGGCCCGCCGGGCGGCGGCCGAGGGGCTCATCGATCCCGCCGACGACCTGTTGCGGCCCGCGTTTTATGTCGTCCCTCGGCTGGCCGACTGGCTCCACGAAACCGCGGCGGCTTGGTGCGCCGGGCGGCCGGGTTGGTTCTATTGAGTGCCGGTGCGTTCCTCGAAGCGACGCGTCCGCAGCTCGACAAGGGGTTGCTTCAATCGTTCTCGGGCACCATGGCCAGGGCCGTGTCCTGGTAGGCGTGAAAAAGCCGGTGGCAAAAGCGATCCCAGCGCTGGCAGACCTCGATGGTTTCGGGGTTCAAGGCCAACAGGTCGGGATGGGCGAGCAGGGTTTCGATTTCCTCCACGAACTGCTGTACCACCCCGGCGGGTGCACCGGCCAGCACGCTGCGGACGAACTCGGCCGGCGGATACCACGGCGCCGCCCGCTGCAGGTCGCGGTGGATCTGGGTCAAGAGGACGTTGCGCGGCCCCTCCCACAGTTCGTTGACCGCCGCGTCACGGTAGAGCCGCGGCAGGGCCGAAAAATCCTCCATCACCCCGTGGCCGCCGAACAGGCTCATGGCCAGGCGCAGCACGTCCGGGCAGTCCCAGCTGGCGGTGATTTTCTGGAGCATGATCAGCTCGCGCACGTCCCAGCGCTTCTTTTTCGTTTCCACCGGTTGATCGGTTCGCGCTCCGGCAAACCCGCCGGGCAGGGCCAGCACGTCCCGGTAGAGACGGAAAGCCCCGGCCAGGGTGCGCTTGGCGCTGCGCTCGATCTCGGCCAACTGGCCCGCCACCAGGGGAAAGCGGTTCAGCGGCTGGCCGAAGGCTTCGCGAAATTCGCTGTACTTGGCCGCCTCGCGCCAGGCGCGCATCATGCTGGCCGCCCCGGAAAGACCGACGGTGAGACGCGAGTAGGTCAGCACGATGCCCACCACGTTAGCCAGCCCCCGCTCCAGCGGGCCCACCGGGTAGGCCACGGCCCCGTTGAGGGTGATCTCGGCGGTGGTCAGCTCGCTGGTGCCCATCTTCCACTTGATCCGGTCGATGGTAAAACCGTTGCGCCGCTCGCGCTCCCGGTCCCCCGGCAGCCAGGAGGGCATGACGAACAGCCCCACCTTTTCCGAGCCCCGGGGCTTGGCGGTGACGATGGCGTAGTCGGCATGGGTGGCCGAGCAGAAGAACTTGGTGCCGTAGAGGCGCCACACCCCGTTTTCTTCCACGGCCTCCAGGACGTTGGCCGGCACGTCCGAGCCGCCCTGGATCTCGGAAAGGTACTGGGCCCCGATGGCGAAATCGCCGTCGATCCCCTCCTTGCAGTGGCGCAGGATGCGCTGCAGTTCCGGGGTTTGGGCATACGGTTCGATGGCCGCCACCAGCCCCTCGGTGCAGGTGAGCGGACAGGCGATGCAGGCCTCGCCGTTCTGGTAGATCACGAACATCTTGATCAGTTTGACCCAGGGGTGGGTCTTTTCCGAAAACAGGGCCTCGCCGAAGACCTCCCGTTCCATCACCTCGCTCTCGTGGGGTCGCACGATGCGATCGATGCGGTTGTGGTGGCCGTCGTAGTGCATCAGGTAGGGCCGCTTTTCCGGCCAGGCGCTGGCTTCGGCCATCCGGCGCCAGCGAAACGAGGCCTTTTTTGAAACGTCTCGGGCGGCGGCGTCCACCATCTCGGCCATCTCGCCGCAGAAAGTGCGCACCACCGCCTGGGCGAAGGGATCGTCGGCGTAGTAGTCACAGCTTTCCCGCCACTCCAAGAACGCGTTGAAACTGTAGGGATTGTCACGGTTCGGAAGGCTCATGGGACCTCTCTTTTGGTTTGCTTGTTCCCGTTGTGCGGTGGTTCCCGGACCTATCCATAGCGCTTCCAGGAAGGCGGGATCAAGCAAGATGCGTTAACGCGGCGCAGGCCGGCTTCAGGAACCGCGCCACCGGCCGGTGGCAACGGCAACCGGTCGGCCGCGAAGTGGCGCGTCAGCCGCCGGCGCTCATCCAGGGGGAGCCGGCCGCCGCGATGGGCTCGAGGCAGATGCAAAAAGAAGGCGGGACGGGCTAACGAATGAATTCCTCGGTCAAGCGGTACGCCTCGTCGTCGGTGAACTGGCGTGGCGGGTGCTTGAAGAAATAGGAACTCGGCCCTTCGAGGGCGCCGGCAAACCCCCGTTGCAGGGCCAGCTTGGTGCAACGGATGGCGTCGATGACCACCCCGGCCGAGTTGGGCGAGTCTTCCACCGACAGGCGCAGCTCCAGGTTCATGGGAACATCGCCGAAGAGCTTGCCCTCCATGCGGATGAAGCAGACCTTGTTGTCGTTTTGCCAGGGCACGTAGTCACTGGGCCCCACGTGGATATTGTCGTCTTCCAAGGGATGTCGGCAGACCGCCTGAACCGCTTCGGTCTTTGATATCTTTTTCAGTTTCAAGCGGTCGCGGTTGAGCATGTTGAGAAAGTCGGTGTTGCCGCCCGTGTTGAGCTGGTAGGTCCGCTCCAGCTCGACACCGCGTTTGGAGAACAGGTCGGTGAGCACCCGGTGCACGATGGTAGCGCCCAGTTGGCTCTTGATGTCGTCGCCCACTACCGGCAGCCCCTTGGCCGCGAAGCGCGCCGCCCACTTTTTGTCGCTGGCGATAAAGACCGGCATGTTGTTGATAAAGGCCACACCGGCCTCCAGGGCGCACTCGGCGTAAAACCGCACCGCCTGCTCGGATCCCACCGGCAGGTAGTTGAGCAGGATTTCGGCCCCGCTGCGGCGCAGGCTTTCGACCACGGCCGCCTTGTCCGGCTCGGGGGCCGTGGCGGGCACGAAGGTGCGGTGGTCCGGGTACTGGCGCATGTGATCGGAGAGGCCGTCGAGAATCGGGCTCATCTCGACGATCACGTTTTGCGGCGGGATATCCCGGCGAAAGACATAGGTGCAGTTGGGAGGAGCAAAGATGGCCTCCGAAAGGTCCTTGCCCACCTTGCGGGCATCGATGTCGAAGGCGGCGACCACCCGGATATCGCTGGGACGAAACCCTCCAATGACCGGGTGCATCAGGCCGATGGGGTCGCGGTCGGGATTTTTTTCGTATCCGTAAATTCCCTGGATCAACGCGCTGGCGCAGTTGCCGATGCCCACAATGGCGATTCGAATTTCTTCCATCGGCGCAATTCCTCCGCATGAGACGAGGTACCCGAAATAAACGCGTGGCCCTTGGCAGGATGTCACCTTAGCCGGATTGACCCATGTTGGCAACCAGCGTCAACGCAGCCGGCCAATAATTTTGCGGTCCCCGTGGCTTCCGGTTTTCTTAACAAAAACAGAATTTTTATGCGACACTCGCCCCCGACGGCCCTGAAAAAACCACCTTCAAGCCACCGGCGCCTCGGTCTTCATCAACCGTCGTGCCCGGCGCATCCGTCCGCCGGCGGTGCTCGCCGTCAATACCAGGTAGAGCGTCGCTCCGGTCCACAGCAACAAACCCCGGGCGGAGGGAGCAACCGCCAGCGCAAGCGACCACCCCACCAGGTACACGGTCCTGGCGGCCCGTTCCATCATGCCGCCGCTCAATGGCACCCCGAGACTTTCAGCCCTCGCCTTGCTGTAGCTGACGAGGAAACTGGCGGTCATACAGGCGGTCATCATCAAGCCGCCGGCCAGTGGATGGTGATCAGGCCAAAACAACACCCAGAGGCCCGCCAGGTAAAACCCGTCGGAAATCCGGTCGAGGCACGAGTCGAAAAAAGCCCCGTAGGCGGAAGGCGACCCTTGCCGGCGGGCCAGCATGCCGTCCATGGAATCGGCCACACCGGAGCCGAGAATCAGGACGGCACCGGCCAGCGGGTGCCAGAGGAAGCCCAGCGGGACCATCAACGCCAGCAGCAGGCCGGTCAAGGTGGCCCGGTCCGGGGTCATCCCCATGCGCTCGGCCAGCGGCATCAAGCGGCGCTCCACCAGTGCCAGGTAGCGGCGTCCGATCCATGTCTCTCGCATCGTTCCCCCGTCGGCCGGCGGTTGCAGCCGTCAACCGCTTCTCCGACCCGCGCGTTGTCATACCTTTTATGATGCGGATCTTCAAGCCCCGTGATGCCTTTCTCAAAGTCCCAGGTAGGCCTTGCGCACCGTGTCGGAAGCGAGCAGTTCCTTGGCCGGGCCTTCCTGCACGATGCGGCCGGTCTGGAGCACATAGCCGCGGTTGGCGATTTCCAGCGCTTCCTGGACCATCTGCTCCACCAGCAAGATGGTGGTTCCCTTGCGATTGATTTCCACCACCGTGGCGATGACCTTTTCCACCAGGGCCGGCATCAGCCCCAGCGACAGCTCGTCGAGCATCAGCAGCTTGGGGCCCGACATCAGGCCCCGGGCGATGGCGCACATCTGCTGCTCGCCGCCGCTGAGGGTTTCAGCCACTTGCCCGGCCCGGTCGGCAAGAATCGGAAAGAGGGTGAAGACCTCCTCGAGGCGCCGGTCGATCACGGCGCGGTTTTTTTCGGTGTAGGCCCCCAGCTCGAGGTTTTCACGCACGCTGAGCTTGGCAAAGAGGCGCCGGCCTTCGGGCACGTAGCTGATTCCCTTGGCGAGCATGGCGTAGCCGGGGGTGCGGGTGACGTCTTCTCCTAGAAAACGGATCCGCCCCCGGGTCGGGTGCACCAGGCCGGCGATGGCCTTCATGGTGGTCGATTTGCCGGCCCCGTTGGCGCCGACAATGGCCACGATTTCCCCCTGGCACACGTTCAGGGAAACCCCGTGTACCACCGGCACGCCGTCGTAAGCGCAGTGAACTTCCTCGATTTCCAGCATTGCGTTGTTCATGAAGCCCCCGCCTGCTTCATCGTCTTGAGCCGTTGGCTGAATTTTTCCCCGAAGTAGGCCTTGATGACCGTCTCGTTGGCCACCACCGCGGCCGGGCGATCCTCGGCGATCTTGATGCCGCCGTCCAGGACCACGATCTTGTCGGCGATGGGCATGATCGCTTCCATGATGTGCTCCACCATCAGGATGGTGATCCCCTCATCGCGCAGCCCCCGGATCAGGCCCACCATCTGGCGCACCTCGGTGGAGGTGAGCCCCGCCACGGCCTCGTCGAGCAGCAGCAGCTTGGGGCCGGTGGCCAGCGCCCGGGCCACCTCCAGGCGCTTCTTGTTGCCGATGGTCAGGTCGCCGGCCGGCCGGTCCTTGTCCCCTTCCAGGAAACAGGTCTTCAGGCAACGCAGGGCGATTTCCATCGCCCTGTCCGAATCGGCCTGGCGCAGGTAAGCGCCCACGAGGATGTTTTCCAGGACGGTCATCTCCTTGAGGGGGCGCACCACCTGGAAGGTGCGCGCCATGCCAAGGCGAGAAACCTTCCAGGCGGGCAGGCGGGTAATGTCGCGGCCGTCGAAGACGATGCGTCCCGCAGTGGGTTTGTACATTCCGGCGAGGCAGTTGAATATCGTGGTCTTGCCCGCGCCGTTGGGTCCGATGAGCCCGACGATGGTTCCCGCTTCGACCTGGAAGGAAACATCGCGGTTGGCCACCAGCGACCCGAAGGTCATCGTCAGGTTGTCCACCTCGAGAAGGGCCATCTTACGCTCCTGCATCCGGCAAGGCCCCGGCCCGGCGCCGCCGGGCGCGAAAATCGGTCACAATGCCCATGATTCCCCGCGGCTGCTTGACCATCATGAGCACGATGATCAGGCCGAAAATAACCAGGTCCACCCCGCTTCCCAGCACGGTGAGATAGGCGCGGGTGTACTCTTGCAGCGGGATGAGGATCATGGCTCCCAGCAGCGGCCCCCAGAAATTGCCCAAGCCGCCGAGAATCGTGATGAGCACGAATTTCATCGACATCTCCAGCGACATGACCATGGGCGGATCGACGCGGTAATTGTACTGGACGAAGAACCCGCCGCAAAGGGCCGCCAGGAAGGCCGAGAAGGCCATGGCCGACAGCTTGACCGCCGTGCTGTTGACGCCCAGCGACTCGGCCGTCTCCTGCCCCTCGCGCACCGCCCGCAGGTAGTAGCCAAGCCGGTGGGTCTCGATCCAGCGCACGATGCCGAAAATCAGAACGAACAGGGCCAGCGCGCCGTAGTAGAAACCGACCTTAGTCTGCGACCAGACGAAATTCACCCACCCGTCCGGCAGGATGGGATAGTCGAGCCCCAGGGCCCCGCCAACCCAGTCCCAGACCATGAACAATCGGTTGAAGATTTCAACGATGGCAAACGTGGCGATGGCAAAATAATGGCCGCTGAGGCGAAAGCACGGCCAACTGATGAGTACCGCCACCACCGCGGCCAGCAAGGCGCCGGCCAAAAACCCCGGCCAAGGGGTCAGCCCGTAGGTGACCACCGCCATGCCGGCGCCGTAGGCCCCGATGCCGAAGAACACCGAATGGCCGAAGGAGGTCTGACCGGCATAGCCGCTGACGATGTTCCAGGACTGGGCCATGCTGGCATACAGCAACACCATGATCATCACATGGGCACGAAAGCTGTTGCCGATAACCCCCGGAATCAGCGGCAGTGCAGCCAGCATTACCACCAGGGCCCCCCAGACGAGGTCACGCTGTTGAAAGCGGGTTGTTTTCATCGGCTCCTACCATCCAAACAGGCCCTTGGGCCTGACCATCACGACCACCAGGTAAAGCATGAACACGGCGACGTATTTGAACACCGGCGCGATGTAGAACCCTGCCAGGGCCTCCACCAGGCCGATGATCAACGCGGCCACCAGGGCCCCGGGGACGCTGCCGAAGCCGCCCAGGGCCACGATGAGAAAGGCGATGAGCCCAAAGAGGCTGCCCACCTCGGGGTGAACGGCCAGATACGAGGTCATCAGGCCGCCGGCAATGCCGACGCAGGCGCCGCCCATCCCGAAGACCAGCAGGTAGATCCGGTCGGTATGGATCCCCATCAGCTCGGCGGCCTCGCGATCCATGGCGGTGGCCTGGATCGCCCAGCCCAGACGGGTCTTTTTGATCAGGTAATAGAGGGCCAGGAGCATGATCAAGGAAAAAACGCCGGTGACCAACTGGGGCAACCCGATGACCACGCTGCCGATCATGACGGTCTTGCCGCCGAGCAGGGTGTCCTGAAGGAGCCGGAAATTGGGCGAAAACCTGTTCATGCAGAGGTTTTTAAGAAAGAGGGAAAGACCGAAAGTGGCCAGCAGCGGCGGCATGGCCGACTTGCCGATGCAGTGGGAGATGACCAGCCGGTAGGTCAAGGCGCCGATGATAAACAGGAAAACCCCCGAGGCGATCCAGGAGACCACCGGGTCGACGCCGGCGAGAAACCCCAGCCAGAAGCTCAGGTACATGGCCACCATGAGAAACTCGCCGTGGGCGAAGTGAATCACGTCCATCACGCCCCAGATCAGACTCAGCCCGGCGGCCACCAGGGCGTAGAGCATCCCGGTCAACAGGCCGTCGATGATCACCTGGGCAAAAATATCCATGGCATCCCCTCCGGTCGGGCGGGACGGGCCGGAGGCCAGGTCGAGACCTCCGGCCCGGGTCAGCCGGTTTTAAAGGACGATCAACGCTTGCCCCAGGGTGTCATGGGAACGGTGGCGGCCTGCTCGGCATAGCTCGGCGGGAACACCGGCATGTACTTGCCGCCGTGGAGCTGGGTGATGATGCTGGTGGCCTTCATGTTCTGCCCACCGGGGCCGAAGGCGACCTTGCCGCCCAACGAGAGGGGAGAATCGAAGGTTTCGGTGCGCAGGATCTTGGCCACCTTCTCCACGTCCAGGCTGCCGGCCTTCTCGATGGCCTGGGCCAGCACCAGCAGGGCGACGGCTTCCTGAATGGAGTCGCTATCGAAGGGGACGCCGACCTTGGCGGTGTAGATCTTTTCCACCGCCGCCACGTCGGGCATGTACTTGGCGCCTATTTCCGGCGAGTAGCCGGTGCCGCCCATGAAGAAGTCGCCGTCCGGGCCGAGCTGCTGGGCGATCTTGGGGTCCTGGTAGCCGGTGCAGTAGTTCAGGGCCACCTTGGGCAGCCAGTTCATCTGCTTCATGGTGCGCACCCAGAGGGTGTAGTCGCCGCCCAGGCAGGCGCCGAAGACCGCGTCGGGGTTCTTGGCCTTGAGGGTCTGCACTTCGCTGTTGAGGTTCGTCGCGCCGGGGTTGAAGGCCACGTCGGCCACCACCTCGAAGCCGGTTTCCTTGGCCGCGGCCTTGCCCTCGTCGGCGGCATGCTTGCCGAACTCGGTGTTCTCGTAGATCAGGCCGACGGTCTTGATCCCGGCGTTCTGGTTCTGGTTGAGCCACTGGATGTATTCGACGAATTCGTGGGACTCGGTCTTGTCGGTGGGCGCGCAGCGGAAGAAGTACTGGTAACCGCGTTCGGTGAGGGCTGCCGAGCTGGAGCAGCCGCTGAGGAAGATGCGCTTCATGCGCTCGGCCACCGCCGAGGCCGGCTTGGTCACGGCGCTGTTGTAGCAGCCGATCATCGCCCAGACCCCTTCCTGGTTAAAGAGGCGCTCGGCTTCGGACTTGCCCACGTCCGGTTTGCCCTGGTGGTCAGCGACCACCAGTTGGATCTTGGTGCCGCCCAAAATCCCCTCCTGGGCCGCCAGGGGCACGTTGAACTCGGGATGGGCGTTGTTGATCACCTCCGCGGCGGTTTCCACGGCCGCCACGCAACGCTGGCCGGCGGTGGCCACCGGACCGGTCAGGGGAAAAACCACCCCGATCTTGAGCACCTTGTCCGCGGCCAGGGCGCCGCCGGCAAAAAGGCCCAGGGTGAACACACACAGACCGAAGACAGCCAACAGCTTACGTGTTTTCATGTTCCCGTCCTTTCTCTAAGTGTGTTGCGCGCCAAAACGGCCCTCCAGGCGGGCCGATACCTCCGAAAGACCTCCGTCCCCTGCGGGACGATATGTCAGAAAGCTTAGAAACCCAAACACTTGGG
>Ga0190344_1000148_pt1 | contig 44575 bp, 44 predicted proteins | sample 48721323_MG_FD_161662 | JGI IMG/M metagenome (GOLD analysis project Ga0190344, IMG submission 161662) | Hydrothermal vent microbial mat bacterial communities from Southern Trench, Guaymas Basin, Mexico - 4872-13-2-3_MG | ecosystem: Environmental > Aquatic > Marine > Hydrothermal vents >... | reverse complement strand
CATGGCTGATATCTAATACGGTTTCAGGTGTTAAGGCTTTGCCTAGCGGGGGTGTTAAGAAACTCCGCCCGGCTTTGCGAAATACTTCTACTACCACCGCGACTTGCTCACTGGAAACATTGGCTAAGGTAGCTATTTTGGCTAATTTAACCGGACGGCGCGTATTATTTGCTCCCGTGAGATTGCGAAATAAGGTTTCAGCAATTTGTTGTTGAGCGGGATCAAGTTCAGCGTAGGCTCTATCAGCATGTTGGGATAGCGCCTTTTCTAGTCCACCGATCTTGTTATAATGCTTTAAGGTTAAAATGGCGTGATCAGGATTTTCGGCATGAGCCAGTCGCCACATCCGCATTAACGCATGTTGTAATACCGGCAATTGATCTTGATCATTGCTGACTTGATTAAGTAAACGATTCACCAAGGCGGGTTCGACTTCATCGCCAAATACTTGCGCTGGTAACTCAATCGCCTCCCGCAATTGATCACGAGTTAAGCGGGGAGGCAAAAAAATGCCTTGATTAATGGCTTCCGGCAAGCCCTGAAATAGCGCGCAATCACGAATATATTCATCGCGCATGGTAATGACGACATATATATTGATATGTCCTTGTTTTTGAATCGGGGCGCGAGTACGTTGGGCGGTGGTTAATAATAGCGACACAAAGGCTGCGGCCTCATTAACATTATCTTTGCCCCGATCATAATAGCGGAAAATTTCTTCAAATTGGTCCACTAATAATAATAGATGCGTGTCGGGCGGCAAGGGTGTGTTTTGTAAAATTTCATGGAGACTGAAAGGCCCTCGGCTCAAACTGGCTGATAAAGAAGCTGCGGCATCGGTATTCTCTTCAGTAGAATAGGTGGCGTAAGCCTTTCCTAATATGGATTCATCCAATAACACTTGGGCTAAGTTAGGATATGGAGAATTGCCGGGACGCATTTCTGCGATTCGCCAATGGATACCGGCTTCGCTCAAAAAACCGGCTTTTAAACCGGCTAATAAACCGGCACGAGCGAGTGAAGATTTACCACAGCCGGAAGGGCCAACTATTGCTAGAAATCGGGTTTGCCCTAATTTTTCTAACAGTTGATCGGTATGTTCCTCGCGCCCAAAAAAAATGCCGGTTTCATTTTGTTCATACGGGCGCAAACCGGGATAAGGAAATGGATTAGTCATAACGGTAAAGTCTGTATAAAAGACGGTAAACAAGTGTTATCTTTTAAGATTGCACACTCAAAAAACTGCCGATTGGGTAATTTCAGGCCTCAAATTGGAAGGGGCGTTTCCAGGGGCGTTGCCCCTAGCTTTAATAATACGCCCCTTTGGGGCTAATAGAGTTAGCCCCAACGGGGCGATATTAATGCAGCCAGGGGCGCCGCCCCTGGCAAGCCCCAACGGGGCGGATTAATGATTAATGATTAATGATTAGCCCCAACAGGGCGATATTAATATAGCCAGGGGCACCGCCCCTGGCTTTTGGCTGAGTACGGCAATGATTTTTAAGGACTGCTTCTCATTCATTTGACACGCCATTGAAAATGATCAGGTAAATTGGCACGATTATAAATATTGCTTCGCACTTTGAGAAATTTTAACTGTCTTTCTATCACCGTCATCAGAGTGAGACGGGCTTGTTTCGCTTGTTTGGTTTTGGGTTTTGGACGATCTTCTTCTAAGAATAAAATGGCAGTTACCTTATTTATTTTTTTAGAAAATAGATACTTGCAAAATGCTTCTAGTTCTAAGGAAGCATGGCGATGGGCACCATAGAGACTTGCTATGGTATCTCTGATCTTTTGAGCAAACTCGATGGCCAATTCAGCACTATTAATGCGCTTTTTATTGGCAATTCGATCACCTCGGAAGTCTTTCGCTTCAATCATAAATAATTCCGTCTCAGATAAGGCTAAAATATCGACCGCTTTAGTGTTTTGACATTTTAATGCCTTTTGTTGCTGAAAACGACATTCATCATATTTAATGACTCGCCATTCTTCCGGGAAGAAAAAGTGCAAATGGCCCTCTTGAATAACGGTCATAATTGTCCCTCGTAGAACAATTGTTGCACTCTATCATCTTGTGCTAAAATCTCATCAAGCACCGTAATTGTTGCTAATTCTTCCAATAAGCCACCCTGTTCAACTTGGGCTTTCCTTGGTACTAAACTAATAAATTGAGCCGGAATCTTGCCTTTTGATATTTCTACTCGTACCGATAATTCTTTCATCAAGAAAAAACTATGCGTCGCCAAAATCACTTGCATGTTGTATGTTTCAACGAGTTCAATCAGTGAAGAGGCGAGTTGAGTCAATATTTTGGCATTTAAATCCACCTCCGGTTCATCCCAAAATAATAAGTTTTTGAGTGAGCCGTTAGCAGCAAGGTAAGTCAGAGTGCCTATTTTACGCAGCCCTTCCGCAACGAGTGAAATTTCCATCTCCTTTTTGCCGCTGGGTTTGAGATAGAAACGTCCTTCCTTTAATCTCAGTTGTCCACCCACAATGGTTTCTAGTGGCTTAATAAAGGTAGTGTACCGTTTTGCTCTTGAGCCTTTTAGTAAAAAGCCACTTAAGGCTTTGCAAAGATCGGGATAGGTTTCATCAACCGTTAATTCGCGTTCATCATAGAGCTTGACAAAACCTGGGTAAAACGACAGCACTTCTTTGCTCGGCAAAAAAATCGGTGGTGCTGACGGAAATTCCATCGGCGTTTGGAGTATTTCTACTTCTTTTTGGGTGTTTGAGCTAAAAGCGAATTTTAAACGCTGATGATCATTTGTAGAAAACATTTCAGCCTCAATTTTAGCTTTTTGCCGTCCTCCATCACGGTGAAATAAGTGCCCTAATTTATCGGGTTTGAATATGCCTACCAATTTTTCCGCAATACGACGCTGCCACCAACTTTTACTCCCTTTTGATGAGATTTTCCCGGGGATATTTTGATGTTCTGCGGCAGCTTCGTGCCAAATAGCGGCAACAGTATAAGCCAATTTTAACAGGTGGCTTTTACCGGTATTATTTTCCCCTATGATCACATTTAAACCGGGTGAAAATTCAATCTCTGCGTCAGAAAAGAGGGTGAAATTTTTAGTTTTTAATGATTTTAACATGTTGTTATTTATCGTGTTTATGGAAACAAAATAACCTGTTCAGATTATAACAACAATAATTTTTATGTTGTAGGAGATATGCCAGTATGAAAATTTACGACAGCCGGAAGGGCCAACAATTGCTAGAAATCGGGTTTGCCCTAATTTTTCTAACAGTTGATCGATATGTTCCTCGCGCCCCAAAAAAATGTTGTTCATACGGGCGCAAACTGGGATAAGGAAATGGATTATTCATCGCAGTAAAGTCTGTATAAAAGACGGTAAACAAGTGCTATCTTTTAAGGTAGCACAATCAAAAAACCGCAGATTGGGTAATTTCATGCCTAAAGGCGGTTTCTCGGTGGGTGACTTGTTAAAGACGGCAATGATTTTTAAAGACTGCTCACGCCGACTTCGTATACATAGGCGTAATTGTGCGCGAGCCCATTCATCCAAGGTATTGTCGTAGAGCATGATAACGGCATCACAATCTTGTAAGTTATTTTCTATATCCTTGCGTTTTTCAGCCGGTGTCAATTCTCCTAAGCGTGGTAGCGCCGAAGCCAGACCCTTTTCCAGTAAAATGTCACCAATTTCATCGGCTAATGCTTGATCTTTGGGTACGTTATTGATAAAGATAAACTGATAACCTGATAAATTTTGTGAACTTTGTTGTGACAGCATGGCTTTTTGCCGTTTTTCTGCTTCGCGCTGTTTTTGCTCTTCAATTTTTTCAAGTCGCTGGATGAGATATTGCTTAAATTCTTCTAGGCTGGTTGCCATGACTTGAGTAGAATCTAAGAAGTCTCTTTGATCTGTGTCTGTGAGACTGTTTAAATCTAATTGCGGATCACGCCATTGCAAAATCGGTAAATGTGTAACGGCTTGGGCAGATTGATATTGCAATGATGGCGTACTCATGCCCGGAGGGCGAAATGGCTTAGATTGGCTTAATAATTGTACAAATAATGTGGCTTTTTGTAAATCGGCTTCAATTGCTTGGCGTAATTGCTCAGTCGGATTATCCCCCGGAAAAAAATACAGGGCGTCTGGTACAATTTGTATATTATATTGTTCAAGATAGCGTTTCACTTGATTACGCTGTTCTTGTAAATCATCCGTGACTTCTGCTAGGAAAATGGTCGCGCGGGGTTTGAGTGCAACCGTTGGTGTACGGTGCTGGGAAGGTGCGCTGGGTGCTCTGGCTGATTTTTTGAGTTGTTTCAGCTTATCTACTAATTCACGTCCTAAATCTTCAACTAAATTATAATATTCCCGTTCCTCTTTTGGATCAGGCTGTGGTTTGGCTAAGGTACGAGTTTTGTTGGTATCATCACGTCGCCAAAATCTATAACCCCGTAAATCGCTTAATTGAGGAAGTCGTTCTTCTACATCATCGTGTTCAATCACAAACACGCACCCGGAATGGGTATCCACTTGATCTAAAAACGCATTGAGTTCTAAATGACACCATGATGATGCTAGATAGCCAGGGGACAAAATCAGCACCAAGGTAGCAGAATTTGTTAAATGTTCAAGTGTTTCGGGGGTGGCGGCACTATTGCCCCGTAGCTCATAGTCCATCCACAGTGAAAAAATATCGGTGCTTCCTAATTTTCTTCCCAATTCGATTTTAAGGCTCTTTATCAGTGTTGTCACCCAGCCCTCATTAACTCCTGGCGGGATTTGATTATCGACATGGGCATAGCTCACAAAAATATCGTGTTGGTAGTGAGGTACATAAACAGACATGGTAGTCAATTATAAAAGTTTGAAGTATAAATATAAAACATATCGAGTGTTTGGGAAGGAAAGCTGCCAAACTAAAGTTTGGACTCTTGAGTCCTGCCAAACTAAAGTTTGGACTCCTGAGTCCTGTTTCAATAGGGCCATGAGTTGAAATTCCTTGAGCTATTATGCGATATGGCCCACAATTGTGACAAAAATGGCTCAAATTGAATATACCACTCCCAAACTAAAGTTTGGACTCCTGCCAAACTAAAAACGACGCTAAATTCGCGGAGCGAATTTAGCGTCGTTTGGACTCCTGAGTCCTGACAAACCCGTTGCTACCTTTTTACCATTTAATTCCAGGCGCATCGGACGAAGTTGCCCATTTGTAACATCCGCCACCTGATCTCCCTAAACCGCCACTACAACTATCAAGTTCAAAACACTGTTGCTTAGTAAGCGTTTTATGGTAAATGGTATCGGCCATAACCCATTTGAACTTGCCAGAAGAATTTTCCATCCAAAAACATTGTGGCTTTGTTACTACTACATTTACAGCCGCAATTGCATTCTTATGATCAGTCGAGTGAGTTCCATTAATGCACTGGTATTGCAGAGAGGTACGGTTGGTAATATAGTAAACACCGGGAGAGGTTGGTGCTTTAAATGAAGTGGCTGACTTGCCGTTTGCAGCAGAACCCGACCAAAATACCCGACTGACAAAACACTTGGAAAACACCCCGTTGATGCCGTAGTAGAATTGGATTATACATCCCGGGCAATAAATGTTACCCGTCTTTGTGCGTTCTTTCCAATTCATGGAAAGACTGACATTTTCTCCAGGCGAGACTGTAATGATATTGCCTTGACCATTGAGAGATACGTTGTAGGTCATATTCCGGCCTACATAATCAATGGACTTCGGATTGGGAATTGCAACAAGGTGGTAAAGTTGTTGGATTTCGTTTTCGGATAAGGCGCGGTTGTAAATGCGTACCTCATCAATAACACCCTTGAAAGACATTTTCCCATGTGCAGTATGTGTTTGCCTTCCAATGAAGAATTGGGCGGTTTCATCTACATAAACCCCGGTCGTCGATTCCTTATATACCTTGAAACCATCAAGGTAAAATGTTGTTGTACTACCGTTATAAGTCACTACAAGATGATGAAAGGTGTCGTCATCAACAACTTTTCCACTGCCAAAATCTCCAATAACAGTACCACTCGCCCCCGTTCCTTGTAGGTTGGGAGAATAAAATCTAAATTCTCCGGGAATATAACGAGAGGTTCTGCTTTTCTCAATGTATACCTCAAAATGACTGCGTGATTTTAAGCCTTTCGATAACACAACTCGAAAAGCACTTCTGTCCAGTGGTGCTTTTATCTCGGCTGAGATCGAAAATTTGGAACTGATATTCGTTTTAACCTGTCCTAAATCAATGTAATCATCCTGTCCATCGAATTTATACGCGCTATCAGCATTTCCAAACCGATCCTCAGTCAAAGTCGCCCCATTGACTGTGCCATGATTGCCATTGCCACTGGCATCATTGGCATTACCATTAAACGGATAATGGGCAATTAATCCATCATTCAAGTCAGCCCAAGCAACGGGAAACCAAGATAACCCCATTGCCATCAAAAGTACGGTGCGTAATCCGCACCTAAGTTTTGCCATCGTATTTCTCCTCTAATTAAAAAAAATATTATCTGCCTAACATCGAAACTGAGGTACGAAACCCACCGGTTAATATATAAGGCGTATTTATTATTATAGCCAGGGGCGATGCCCCTGGCTATATTAATGTCGCCCCGTTGGGGCTTTTCTATTAGCCCTTTCGGTATGTATTATTAAAGCCAGTGTAACTACCTGGACGAAACCCACCCGACGCTCCAATGCCATTTCGTGTCGGGCAACCACAAGTCGGGCAACCACAAGTCGGGCAACCACAAGGGATTGCCCCTACGATCCGGATTGTCTGCTAGAGTCTTAAAAATGACAAAAGCGCAGTTTGTAACGGTGCAAAGTCTAAATCAATTCTCTAATGTTAGCAAGTCCATTTTCCTATCAACAATTAGCCGTCGATGATTAAGCCACTGCAATCCCATTAAAATGTGAGTAAATTCATCGCCACCAATCACCTCAATAGCAAATTCTTGATCATCAAAGAAAACGATCCCTGCATAAAGATTAAATCTAACAAATCCGCTGGCGGTTTGTTTTTCCTGTCTGTCAATAAAAGACCATCCTAAATCCTCTATATCTTGAGTATTCATGGCTAACCAATCAGTGAAGCCCGTATCTAGCAAGGCATCCACGGTTACGATTGAACTATCAACTGCCATTAAATCCATTTCAAAAAATAGCTCGCCCCTGCTGTTAAAGTGTCCTTTTTTCATATTCGACCACACGTCCCAGTTTCGTTTAAACACATTTCCAAGAGTATAGCGGTTGGATGTTTCTGTTTTGCTTTTTGCAAACACTCTTTTCGATCAGGGTCAATAAAATAATCACCACTGTCTGGTTCGATAATAATTGACCAACCGTAATGATCCAGCATTAATTGGGGTGCCACTTGGTTAAAAATCGCTCGACAACGTTGGCCGAAATTCTCATTTTCTGCCTTACGTCGCGCTATTTCTTCTTTAGAAAGTCGCGGTTTATCGGGGAAAAGAGGACTGCCCTGTGGTACTTTTCTTTTTGATTTTGGTTTGGTTTCCATAAAGTCATTTCTCCCGTTTGTGAACGGATATCTAAGTTTGCTATTTACAGCCTAAACAAGATTGATACTTTACGGTGACAACTTTTATTGCGAAAAATTGGCGCGTCTGATCCGTTTTTTTTTTCCGGTGCCGACGAAAGGTGTTTTTCTTGCCCACCAAAGGTGAGCAACAACGTTGCCAACCCCCTACAACGTTTTTAGTGTCATAGAGCGATTGATACCGCTTAATGAATGGGGCGTATAAGCTAAAGTATTGGCGGAGCCTTGTCAAGAGGTTTGCCTCAAAAAAAAATGAAAAATGAAAAATGAAAAATGAAGAATGAAGAATGAACATTTTTGATGATTCAATTCAAGCCTTGATGACGTGACGCATTGTTATTAGGGGGGTGTTCCAGTTGTCCTAGTGCTTGAAAGAAAAAGGCCTTCAATAAAATTAATGTCGTCAATTTGATAACATGGCCCTCAAAAGAAAGCTTATAAAATCACTTATCTGATAGACGTTTTTATAAGTCTTTGATTTTTGATGATTCAATTCAAGCCTTGATGACGTGAGGCATTGTTATTAGGGGGGTGTTCCAGTTGTCCTAGTGCTTGAAAGAAAAAAGGCCTTCAATAAAATTAATGTCATCAATTTGATAACATGGCCCCCAAAAAAACCTTCCATTTTTAGAAACTGTGGGATGCGATTAACAAAAACATGCGGGGCAAAGCGCACCCATGCTACGCCAGCTATTCTTTCGTCAGATGTTCAAGTCCTTCAAACATATCAGAAAGAGATTCTAGCACTTTAAATAAACCAAATATTATCACGCCATGATGGGCACCAAAGTTACCATTCATAATATCTTCAGATAATGTTTCCCATGCTTCAGATAATCCAGTGAGCAATAGGATGATGCCAATAATGATATTGACAGACGGACTTTCGACAAATTTTTTGATATATTTCATAGTAGCGCGTATCTCCTTTGATAATTCGACTCACCAGATGCTTGAGGTTTTGCTTATTCAGTTTAACTTCGTTGATCTTAGCTTCGCTGATCTTCGGTTCGTTTCAAGCGAAGCGAGATCAATCCTCCCTATTCGGCTTTGAAGATTTCTGCTATATAATCCATTTTATCAACAATATCAGTCGATCTTCTAGCAATTATTTGAATTGATTGATAAAAATTTGCTGTCTTTGAAAATATGGGGTTGCAAATGGCGCTAAAAGTGGTAACTTTTAATTAAAAATCAATCTATTAGTAAAATACAGTGCTTGAAAGAGAAGGGCCATCAATAAAATCAATATCATCAATTTGAAAAGATGGCCCTCAAAAGAAAGCTTACCAAAAAGAGTTTCAAAACAACGATCAATTATTAGTGGGACAAGTGGGATACACCCGTTATTAATTAGCAATTTTATTCCTTAGAAATCATTGCCTTATCAGCATGCGCGATTTAAGGCACCAAAACGGCGTTTTACGGCGTTTTAGTCGTTGGGTAAGTTTTTATACTCCTAACCTGAGTTCGTGGCTTTTTGAGAATAGCGGTTAACTCACTGATAATTAAGGAGATATTTCACCAAGCGTGCAGAACGAGGTTTGTCGCAGCCCTTCCCCCTAACTCCAAAGCCTTCTGTGTCAATCAAGGAAAGCTATATATAATCATAGCTTTAGCACAGGAGCCAACAGCTAAAGCAGTCGTCTAAAAGCTCAAGTACCCTAAAGGGCACTGCAAGAGGATTAGTTTTGGCAGTCGTCGTCCAAACTAGAGATTTTAATAAAAATAATTTAAAAACCGCAAGTAAGCCAACAACAGCTTGCACCAGTTGTCTAAGAGCTTAAGTACCCTAAAGGGCACTGCAAGAGGGTTAGTAGGCTTTAGCCTACTTTAGCTTTTAGACAACTGCTTTAGCTGTTGGCTGATGCTGTTGGCTAATGCTGTTGGCTAATGCTGTTGGCTAATGCTGTTGGCTGATGCTGTTGGCTGATGCTGTTGGCTGTTGCTGTTGGCTGTTGCTGTTGGCTGATGCTGTTGGCTGTTGCTGTTGGCTGTTGCTGTTGGCTGTTGATGGTATGGGGATTTCCGCTCTCCCGCACTAGAAAGTCGTCCAAACTAAAGTTTGGACTCTTGGATTTAACGCGTAATTTGTACTGCATTTTGCATTCGGTAATAGATGCCCATTTCGTCGTTTTTTAAGACGTTCAGGGTGCCGCTGATGATAATCGGGTCAAAAGTCGTTTCTATGCCGTCTTTGGCATAGACTTCTATTAGGCCTTCAGGGCCTGCGGGTAGGCAGAAAGAACAGGTGGGCGGATTGATCGATAATAGAAAATGTTGTTGTTTTTCAGTTTGTTCTAGTGGCATCATAAAGCCTTGCACTTTCACTTTTTTGCCATTCAGCGCGTCAATTTCTTGGTGAAAAGAGGGTACTTCGTTTTTTAGGGTGACTTTAGCTAAGGTTTTCCATGAGACGACGCCGGGTAATTCTTCTAAGGGATCAGTGTTTTCCGTTGGATTGTTGTTGACGGTAATAGAGAGTGCGGTAGATAAACCGGCTTTATTGGTTATGGTAATGGTGTCTTTTCCAAGCGCGGCGGCTACTAATAACGTGGTGATTTGACCATAGTTATCAGTCAGTAAATTAGTTTCTGTGAAGAAATTGCCATTTTCGGAGGAAATGAATAAGGGTTGATTGAGGATACTGTCGCCATTTTGGTCTTCTAGGGTGGCAATTAATTCTAGTGTATTGCCTACTGTCATTTTGATTTCCGAGACTTCTCCCCAGCTTATCAGAGTGGACGTGGATACTTCAAGGCGCAATTTCCCGGTGTCGTTACTTGCGACGGAGACGTTATTGGCGTTAGTAGGGCCGTTTTCGCTACAAGCGATTAAACTGAGTAGTAGTGTTAATAGAGATAATTTAACCAAATTGCACTTCGTATTTTTTGTCATCTCGACATTACCATATTGGGTGGGTACTACAAAATGAAAAAGGAAAAGATGAAAGCCAGGGGCGCTGCCCTTGGCTTTATTAATATCGCCCCGTTGGGGCTTGCTAGCCAGGGGCGCTGCCCCTGGCTTTATTAATATCGCCCCGTTGGGGCTTGCCATTGTCATCATTACTAGTGATCCAATTTATCCGTTTGATAGAGTTTTAGCAATATCAGTACGCCAGGGGCGTTGCCCCTGGCTTTATTAATATCGCCCCGTTGGGGCTTGCTATTGTCATCATTACTAATGTTCTAATTTATCCGTTTGATAGAGTTTTAGCAATATCAGTACGATATGCTTGAATTGCCGGTAACAGTGCTGAGGCGGTACCGATGAGGATTGCTAAGCCAAATAGCGTATATTCTTCTTTGATGTAAGTCCAGCCGGTTAAGTGGAGTTGTTGGGCTTGGTTTAACCAGATTCCTAGCATTTCAGTGACGATATGTCCTAGTAGTAAGCCTAATAGGGTGCCTAGCAGGGCCATTAAAAGGCCTTCAAATAGGAGTTGCCATAGTAGGCGAGTTTTTCCGGCACCCAAGGTTCGCATAATGGCTAAGTCATAACGACGTTCTTTGAGCGCGTGGTAGAGGGCGATAAACATGCTTAAGGTGGCTGTGATAATCAGTAGAATGCCAAAGGCTCGTAAAGTGTCTATGCCAAAGCCAACGAGTTTTAGCAGTCGCGCTGTTTCAAGTGCTGGCGAGGCCGCTTGTAAGGCACTTTTGCTATTAATCATACGAGGAAGAGCTACTGCTGCCAGCGGAGATTGGTATTGAATCAGTAAGGCCGTTATTTGGTGTTCATCGTCGGTGATGTTGTCGTGAGACGGTTGTGTTTCGTTAGGCGCATTATGAGCTTGGGTTGCTGTCACTTCTTCGTCATGCTCATGTTCCTTGGTATGGGAACGTGTTTCATGTGCCGGTTTATCGGCGTTGGAACGAGTCTGATGTTTGTCATGTTCTTGTTCGTCTGCGTGGGAATGAGTCTGATGTTCGTCATGTTCTTGTTCGTCTGCGTGGGAACGAGGCTCGTGTTTATCAGGTTTCGGTTCATTCGCGTGGGAATGTTGTTCATGTTCTTGTTGCTGTTCGTGGACTTTCCAGACGCTTTCTAGATCAGTCAAGATTAGGCGATCTATTATTGTGCCGGTTGGTTTTAGTATGCCAGTGACAGTGTATTTGTATTCGCCGTGTAGATGTTCTGCTGTTCCATGTGTTAAACCATGTGCCCCGATAAACGGTGCGCCGACATTTAAGCCGGTTTGCCGCGCCACTTCGGCCCCTAGTGTGGCTTCTAATGGTTTTTGCCATAAACGCCCTTGTGCCAAAGAGGCTTTGTAATGCGCTGGATAGGTAGGTGTGGTGCCCACAATTCGATAGCCGTGATAGTTGTCACCTAGGGCTAAAGGTATCGCGGTTTTTACCCGTTTGTGCGACATGAGTTTTTTCGCTTCGCGAAGCGGAATATTGCCGGTGGGAATATCGGCATGGTAGATACTGGATAGAATCAGTTGCAGTGGACTGCCTTTTGCGCCGACGACTAAATCAATGCCGCGAGAATCGTGCAACAGTCTCTGTTCAAGTTGTTGGCTGAAGAGTAGTAGCACTACGATGGTGCCCATGCCAAGTGCTAGTAGCAATAGGTTTAAAAAGGTGTTCAATGGGTTGGTACGCAAATAGGCACCGCTTAATGTTAATAAATTCATGTCAGTTGGAAGTTTAAGTTATCAGTTATTAGTGTGGATTATACGGTGATGGCATGCACGATAGCTTTATACAGTCCTCAATGCTAAGGCGAATATCTCGCTATTAATGAAAAATGAAGAATGAAGGATAATAAATAAATAACGACATGGATTGAATATAAGCAAGGATTTTGGTAGTGGTGCAATGTGGGTGATATAAAAATAAATCGATAATCGAAAAATCGGTTTGATGGCGCATTCTCAAAAAAAGGTCATTATCAATCTTGAGTACCACTCTTTAGTACAACGGATACGCGAAATAAACGGATAAAATAACGCCATTTTCCACATATAAGTCATTTATTTATTTGATTATTCCTGTTTTTTACCCCATTCAAAATACTCAATCGGCAATCCGTTGATTTAACTGATTTTGGTTAAAATAATTTTACCAATATAACTTATTGAACAAGTTGGCATCACCCACATTTCAGGACTATCAGGATTTTTTCTGGGATTAGTCAATCCTTGTCGTTTTTCAGGCCAGATTTTAATTCAAATAACTACATGGATTGAATATAAGCCGGGATTTATTCTTGATTATACTCAATCTTTGTCGTTTGTAAGGCCATATTTTAATTTGAAAGCTTCTAAACGGTTTTATGGCCCTCAAACGAGTGTCAATAACCCTATAAAAATAATGGTAAAAAATGACAAGGATTGGATATAAGCCGGGATTTATTCTTGATTATACTCAATCTTTGTCGTTTGTAAGGCCATATTTTAATTTGAAAGCTTCTAAATGGTTTTATGGCCCTCAAACGAGTGTCAATAACCCTATAAAAAATAATGGTAAAAATGACAAGGATTGGATATAAGCCGGGATTTATTCTTGATTATACTCAATCTTTGTCGTTTGTAAGGCCATATTTTAATTTGAAAGCTTCTAAATGGTTTTATGGCCCTCAAACTGTGCCCAATAGCCATACATAAATAATGGTCAAAATGAGTCCAAATAACGACTTCGATTGAATCGAAGCAGGGATTTATCCTTAGTTATCTCTGTACCGGACAAAAGTTCGTAAGCTGATAAGTTTTTTTCTTTAAATGTGGGCGATAAATCGCCTACTACAAACGATATGTTAGTATATATAAAATGTTGAGGAGCTTTGATAATGTTGAATGAGTTGGTCATTGCACAAGTGACTGATATGCACATTGGGCCGTCGAATACTAAGTTTAGAGGCCTCGAAGTGTGCCAACCATTTCTCGATGTGTTACAGGCACTGGCTGAAAAACATTTGGATTTATTGGTTTTATCTGGTGATTTGGCGGCCGTTGAAGGTGATCCTGAAATTTATGCGTGGATAAAACAGGCATTGGCAACATTTCCTTATCCATACGTCGTGATGGCGGGTAATCATGATCATGTTGGGAACTTGGCTAAAGTATTTGAGTTGCCAGACGATGATCTGTCACAGGGTATGCTATATTTCAGTCGCACTGTTAAGGAAAGGCGTTTGTTGTTTTTAGATAGTTCTTCTTATCGTGTTGCTAAACAACAACTTGAGTGGTTGAGTACGCAATTGGCTGAATCTGATGAACCAGTGTTGTTGTTTATACACCATCCGCCGCTTAAATGTGGGTGTCGGTTTATGGATGATCGTTATGCCTTGCAAAATATCGATGAGGTGTGGCAAGTGTTGGTGCCGTTTCCACAGATTAGTCATATTTTTTGCGGACATTATCATACCGAAAAAACTGTGATTAAAAATGGTAAGTCAGTCCATCTGACACCTTCGACGGTTTTTCAAATTGATACGGAAAGTCCTGATTTTGCGATTGAACATACCAAACCGGGTTGGCGCATCATCTCGTTTATAGAAAGCGGCGTGCAGACTTATGTGGAATATTTATAACATTCCAGAACAGAGGAGCCAGGGGCGTTGCCCCTGGCTTTGGGCGAAATAGCACCGCCCTTGGCGGCAAGCCCCAACGGGGCGACATTAATAAAGCCAGGGGCATCGCCCCTGGCTTTGGGCTAAGTATACGTTATTTCTAAGCTGAGTTGTTCGCTAAAACGTTGTTTGACGCGAGCGTCGTGGGTGGCAATTACTAAGGTGGCGTTACATTCTTTGGCCTTATTTTCTAGTAATTCCAACACTTGCAGACAATGAACATCATCTAAACTCGCCGTTGGTTCATCGGCTAAAATCATTTTGGGTTGATTAATCACCGCTCGTGCGATTGCTACGCGCTGCGCTTGTCCTTGACTGAGCGTGGGCGGATAGGCTTGTTGTTGGGCTGTTAAATTGAGTTGTGCCAACATGGCCGCTACTCGTTTTTTATCTTGTGGCACGTTGGCTAAATATTGTGCTAAGACTAAATTATTAAACACGGTTAATGCATTCACTAAATGTTGGCGCTGAAAGACAATGCCAATGAATTGTCCGCGAAAGCGATCTAAGGCCGTCTTTTTTAATTGTCTTAAATCTTGCTCAGCAATAATAACGTTGCCTTGTTGTGGGGTGAGCAAACCGGCCATAATATGTAATAAAGTCGTTTTGCCGCTGCCAGATGGCCCTAACACTAAGCAATGTGCGCCTTGGGCTCCTTGCCACTGGGGCAAGTTTAAAACGGTTTGCTCGCCGTAGCTGTGCTGGATGTTGTTCAGTAAGAACATTGTTTGTATTCTCTGTCGATATTTTAGCTTTCAGACAAACTACGTGATCTCGCTTCGCTGATTACTGCGGAGCGAAAGATCATGGCTTGTGCTGTTGGCTGTTTTGAAGAATTAGGAAATCTCAAAATTATAGTATAAAAAAATATCCACTTATGTTTACAATATAGACAAATGTCTATATATTACTGTCCTATGAAAGCACGTTTTAAAATTGACTAACATCAGCCGAAAACACTTGTCAAGGATGGTCAAACAAGGTAAATTTAGAGTTATAGTCAAACCGTCAGGACAATACGATTACAATCCTGATGATGTTTATCGGTACATTGGTAAAACCCGTCAAAATCTAAATGTTATTTATGCGCGGGTATCAACCCCCAAACAAAAAGCGGATTTAACACGTCGCCTTTCAACGCTTGAAGCTTTTTGTTTGGCACAAGACCTAAAAGTTGATAGGGTTTTTTCTGATATTGCCAGCGGCATCAACGAAAGAAAAACACTTTTTTTCCTACTCGATTTAGTACTTGACGGGCAGGTTGAAAAAGTTTTTATAAGTTACAAGGACCGGCTAAGTCGAGTCGGATTTGGGCTGTTTAAACACTTGTTCCTAAAAATTTTCAGCCGAAATAATTGTGGCCAATGGCCATGCTAACGAAAAATGAGATAGCGAAGAAATAATGACTGAAATCATTACGTTAATCCATTGTTTTCCGATGAAACATTACTCAAAAAGGCGCGTCAAACGTGCAATCGAGGTGCTAAATGCGAGCACTGAAAAAGAAAATTAAGGGTTTAAAAAAGCCCCAATTTAAGCGACTTAAAGAACTCACCCATCATGCTAAAAACCTCTACAATCAAACGTTGTGGACACTGCGTGAGGCTTTTGAGGCAACCGGGCGATATTTTTCTTATCCCCAGATGGATAAGGCCATGAAGCAAGTTACCAACCTTGAAGGTGAAATCAACTATCGCTTGTTGAAAAGTGCTGTTTCTCAACAAATTTTACGGCGACTTGATAAGAACTTCAAGTCGTTTTTTAGAGCTCATCAAGACTTCAAAAAGAATCCTGGTAAGTACAAAGGGATGCCCAGGCCACCATCGTTCAAACAAGAGAAGCATGATAACCTAATCTACAATACTTGTGCTTTTCAGGTCAAAAGTAGAGTCAATATTGTCAAAGAACCCAAAGTTGTGTTTTTTAAAATGCCAGACGGTCAAGTTTTTAAACAGGCACAATTTATAAGTTTTGAGCAAGTTGTTGTGTTGGAAAAGGGTTTGGAGATAAAAGTACCCCAACAACTATGGGACAAAGAAATAAAGCAGGTGGAAATTATCCCTAAACATAATAGCTTCCACGCTGTCTTTGTTTATGAAGAAGACCCTGCGGACTTCAAACAGGTAAACCAGAATGACCAAGTTATGTCCATTGACTTGGGACTTAATAACCTGGCTACCTGCGTTACCAACGGCGTTGTTGAGCCTTTCATTATTGATGGTAGGCGACTGAAGTCAATAAATGCTTATTACAATAAGCGCAAGGCGAAAATGCAATCCAAACTTTCCGAAAGGGGTAAAAAATGGTCGCGTAAGCTGCAAAACCTCACCGGTTGGCGCAATGCAGTGGTGAATGACTATATGCATAAAGCGACATCGATTGTTGTAAAAACGTGCGTTAAACATGGCATATCTAAAGTTGTGGTCGGTGACGTTGTGAAGTCACTGAACCAAATAAACTTGGGCAAAAGAACCAACCAAAACTTTGTGAATTTATCTCTAGGCCAATTTGTGGACAAATTAGGTTACAAACTTGGGTCACACGGTATCTTCCTTATGGTGGCAGACGAGAGTTATACGAGCAAAGCGAGTTTTATTGACGGGGACAAAATGTATAAGCGGTACAACCCAAAAGCCAAGCAAAAACGTACATTTAGTGGCCGACGTGTCAAACGCGGCCTGTATAAATCAGGTGACGGAACCGTAATCAATGCCGACGCTAACGGCGCGTACAACATCCTACGCAAGACTGACTCTGACTTTTCATTTTCAAAATTGGTCAAAAAGGTAGGCGCAAGGATAAAAGAATGGCTGCACCCAAGCAAACGGGTTAGACCTTTTCCAACAGAAGCGCAACAATTTTTGATTAATCTAAAAAGTCAAAGAAGTAACCTGAACTTCCATTAGGTGACTGGATAAAGGGTTGATACCTCCCTTATACACAGGTGTGAAATGTCTGCCCCATTACGTGGACATGTCCATATTTGTCTATAAAATTGCTATCTGAGTAAGACCATATTGGTGATCTTAGGCCATCCTCAGAAACAAAGCTTTTGTGGGACACTCGCCCAAGCATACGCAAAAGGAGCTGAGGAGGCGGGTAATGAAGTTCAACAGATATATCTGGGAGAGTTGGAATTCGATCCGGTACTTTGGAGCGGATACCATAAGATTCAGGCACTTGAATCTGATCTTGTTAAAGCCCAACAAGCCATCAAATAGGCACAACATTTGGTTTTTGTTTATCCGACGTGGTGGGGGGCGATGCCCGCTCTGCTAAAAGGGTTCTTTGATAGAGTCTTTTTACCGGGTTTTGCTTTCAAGTACCGGGATAATTCAATGATGTGGGATAGACTCTTATCCGGCCGAAGCGCCCAATTGATTGTAACAATGGATACACCACCCTGGTATTATCGTTGGGTGTTCCGTATGCCCGGACATAATCAAATGAAGAAAACCATTCTGGAATTTAGTGGTATCAAGCCAGTTAAAGTCATCTCAATTGGCTCCATCAATACTTCAACGGAGCAACAAAGAGTTAAGTGGATTGATAAAGTCACGAAATTAGGAAGTTCTGCCTAACCTAGTACAGTAAAGCGGAAGTTTCGATACCACCCCAACGCCAACGGCTAAAGCCGTTGTCTAAAAGCTCAAGTAGTCTTCTATCGACGGGTAAAATACTCGATAATCCGTTTGGCAGGAGTCGGCCAACTTTAGTTTGGCGGCTCCTGTGCTTGGACTCTTACCAAAAATTTTTCTCGGCTTAATGAAAAGATTGAAAGTCAATAAAGATACGGTTTTCTTTACCAAACTTTTCACCCTTTTCAAGTTCAGTACTTGAGAATAGCAAATATTTGGAAAATTAATTAAATTAATTATATATATCAATCAATTACATTGATTCAATAATGACATTGACGCGCCAACACTGATCGTTATACACAAGTCTCAGGAGACTTGTGAATGTTGTGTTCTACCTATCATAAGTAGGCTTTGCCAGTGGCAACAGATTGTCTTAGAGACGAAACCTCAAAAAACGGATGATTCAGTTGATTATAGTACTCTTCCACCGCACTCAAAAGGCTTTCTGTATAACCTCTATCCATAATCACTTCAGCCAAAGCCTCTTTGTCGTCTTGACTTTCGATTTTTCTATAAGTTTCAATTTGTAATTTCAACGCGCCCATAATGGTGCGAAGTTCTCGTTTATTAAATTCCATTGTTATCTCCTCAAAAAACCATAAGTGACTCCAAAGTCGTCAAAGAAAATCAAAAAGTCGGCTGTGCTGACTTTGCTAGGATGCGTAATAAGCGTTTATACTCTGTCAATGGCATGTCATTGGATGGTTGAATCGTATAATGAGTGATATCAAGTTGTTTAATCGTATGATCTTTTGTAATCACCAGTCCATCAGGGATAATGGTACTGCTTGGTATTTTCCACCAGTGTGCGTTTTTATGTTGACTTGGTAAAGGCGCGTCAAAAGTTGATAGGCCACCACTGGTGGAATCCACGTAAGTCATTATTTCTCCATTGACTTGTTTTTCGTATATTTCTATATCAACTGTGCCATTTCTAGGTGGAATTCTCACCTTATCAAGATTTGGCCCGGTTGCGTTACCAGAACGAAACAGATCAACGCCGGTAAAGTTTACTACAAAAAAGTCTTTTTGTGTTTTCAGGGTTTTGTTCTAAATAATCACGATAGTCTTGATTCAACAATTCGTTGATTTATGGGATTCGCTGTACTGCGCTAATCTGCTGTACAGTCGTCGTTTGGAGTCCTGCTGCCAAACTAAAGTTTGGACTCCTGTTTGGACTCTTGCCGAACGGATGGTTGGACTTCATGATTCAAAAATACATACCTATAACTCGATGAGCAAGTTTTTTGTAAGCCTTTGATTTCAATATAAATATTATTTTAGTGCCTAAAAATTCAATGAGTTGCATATCTAAACAGTCATTCTGTGATTGCCGCAAAGCCAAATAACATCAAAAACTTGAACATTGAGTATAATAAGTTATTTTTCAACATGAAAAGCGGAAAACTACATCGAAGTGAAATTATGGCAAAGAGAGCGCGTAAGAAAGAGAAGCTAAACGCGCAACTTGAAAGAGAGAAAGCTGCCGCCCGTCAAAAAACGCTTAAAGGGAAGGTGTTGGTAAATCCATCTTTACTAGGCCCAAATGTTAGTTACGGTTTACCCGCATAAGTAGAACGTGGCTATTACGATGACATTCCTTTTACCTGCAAAGATTGTGCTAAACAAGAAGTCTGGAAAGCAACGCAGCAAAAATGGTGGTATGAAATTGCTAAAGGCGATTTGTGGACAACTGCTGTCAGATGTCGTGCTTGTCGGCGTGTAGAAAGAAAACGAAAAAGAGAGGCAAAGCGTGTTCACCTTGAAGGTTTGGAAAAGAAACATAACAAAGCAAATTAACACTGACCGCAAATTCCGCTGCACTTCATTGGCATCCGTTGCTTAGGCGAGTCAGGTAGGATGCAATGCCATTTGACTCCTTGGGGTAGCCACCCAGAACTTCGTTACACCCACCATTTATCTACGAATGTGGTGGGTTTAGCGTCGCTGAGTGTAAGGAAGCTTCGTTCTGCAAAAGGCTCGAAGAAACTTTTGCCTCGTTCGCTCTGGGTGGCTACATGCTCTTAATTTAATGGTATTGACCCCAACGTGTTGCCCACCATTGTTGACTGTGAGTGACAAAAATGGCTCAACAGACACACCCCAGTTGCAAACCTAGCCCAGCTTATGGATTAAAGAAATCTGATTTTTTAAAAAACGCCGATTTCTGGAGCCGATATTGTTCTGCTGAACAGTTACAGAAATCGGATTGAGTTGATTGTGGTCTTTAAACTGATAGTTTTATGTAATATTCAAGAAATTAAACCTAAATGGATAAAAATTTACCGTTAATCAGCACAGTTGTCTTAAATTGGAACAGAGCCGAACTTCTGTTTAAAACACTCGAAAGTTATAAAAAGACCCTATCTGTTCCTTATGAAATTTTTATTATTGATAACGCATCATCTGACCATTCCAAAGCGATCATCAATGATTTTTGCGATAAAACACCCCATGCTAATGCGATATTTTTACCTAATAATATAGGTGGAGAAGCAATTAATATCGGTTTAGAAAAAGCACTAGGAAAATTTATCCATATCAGTGAAAATGATTTGGAATATCTCCCCAATTGGGCCGATAAAGCGATTGATTTATTTGAAAATTTTCCATCACTTGGACAACTTTCCCTATTTGGGCCATTGCCTACTGATGAGGTATTAGGAGGAGTGGGTGCTATTCCACCTTCTCAGTTAAGGCATTCTCATGGACGCATTGTCTATGAACTGTCTAAAAATAGTGGCACTTCATGTGTAATCAGACGGGAAATTTTGGAACAGGGCATACGAATTCATTCCCTTCCCGAAAGAGAAGGTATTATCTTTCCAAATGATGGTCTGCTTTCTAGGGATATAAAAAAGGCCGGCTACATAGTGGCGCGTTTTGAACACGATCTCGTTATAAATGTGGGCCATACTGTCAAAGAATTGAAAAATAGACCAGAATATTACTTAAAAAGTTATCGCGCTAAACCTTGGTTTGGCGGCGAAGCTAAATTAAAGGAAAAGCTTGAAAAATGGGAAAAGACTAATAAACCGCCGGCAAGATTATCTTTTCTCTTTCCAAATAAAAATAGGCTCCGAGAAAAATCCCGTCCAAGCACTGAATGCTCTGAACCTCATTTATGGTCTATGCTTGATGAGTGGACACCTGAAATAGAAACAATTGAATTTTTTTATACCATAGTACGGTTGATTAAACCGGTTGTTTGTTTGGAAACCGGCGCTTGGAGAGGTTTTTTAACCCAAGCGATAGCTCGCGCATTACAGCAAAATGGGCGTGGCAAGTTAATTTCTTTGGAGAAAGAGGCCGATATCTATGCCGTCGCTAAAAGGCGAATAGCAGAAAAAGAATTAGAGGATCATGTCACAATAATACAGACTGACAGTCTTTCTTTTACAGTCAACGAAAAACTCGATTTGCTGATTTTAGGTTCTGATGTAGAAATCAGATTAGCCGAATTTTGGCACTTTAAGCCTCATTTAAATAAAAAAGCCATGATTGTTTTTCAAGATACCCATCATCCACAGGTGAATAACGGACTACATGAAATAGTCGTCCATTCTGGAAAACTAAGTATACTGTCTTTTCCTACGCCAAGGGGACTGGTATTGTGCCAGTACAGTGAGTAGTTATACTCAAGATGGGAACAAGGACTTTTTGAGAAACTTGGCACTCGTCGTTTGGCAGGAGTCCAAACTGAGTTTGGCAGTCGTCCAAACTTATGGTTTTTGTTTTTAACGGATGTATTAGTAAGCGATATAGGGCCAGACTTTGATTTGAAAGCTTCTAAAGTATTTTATGGCCCTCAAATAAGGCCGTTCAAATAGTTTCAACACCACCAACCCTTTTTTATAACGTTTTTCTCTTAAGCGTTTTATTAATAAAAGGGATGGTGTCTGTGGAAAACGCACCGGGAATGGAAAACGCACGGAACAGAGAGCATCCTTAAAGGGATGGTATTTGTATTCAGGTGCGATTTGACTCCTGCCAAACTCAAACGACTCCTGTCCTGCCAAACTAAAGTTTGGACTCCAGCTAAAGTTTGGACTCCAGCTAAAGTTTGGTGAGCGATTATAGGGCCAGACTTTGATTTGAAAGCTTCTAAAGTCTTTTATGGCCCCCAAATAAGGTCTCTAGTACAACGGATACGCGAAATAAACGGATTGCTATAAACGCAAAAAGACTTAATGTTTGTAGTAGTCGCTTTAGCGACTTAATGTTTGTAGTAGTCGCTTTAGCGACTTAATGTTTGTAGTAGTCGCTTTAGCCTACAAACACTACTAAGGGAGTTGTGGCTAAATAAAATACCCACACAGTTAAAAAAACTTTGTTTCTCTATGGGTATATTATTTTCACGCTCATCCCTTAAGTATTAAGTCGCTGAAGCGACTACTACAAACTTATTACTAGAAACTTATTACTACAAACTTATTACTAGAAACTTATTACTACAATTTTATAGTTTAAGTCGCTAAAGCGACTACTACAAACTTATTACTACAAACTTATTACTACCGGCATACCATTGTTCGGGCGTGATATTTTTAGCGCCGATGCTACTAATATCAATGACAACACAGACAAACCCTTCTTTTTGTAAACGTTGCTTAGTTCGGACTTGTAAACTGGATTTTCCCATCTGTCGTGCATTTAGCACATAACAAAATTCACCGTTTTTTAGGGCTTCATAGAATTGTTTATCGGCTTGTCGTGGCACGTAGCTGGGCGCATCGTTAGGGAGGCTGCCACCGACTTTGTATTCGTCGTTTTGATTTAGCAGGTTTTTTACTCCAAGTATAGGTTATTAACACTTTCGATGTTTGGTAAACGTCCGAGGTGTTTTCCAAAAACGGGTCTGGTTTATTTGTTCCAAAGGTTAATAATAACATGATTATCACTGTTTTTTTTAAACTATAACAGTATGAATTTTTAGAGATTATATCAATACTATTACCGTTAACATTCAACACCGTTAGGGTTTGCACGTATTCGAGACATTTTCCACAGGTTTTATTATCTCGCCACGCGAGTTACTGCGTTTCATATTCAACCCCTTTGGGGTTGGCGCGTATCAGATACCTTTTCTTAGCCAACGGCTAAAGCCGTTGTCTAAAAGCTTAAGTACCCTAAAGGGCACTATAAGAGAGTTAGTAGCCATTAATATTCAACACCTTTGGGGTTGGCACGTATCCGATACCTTTTCTTAGCCAACGGCTAAAGCCGTTGTCTAAAAGCTATCGTGACGTATCAGGGCACTATAAGAGAGTTAGTAGGCTTTAGCCTACTTTAGCTTTTAGACAACTGCTTTAGCTGTTGGCTGTAGATGGCATGGAAACTTCCGCTCTCCTGCACTCGGTATTATAGTCGCTTACTAAAATAGTCGCGATATAAATTACACAATGGCATCACTGCATTGTCTTGCAGTTTGATGAGTCCCATGCTGCGAAGTTTGAATGCTTCGGTGGAATCGATTTCTATCGGTTTTCTCTTGGCAACTACTTTTTTAATGGCGGCGCGTAGTTGCGCGTCTTGTTCTAAGTTGACTAGATGGCGACGCAAGTGATCGTTATACGGGCCTTCTTCTGTGGGGGCCTTTTTGAGCAATTGCTCTAGTGTCATTTTATCATGAGCAATCTTGTAAAGTGCCTTTCGGATTAAGTAGGGTTCATCAACCGCTCAATCTGCGCGTCTGTCCATTCCAGTTGATGTCGTTGTACCAATTCTTGCACTTGTGCTAACGTAAATTCGGACAACTCAACGGCCGTGCCGACGTTAAACGGGGATTGATTGATATTTAACGGAATATAGACTTCTTTGGAATGTACAATGACTAATCGAAGTTTTTTCCATGTGTCGTTATTTTTGCCTTGTTCATGCCATGTACGCAAGAGTCCAAAAAAATCACTGGCGATTTCCTGATGTTCAAAAATCCGATCAACATCGTCCAAACCTAACGCCAGCGGCGTGGTAAATTCTGTTAATAGCTCGTTTTCAAAGTATTCGCTACTATTATCCTTGCTACCTAAAAAATAATCCCATAACTCGGCCACTTTGTTAGTCGGTAACTTTAATTTCCGAGTCACACCGGCACAGAACCATTGTAAGAATTTGTCAAGATCGGCCAGCCTCACGTTATCGGCTTGCTGAAAAGACAAAGAAGCTGTGCGATAGCCATGCTGTTCAGCATGATGAAGCACCCGCGTCATTAAAGACGATTTCCCCATTTGCCAGAGGTGCTTTAATACGAATCAGCGCATAAGGCCTAATAATGGCCTGATAACAATCGGCCTCAATCGGAGGCCGTTCCATATAAAACGGCGAATTTAACGGTACTTGCCCTTCAGGTTCTTCCAAACCCGTTATTCCGTCAACGGCGGCATGCTTGGGACAAACGGCCACCGGAAAATTTCCACTCGCCAGCTTAAAAAAAGGCGTTTGCTTTGCTTTGTAAGGTTTGTAGTAGAAATGACGGACACTTTCAGGTACCGTTTTACTCAAATAGTCCATTAGATCAGAAATACGCACTGCCGTATCGCCGGCCTGATTACCTTTGCCTTGCAACGCCTCAATCAGATGATAAGTATAAATACTCATGTCATGATCTGGCCGTATCCAAGACTGTTGTTTGCCATGCGACGAGGTAAAAACCACGCGCCCTTCACCTTGAGACAGTGTTTTGATTAAATGCTCTGGCATCGCATGACTGGAAAACCCAGACGGTAATTGATGCTTAGCCGCCGCCATCCCTTCTGCATGACAACTATCAATCACCACGAACAAACGTTGAGCCGGTATCTGACGCAAATGCGCTGTAAAAGTTTCCGCATCAAGGGCGGTATCGGCCAGATGATGGCTATCAACATCGTGTTGTAGCAAATAATAACGATTGGTATTCTGCTCGAGCCAACCATGGCCCGAATAATAAACAATCATTGTCGCATGTGGATCAGCGTCGGCCTGTTCTTTTAGCCAATCGAGTCCAGTTAAAATCTTCTGACGAGTGGCCTCGGCATCATGCAATAAACGAATATGATCCTCATCATAAGCACAGCGGATCAGTGAGGATTGATTGAAGTGCCAGCACATCCTTAACTGTTACCGGCAACGACCAATTTGGCACTGCCGATTTACCGACACCAATGAGTAACGCATAACCGTGAGGAAAAGTGTTTGACATGTTTATTGTTCCATTTAATTAATTTAAGTTTTGCCCTCAGGATACATTCGGATACATCCGGAGGCATCCGGAGTCCAAACTTCAGTTTGGACTTAATTTCTCCGGAGTGCAAGGCGTACCTTGCACAACATATAAATTAAACCACAATAACAAATAAAATTCAAGTGCTGGACGGGGATTGCAACTGGGGAGTTAAACCGGTGCCAATAGTCTTTTTTCACCCTAGTTTTATGTCATATCGACGATATGACAACGAGCCTCAAAATAGGGTGAAAAAGCAAAATTGGCCCAACCACACCCCAGTTTGCAACCCGGTCCGAAACGGTTCCGATTCTTACTTCAACGTTACTGAGCCAGTTGCAAACCGGCTCTGGCAAAATTCAATTTTTGGGCCGTTTCGGCACCCACACGGTAGGATAATAGCGATAAAATGTATTGATTCAAGCTCAGTTCTTCATGAAGTGCGGCGAGTGCGATTTGTCGGTGCAAGTATTTGGGCAGTTTCAGCGTAATACGGCCACTATATTCATCCTCTTCGGGTTGAGAAGGCGGTGGAAACGGTTTGCCTTTTTCGGCAAACATTGCCATTGAGGTTTGGATCGTATCGATGGCGAGTTGGTAGGCCTCCTCAAAAGTTTCTGCATATTCAGCTACATAGGGCAATTCTCTCACTTGGGCTTCAAAAATTTGTTCTCCGTCAATGCTCACTTTTCTGACGGTGATGGCGTATTCATGCGGTTCAAACATGTCATTCTCCTTGCAGTGCTTTTAATTCGTCCTCGTAATCCCTGAGAACTTTAAGGATTTTGCGTAGATAGGGTCGTTTAACTTCACCATTTTTCCCGTCCACAGTTAAAAGAGCCGGTTGTAAATCCGGGAAGTTCATCATGTTCAAAGATTTTATGATTAGGACTTTTTCCTTCTTTGACCGTAAATCCCAAAGATTCCAAGGCACTTACTACCTCAAAGCATTTTAGCATCCCCCTTTTTTCAAAGCGAGTTTTAACTGAATCATAACTCATGTCGTTCAGCACCATTTATACTAATGAAAAATGATAAGTACTGAAGCATAAATAAACCGGTATAAACCTGACCTGTTTTTGAAACAGGTCAGGTTTTTTCGGAGACAACCAAATACCTAAAAATTTGTGCTTCAGTACTTAATGGCGAAATCAATTATAGATAATTGAGTAGGGTGGGCAACTGCGTCAATGCCATTAAGTTAAGCCTTAGAATAAATTCTAAGGCTTAAAGCTAAAGTACCCTAAAGGGCACTATTAGTAGTAGGCTTTAGCTGAACGATGCGAAACGTAAGAATTTATTCTGAGGCTGAAGCGTTACGATATGGCATTGGGGCAACTGCGTAGGAGGCAGCCTACACACCATTTCCGGAGTCCAAGGTTCACTTGGACGAGGCAGCGTCCATTAAGTTGCCGCGCTTGTCGCGCTTTTTTTGAGTGCCCTTTAGGGTACTTGAGCTATTAGACAAGTTGGCTGAGGAGGAGTGGTATGGATATTTCCGCCCTCCTGTACTAGAAAGAGGGTGATATTTTTTGAGTTCCGAGTGCGAAGCCAACCACCCTACAAATCCTCTCGTTTTTCCTAAAACTCATTTTGTTGTTGGCTGCCAATAGCCTATTTTTACAGAGTCATGTATCCCACTCCAACTTTTGAGTGGTATATCAGGATGATTTTGAATCAGTTTGAACCGTTCAAAAAAAGCATCAGTCGCATTACAACCGCCTTGATCCTCTCCTATATAGATTATAGGTTTTTCGGTTCCCCAAATATCAGATGCTTTAACTATGGAGTCACTGGCGTAAGGTGGCCATGAAGCTATTAAAATATCGGCGTTGATATTCATAATCGCTTCGGAAGCTTCATAATTGGAGATTGGAAAAACCGGTTCTATTTTGGCGTGTTGTTTGCCATAACCTGAAAAGTTATCAGTTGCTATGATATTGACATCACACTGTTTCAAACCTTTTGCTAACCATCCTACACCAGCCATAATTTCTAGGCATTGTCTGTTACCTATCCATTTAGCGAGTTCCTTTACCCATTCATGGTAAACAATGGCCCACATTCCTAACTTATTACACCTTGTTTTTGCTTGAAAAGTTTTGAAATAATCCCTCTTAAAATCCCAGCCACCTCGACTGGTTCCTTCAGGAGCATATAATGGAATCTCTCCATTTTTAATGCAACCTATAAATTCTTCTATAGGCATGGTTCCTAATGTACGCATAATTTTAATACCGGCATGGCTGCTTCAGGGAGAAATCCGATTTTTTGGAAAAATCGGATTTCTATTTCATCGCCCCGTTGGGGCTTGCTGGGGCGATGCCCCAGGCTTTATTAATGTCGCTTGCCTGGGGCGATGCCCCAGGCTTTATTAATGTCGCCCCTTTGGGGCTTGCTAGGGGCGATGCCCCTGGGCTACATTAAGAGATACCACCAAATTTTGATAAGATACGAATTTTTAACAAATCACGCTTCTTTAAGAAAATAATGAGCAACGACGGCGAGTTACCATTCAAAAATATTTTCCCTAGATAAGTGAATGTCCATGCCTGTATCAATTATCTCAGCCACTTCCGTACCAAAAGTCTTAAAATCAGTCGGTGCGGAATAAACAGTGATGGATTCTGTCGCTGGTACTACTAACCAACAGGATTTAACCCCCAAAGCAAAAAAGGCATCAAATTTGGTGAGAATTTCATTAATAGTTTGTTTGGGTGACAGGATTTCAATGACTAGCGATGGCATTTGTGGCATTTTCAGGATATCTCGCCCCTTTTCGGTTGGACGTGATACGTTCGCTTTGTGATAAATACAAATGTCTGGTATTAATTCATCTTTAGCCTTGAGGCCAAATTGACTTAAATCTATCTGGCTCGCGTCTAAACTTAATTCAATCATCGTTCTAAACCGTTTATCATTAGAAAGCAATGCGGTTAATTGTGATTGAGCTAGACTGTGATTGACAGATCCCATTTTCGGCCTCTCTTCTTCATCTATTTCTAATGGCATATAACCTTCCTCCTCTCGTTTTTCAGATAAATAATTTCATAGCATAGAAACCAAGTTTATTCAAGAAACTTGGTTTCTCAGAATTTAGTTTTCTGAACGTCTATAAATCACTTTTTTATCGTTCCAACGCGCCGACGTTGGAATGTATTTTAACCTCAAATCAATATACTCACACCTTCAATTTAGTTCTTCGCCAACACCAAATCCAAAAAGGCCCCCGTTCCAGTAATTCTGGGTATCGTCTGTTTTTGGAGGCCTTCGGTCATTTATTCAACCGATTCAAGGACATGGCGGCGCAGCATGTCAAATGGGACGCGGCCTTTGTTGTCAGCCGCTTCGCCATTGAGTCCATCTAGCAACGCCTTGGCAAATGCACTAGTACAGTAAAGCGGAAGTTTTCATACCACCTCAGCCAACTGTCTGAAAGCTCAAGTACCCTAAAGGGCACTAAAGTTTAGTCGGCTTTAGCCTCCTTCCTGTCCGCTTTTAGCCATGAGCCCCCGCTTATGGCGGAAGTGGTATGGGAACTTATGCTCTCCTGCACTAGGCAATTAGCTACACTTGTTCTGCTTATTTTCCATACCACCTCAGCCAACTGAGAGCTACTGTACCCTAAAGGGCACTAAAGTTTAGTCGGCTTTAGCCTCCTGTCCGCTTTTAGCGTGTCCAAATCCAATACGTCTTATGGTGTTCCAGCGGCGAAATGTCTTCAAGAACATCATGTTGTAAAATTTCCATGAGTTGCCACTTTTCAGGCTGTGGTAATGCTTGAACAATTGGGAGCAGTTCAGCAAAAGATATTGTTGGATAGTCTGAAAACTCATTAATTGGCATAATGCACATACTTTCATCGTCTGTATAACGACATTCCGAGGCTTTATCCACAGATTTTGGCAAACTCAGTGTGAACGCAAGCGCGTTCTTGGTTGTGAGATCGATAGCGTCAGCGGTGTATGCCAACTAACACTGGATGACTCATTTTCGAGGTTACGCCATGCGGATGTCATTGTATTATTTTGACACGACAAAATTAAAAGGCAAGTTTTTGTTGAACTTTTTTTAATCCGCATTGATTAAGAAATTGCTTAGATTCACATTCGGCATAAAGCGAGTGCTGGGTGACGCAAACTGTCACTTCAAGAAGATTTCTCCTAAAGACGAATTGAGTACAACGAATTACGCGGATAAACGAATTGAGTTAGTACAACGAATTACGCGGATAAACGAATTAACTAAGTACAACGAATTACGCGGATAAACGAATTGAGTACAATTAATATCTTGCCATTCGCTTAATAAAAAACTTAAAAACTTAATTAATTTTTATCAAATTTTTCTGAAAACCAGTCGCTCCTAAAAGTCTCTTTTAAAATCATAAAGTTAGTTATATATTAGGCCTCTTTATCTGCGGTTTGAGTCATCTAACTTGAATGGTTTTTTTTTTGAAAAATATGAGAAGAAAAATGATCTCCCTAAATAAGGCATCAAAAGGGATTTCAGCAACAATCCTTTATTTATCAATACGATATAAATTAAAGTTTTGAGGATTTTATTAAGCGAATGATGAGTAATTAGCAATTGATAACTCAAATTACCTATTACCAATTACCCTTTTCCAATTATGATAATGGCGGTATTTGGTAGATGATTGATTTTTCGTTGCTGCTGTACATGATGGCTTTAGTTTATGCCGTCGCCATTGATATCGGGGATGTTATTGAGTTTCCGGCAGCCGGTTGGGGTGTTGCTGATTTCGCCGGCAAGTTTGGAGTCCTGCCAAACTCCGGAGTCTGTCGCTAAAGCCACACTAAAAATGGTAGTATTAGTTAGCGATATAGGGCCAGACTTTAATTTGAAAATAATAACTACAAGGATTGTATATAATAAGGGATTTTAGTTTAGAGCATCATTTGCTGATTGAATAGCTTTCTTCCCTTTGATTTTATTTTCCAAGCAAAGCTAAATTGTTATCGAATTTGTTCATTTTCTTTCTCTAATAAGAAATCCTTTTTTCTACTAACAATCCTTGGGCGTTTGGGCGCACAAAAAACTTGAGCATCGAGTTTTATAGCCCCCAAATCAGGTTGTTCAAATACACTCAATATTGGAACCAATTATTTAATCTTGGAGTCTGCCGCTAAAACCACACAAAATTTGTTAGTATTGGTTAGCGATATAGGGCCAGACTTTAATTTGAAAGCTTCTAAAGTCTTTTATGAGGCAAATTAAGGGTTGAATTGAATCATAAAAAATCAATGAATTATAAACACTTCTTGACTGAAAATGATTTGATAAGGTTTCTCAAGTTCCCTCCTATCGTCGGGACTCTAAATGACATTTTTGTTCATTTTTCATTCTTCATTCTTCATTCTTAATTCGCATTTTATGGCCCCCAAATAAGGCGGTTCAAATACTCTCAACACCACCAACCAATTATTTAATCTCGGAGTCTGGCGCTAAAGCCACACTAAAAATGTTAGTATTAGTTAGCGATATAGGGCCAGACTTTAATTTGAAAGCTTCTAAAGTCTTTTATGGCCCCCAAATAAGGCGGTTCAAATACACTCAACAGTGTGAGGGTGCCATTCAAGTCGAGTGCCGGACGGCGGAAGTTTCCGTACCACCGGGCATTAAGAATGGCAACCGCAAGGGATTGCCCCAACGGGCAACCACAAGGGATTGCCCCTACATAAAATTCCTAGCCAAATTATCGACTTATCATTTTCAGTTTTGCTTTTTCATTAGTATATACGGAATGTACAGATGCGGGTGAAAATAAAAATTGACCCGTTTGAATTATAAAAACCGTATTTTTATTGACTTTCAATCCGAAAATGACGCCGATAACAAATCCGTTTATTTCGCGTATCCGTTGTACTATCAGTACAAACACTTGGCCGATTGTTAATACGTTCGGTAGTGTGGTAGGGAAGGAGGCCTAACGGCATTCTTAGGAACGCCGGCGTTGATTGTGAATTAACGGCAAGGATTGCTTATGAACAAGGATTTAATTTTGGAGTCTGGCGCTAAAGCCACACTAAAATTGTTAGTATTCGTTAGCGATATAGGGCCATAGTTTAATTTGAAAGCTTCTAAAGTCTTTTATGGCCCCCAAATAAGGCGGCTCAAATACACTCAACAGTGTGAGGGTGCCGTTCAAGTCGAGTGCCGGACGGCGGAAGTTTCCGTACCACCGGGCATTAAGAATGGCAACCGCAAGGGATTGCCCCAACGGGCAACCACAAGGGATTGCCCCTACATAAAATTCCTAGCCAAATTATCGACTTATCATTTTCAGTTTTGCTTTTTCATTAGTATATACGGAATGTACAGATGCGGGTGAAAATAAAAATTGACCCGTTTGAATTATAAAAACCGTATTTTTATTGACTTTCAATCCGAAAATGACGCCGATAACAAATCCGTTTATTTCGCGTATCCGTTGTACTATCAGTACAAACACTTGGCCGATTGTTAATACGTTCGGTAGTGTGGTAGGGAAGGAGGCCTAACGGCATTCTTAGGAACGCCGGCGTTGATTGTGAATTAACGGCAAGGATTGCTTATGAACAAGGATTTAATTTTGGAGTCTGGCGCTAAAGCCACACTAAAATTGTTAGTATTAGTTAGCGATATAGGGCCAGGCTTTAATTTGAAAACTATTACCTTTGATGATTTGGTGGAAGCCTATTATGAAGCCACTCAAGGTTTGGTTGAAGGCGGTGCGGATTCTTCTCTTGATTTGAAACGATTTTTGAGACTTTAAATGCGAAGGCGGCGATTTTTGCGGTACAACAGTATTTTGATGATCATCCCAATTCTCCTATTTTACCAAGGCAAATTGATAATCTCCCTTTAAGGGATGTGTTGCCCATTATGGTTTCAGGTACGATTACTGATGCTTCCGGGCGTACTTTATCAGGGCAAACAGGCTTTTTATGATTCGCTACGTTATAAGCAGCAAGTAAAATTCCGGCTTCAATTAACATAAAAACTCAAATTTTTCATCAATTAGAAATAAATCAATTGGTTACATTAAATCGGTATAAACTTTTGGCTGGACGGGGTGTATTGGCTGGACGGGGTTTGCAACCCCGCAGAGGTACGTTTGAAACCAAAACGTAATAAAAACGTGATTCGCCTGTTGCAAACCGGCTCCTGCTCAACCACACGAGTTTGGGATACTTCGTTACCGAAGCGGTGTGGTGATCATTCATTCAGATTTGCTCCGCAAACGACTTTGCGGAGCTTTGTTTCAGGAATGAACTTCTGTCACATTTGGGAACGATAAAAAATAATGAGTATTGGTTGTTTGAACGAATAAAAATCAACGGATACACCTAATCTCAACATCAACATTCGCTTGTAGCCAAATCCGATCTGCTGTTAACACTGGTATACCAAGCACTCGTGCTGTCGTAAGACAAGCTCTATCACCGAGTGAAAGCCCTATTTTCTGTGTTGATATTCGCAAGCGTCCAGCTTCATAAACCATTTCTTCATCAAATGGAATAATGGTCAAATTCAGTGGTGTTAAAACTTTTTGAATCGCTTCGGTTGATAAACCAGCATCAAAAAGTTTAGTGACGACTTCAGTCAAGTTAATGATATTGATTGCGGCATGTTCTATCTCTGCCATGACATGCTCTGCACCCGTTTCCTGTTTAATAAGCGCAAGCAGTGCTGACGCATCTAACAATATTTCACTCATTAACAGCCTCCAAACGTCTTTCTGCAATGAGTTCATCAACTAAACTACGTGTTGCCGGGACGTATTGTTGAACGATTGCTTGAGCATTTTTTACGGCTTCTTGTGGCGAAAGTTTAGGGGCAGTTGTCACTCTTTTCGGTGGTGAAAATAGGATAACTTGATTACCTTTCGATTTGAGTGTGACTTTGCCACCAATGAAAAGTCCCAATATTTGAAGGTATTCATTAGGGAGTGTCAGACTGCCATTTGCGTCAATTGTTACGGTTTGTTCCATGATTGTTCTCCTTCTAAATTATTAACAACGTCTTATCATCCTCAATCGGTTCTGGTTGGCAAGATTCATAATAGTCTAGTACATAGGAAAAGGTTCGTTCCCGGATTGATTGCGAGGTGTTTTGATAGATTAGCCATCCTTTCAAAGGATATTGATTGTACTTGGTGGCATGATAGCCAAATGAATCCCTTCAGCAAGCGTAGCAAGCGTAGGGTGGGCTTCGTTACACGAAACCCACCACAACCGTTCGATTAATGAAAAATGATTATCGTATTAATTAGGAGAAATGGTGGGTTTCGCGATAGCGAAACCAACCCTACGCTTGCTAAAACAATAACTACAGGGATTGTATATAAGAAAGGATTTTTTCGCTGCTTTATCGCAACTCACTATTTCGATTTGTAGGGTGGATTGAGCGTTCCGCTACTTCGTTGCGCTGCGCATATCCACCGAATCTCAGCGAAAATGGTGGATACGCTATCGTTTTATCCACCCTACTCATCTTATTCACGTCATTTAGTGATTTTAAATGAATTTTATAAAAACGGCCTAAAATAGAAAATCATTATAAATCAATAAATTGTGGATTAATTCCTACCTATTTATAGTCACATAAAATAAATGACTGGTACATTGCTTCGGGATAGTGCCCCTTCAGTCCGTGGTGAAAATTTTAAAAATCTTGTGTAGTACGGCTTAAATTTTTTTACCACGAATCGAAGGGACACTACCAATTATTTAAGACGCTGTTTTTTCGTTGGTTTGTTTTGGATCATGGGTTTCATAGCACTCATTAAGCCAGCCCCAAGGCCCATTTGTTGCCCCAAAAAACCTGAGATCAATCCAAAATGCAAAAAAACCGCTCCGCCCATCGCTATAAAACTAGGAATAACGACTAACGCCCATGTCGTTTTCATATTGGTTTCAAATCCTTGAGCTAGATCAAGCAGATAACTTAGGTGATTCAAACTCTGATCCATTAATATAATTTGGGCCGCATCCGTGGCAACCGTTGAAGCACCACGAAGAGAGATAGATACATCGGCTTTCTTTAGAGCGATAGAGTCATTAATACCATCTCCAATATAACAAACTGATTTTCCCTCGTTTTGGAATTGCTCAATTAAATCGGCTTTGTTTTCTGGCAAGGTTTCAGCATAGTAATTATCAATTCCTAGCTCTTCAGCCAGTTTTTTTGTCGGTGCTTCATGATCCCCAGAAATGATATAGATGAACTTTATCTGAGATTGTTGCCGCAATTCGCTGATGACTTTTTTGACTTCTGGGCGTAAACGGGCATGTAGCTCAATGGCTCCAACAACTATGTCGTCAATGGCCACAAAAACAACGGGATGGCCTTGGCTGTAGCAAAGTTTCTGAATTTGCGTTGTTCCCGAACAAATGCTTATTCCTTCCAGTTCAAGAAAGCGGATACTACCGACACGAATCAATTTATCATTCACTGTCACTGTTATACCATAGCCCACTTTGTATGAGGATTCATCAATTGTGGGGAGATTCAATTGTTGTTCTCTGGCTTTATGAAGAATAGCTTTTGCTATGGGATGGGCCTGTTTAGATTCAGCAGTTGCTGCATACCTTAGAATTTCATTTTCCGAGCATTCGCCATTGGAATGAATTTGCTTAACCTGAGGTTGTTCCTCAGTTAAAGTACCCGTTTTATCAAAAACGATTGTATCTATCTTTTTCAGCAATTCAAAGGTGCGTCCATCTTTTATGAGTATCCCTTTGTGAGAGGCTAAGTTGAGATAATTCAGAACACCAACTGCAGTGGTTATTACGGCCCGATATTTGAAGTGAGAAACCAAAATAACGGTTGTTATGGTTAGAGTACCTGTTGCCAAAAAGGTTAACCCGCTCAATAACAGTGTCGGTAAGGCCGTTTTATCAGACATATCTTTGGCCCAAAACTGGATATTCGTTTTGCTATTAATTGTGTTGTTCAAAATTTTGGCAATTTGAGCTGCGGTGGTTTCTTGTCCCGTTTTTTCGACTTGAATGTAAATTTTACCTGATAAAACGACAGTGAGAGCAAAAACTTGCTCACCAACTCCTTTTTCCACTGGCTGAAATTCACCGGTGAGTATTTGCTGATCAACTGAGGCCATTCCTTCGGTAATATAACCATCTATCGGAATAACGCCTCCGGCATGAACGACTACAATATCGTTTGGTTTTAAGGTGTCAAAAGAAACTTCCAATTCAAGCTCATTATGAACGATCCATACGGATTGAGGTTGTTGTTTGAACACTCCAACGAGATTATTTTTGGAATGGTTAGTAATTTTAAACAACAGTTTTCGATTGACGGCAAAAAACAACGCGGGAACGCAGGCAAATAAATAAAAACCTTTAACAAGAAGTAAAATTTGACCCACAACAAACACGAGGTCTATGGAAGCTTTCTTTTCTTTTATCAGTGTATTGTAAGCACTCAAGAAAGGCGGTATAGCAATATAAATTATGCCGGGCAAACTCAGCAAAGTCAAAGGAAAATAGACGAATTTCCCAACGACCGTGAACCCAAATGAGACTAAGGCAATATTTAAATATCGGTTGTTTAACTTTTCTACTTGGTTTTCAGCATTATTTTCATCTGAAAATTCTTCAAGTAGTTGGCTATGGCTACCTCCCAGAAATGGTACGATTCGTTTTTGTCTGGATTTAATACTCGTTTTGTTTTGATGCTTTTGGTATTTTGTTTTAGCGTACAAAGCAAAACCCACAATGCCAATCACTTCAAGTAACATACCCCTTTTTTCCCCCTTTTATCTTTTTCTATCAGCCACAAGATTAAACTCAATCACACAAGGAGCGTGCCCCGTCTCGTAAGCAGATTGAATAGCTGGTTTTACTTGGCTCATGCAACTTACTCGTTCAATGTCGGGTACTTTTGCTTGGCCTATACCGAAGAGATCAGGCCCTGATAATTCCATTCCGAAAGAATGGCCAATTTCTTTCGCAATTTCGGTATATTGTCCATCGTTGAAGACGAAAAACTTGGCAGGCAGATTATATTGACGAGCGGTCAACAAAGCCGGTAAAAGAAACATACCAGCTTCACCATCCCCAGCCAAAGCGACCGCAATCTTTTCCCCCTTTTGATATGGCTCCGTCAAAGATAAACCTAAAACCGCTCCCAAAGCGTAGCCCATATCCCCACTAAAGGTGCCAAAACTGTTCTCTGTTCGTAGATACCGTATATGGGCATTATCATAATTCCCAGCACCTCGAATATAGGTTGCTTGAGGAAAGGTCGCTAGATAACGCCAAATAGCCGGCATATCTAAGGTTTCAGTGGTTGGCCAATGAGGGCCTTCCATAAACTGTAGGCGTTCTGCATGCCATTCCTTCCGTTTGGCACGCCATGTCTCATCAACAAGCTGGGGAGTGTGAGCAATCTCCTGATTAACCTGTTCTAACAGAGGTCGCAAATTGGCTGTCAAATCAATCTTTTGAGGATATATTGTTTTCGCGAGACTGGCCTGTGGGTAACAATGGACAATCGTTTTGATATCACGAAACAGGGTATATTTGCCGGTGGTCACATCATTGAAGGCATCACCCAAAATAAAGAGGCTATCACACATTTGAATCATCTCATCCATAGCAGGTTCTATTGATAATCGGGGCTGAAAACTGCCACCAAACGCCACATCATGCCATGGGTATAGATTTTCCTGACGAAACGGGAGCAAGACCATCGCGCCGATTGCCTTAACAAAACGTTTGATCTCTTCTTGAGCAGACTCAAACAGGGCTATATGTCCCACAATCACCAATGGTTTACGACTTTGACGCAAAGCATTGAGAAAAGCCTTAATCTGAGCGGTTTCTGGCTCTAAAACATTCCGCGCCGAAACGGTGGGTATTGGAATGGGACCGGATATGTCGGTAGCCAAAACCTGAGCGGGAGCCTCAACCAAAACCACACCTGGCCGACCATTGATTGATTCTCGAATAGCCAGATTGATTATCTCTGGAATTTCACCCGCCTCTGTCAGCTTGATGACCCGTTTCACCCGATGAGCAAAATCGGCCTGAATATCGGTTGCCTGAATATCAAACGGCCCGCGTAGATTAGGTGGTTTTTGACCAACAATCACAATGAGCGGGTCACCATGCATTTGAGCTTGGGTAATACCCAAGGTGGCATTGTCAGCCCCACCTTTTCGAGAGACATAGGCCACGCCCGGCCAGCGATTGAAACGTCCAAAGGTGCTAGCGGTCAAGGTAGCCAGCGTTTCATGGGTACTGACAATGTTCCTGAAGTTGTGGCTTTGCTCATGATGAGTCCGAATGGCATTGATAAACGGCACCAACGGTCCCCCTGGTACGCCTGTAACCATATTGATTTCATTTTCTATGAGTGAACGAAATAACATTTCACCACCTGTTTGTCTCATTAGTCAATCTCCTTTATAAAATAGCTAAAGCCTGTTCCAAATCTTGAATGATATCCTCCACATCATCCTCATATCCAATACTGTATCGAACCAAACTATCTGTTATCCCAATCTCTACTCTCTCTTGTGGCGTTAGTTGATAGTAGGTAAAGATAGCGCATTGTTCGATCATAGAGTCGGCTAAACCAAAATTGGTGCCCATAAACGGAATCTGTAAGGCATCAACAAATAGGGTGGTTTCCTTTTTTCCCGCTTCAAGTTCAAAACTAACAACCCCACCGTGATCCGTTAAATATTTCTTAGCCAACGCATGATGAGGGTGGCTAGGCAAGGCAGTATAATAAACCTGTCGCACCTTTAATAAAAATTATTCAAAATTGTTTGAATTATTAAAGACATATTCCCACAATCGGTTTCGCGGTTTTCCGCCTAAAACATCCTTCTTATACCATTCAGCCATTTTGCCTTGTTGAGTTTGAGTTATCATTGTGTACCACGAAAACATTCTTTCCCAAGGATTTCTAACGAAAGCTATTTTTTAGTAATTAGGCCATTCGGAATCCAAATGAGGTTTAGCCCACAAAGCATGGTCATGTGAACCCAGAAAGAATTTTGTATCAGGGAAAGCCTCAGTTAAGACTTTTCTTATGCTACTACCACCGGTTCTTTGAATATGAATCAACAGAAATTTATGTTTTCTTGAAATCAGCACTATCCATCTCGTTTAATTCTTGGTAGTCCCGTAATATAGTCATGATTTGACGAAAGTGATCTCTTCAAGGGATAATCTTCGCCAAATCAAATATTTTGGTGTTGTGGGCGAATGTTTTTTTCAAGCATACCACACAAAGCAATCAGGCTCGGCTCACACAATCTCAGTGATATTTATTCTGAAATCGCATCATAAAATCTCGTAAAGCATGGACGCCTTCCATTGGCATGGGATTGAAAAATGAAGCCCGTATCCCACCAAGTGAGCGGTGTCCTTGTAAACCAATTAAACCTTCTTCAGCACATTCTGCAATGAATTTTTGGGTCAGTTCAGCAGTTGGTAACTTGAAGACAATGTTGATTAAAGAACGACTGTCAGGTTTAGCGTGCGATTTATAAAAACCCTCGTTTTTATCCAGTAGCTCGTAAATAATGGCCGATCTCTGTCGAGCTAACTTATCCATGTTCTCCAATCCACCAATATCTTCAATTAACCAGCGTGTCATTAGCATGACTGTATAAACGGCAAAAACCGGAGGCGTATTGTAAATAGAGCGTTTTTCAATATGAGGACGATAGTCAAGCATGGTATGGATATTATCGGGAATATCTTTCAAAAAATCATCGCGGATAATGATAATCGAGACACCTGCAATGCCTGCATTTTTTTGTCCATGTGCAGAAATCAGTGCATACTTGGTGACATCAACTGGTTTGGTAATGAAATCAGAGCACATATCACAGACGAGTGGTATATCACCAACATCAGGTATTGTTGGAAATTGAATGCCTTCCACTGTTTCATTGGTGGTGTAATAAACATACGCTGCTTCAGAATCAAACTGAAGTTCATCCTGCTTGGGGACTCTTGTAAAACCTTCATCGCTGCCATCCCAAATAATGTTGACCTGACCCTCTCTACGAGCATCTGTGATTGCCTTTTTACTCCAATAGCCGGTGACGATATAATTTGCAGGGCGATTTCTGCCACGCAAAAAATTAATGGGAATCATGGAGAATTGTAGACTTTCTCCACCTTGTAAAAACAAGACATGGTAATTGTCCGGAATGTTCATCAATTGGCGTAAGTTTTTTCGGTTTGATCAACAATCTCCCTAAATGTTTGTGAACGATGACTAATTTCAAGAATGGAAAGACCAGTGTTTTCATATTCAAGCAAATCTCTCCGGGCCTCTTCAATCACACGAGGGGGATAGATTGCCATGCCACCATAAAAGTTGTATACGCCTCTTCTCATAATTACCCTCTATTTTTTTGTACCCTATCAATCAATAAATTCCTAAAATCCTTCAATGCGTTGTATTTGCTATCAGTTGGCCTTTGCTATAACCCACCCATACACAGATACTTGATTTCCAGAAAATCTTCAACTCCATATTTGGAACCTTCGCGCCCGATGCCCGACTCTTTCACACCGCCAAATGGCGCAACTTCTGTAGAAAGAAGGCCTTCGTTAATACCTACTATACCATATTCCAAGGCCTCTGCTACTCGCCACACGCGGCCTAAATCCCGACTATAAAAATAAGCCGCCAACCCATATCGTGTATCATTCGCTAAAGCAATCGCTTCCGCTTCAGTTTGAAAACGAAATAGCGGTGCAACCGGGCCAAAAGTTTCCTCAGACGCAATCCGCATTGAAGCAGTCACATCCGTCAAAATTGTTGGCTCAAAAAATGTGCCACCAAGGGCATGGCGTTTTCCACCACAAACCACTTTTGCGCCCTGAGCAACAGCATCGCTGATATGGCCTTCCACTTTTTGGACTGCGGCCTGATTAATCAAAGGCCCTTGCTGCGTTTCCCCTTTTAGCCCATCTCCCACTTTCAGTTGACTCACCGCTTGTGCTAACTTGGCTGCAAATTCATCGTAAATACCCGCTTGAACCAACAAGCGATTCGCACAAACACAGGTTTGCCCAGTATTGCGATATTTAGAGGCCACTGCCCCTGTAACGGCCGCGTCTATATCCGCATCATCAAACACAATAAATGGCGCGTTACCGCCTAATTCTAAAGAGATTTTTTTCACAGTCGCCGCGCATTGTTCCATCAATAACTTACCGACGGCGGTTGAACCCGTAAAAGACAATTTACGCACCAACGGATTTGCCGTTAATTCCGCACCGATGGCATTGGGCATCCCAGTCACAATATTAATCACACCTTTGGGGAAACCCGCCTGTTCCGCCAATTCCGCCAACGCCAGGGCAGAAAACGGCGTACTTTCCGCTGGCTTAATCACCACCGGACAGCCAACCGCCAAAGCCGGCGCACATTTACGAGTAATCATAGCAATCGGAAAATTCCAAGGCGTAATCGCGGCAACGACACCTATGGGTTGCTTAATCACCACAATACGCTGCCCCGGCTTCGGTTCAGGGATAACATCACCATAAACCCGCTTCGCTTCCTCGGCAAACCATTCAATAAAAGAGGCGCCATAAGCCACTTCAAGCTGAGATTCGGCCAACGGTTTACCTTGCTCAGCCGTAATCAACACCGCCAAGTCTTGCTGATTGGCCATAATCAAATCAAACCACTGCCGCATAATGGCAGCACGTTGCTTCGCCGTTTTGCTACGCCATTCTGGCCAAGCAGCCTGGGCCGCCGCGATAGCTTCACGAGTCTCGGCTTCTCCCATGTTGGGTACCAAACCAAGCACAGTCTGATCAGCGGGATTAGTGACATCAAGCACCGCCTGTTGATGGGCATCTACCCAAGAGCCGTTAATATAGGCTTGTTGGTGAAATAAACGGGGGTTAGTTAATTGCATAACAATCTCCAGAAAAAATTAACCATCGCTCCAGGGGCGATGCTCCTGGCTATATTAATGTCGCACCTTTGGTGCTTTTCTATTAGCCCCTTCGGTATGTATTATTAAAGCCAGGGGCAACGCCCCTGGAACTCAAATTGTATTTTATGCCTTCGGGAAATGCTATAAGTCCTTGTTTTCAATATCAACGGAAAACGGGGAATCAAGGGGTCAGAGTCATTGATTTTCAATTCGACCAAACTTTCATGAGCACCGAGTAAAATACCTTCATTCAAGGCTATCCATTTGCCCCGGTATTCTTTGTAATGTTTATGAATCCAAGCCGTGTTTTTTACGCACACCGCCGATGTTGCTTTGGTATGCGTTTTAATGTCATGATCTTGCTCAAGATGACCTAATTTCACTAAATCAGATACTTCAAAAAAACCATGTTCTTTACCTTTCTCTTTTAAGGCTTGGTAAATACTTTTTACACGCCAATCAGACATTTTATTTGAAGTCTTACGACTTAAAACTGACATATCTACATTTGTCCCAATGGATTTTTTCCTGAGCTTACTTTGTAAAGCCTTATAAATTTTCGTTGTTGATTTCAGGAACAAGTATCGTATTTTGTACGATAGAGTCCCGTTTAGGATAATCAAGCGTATAGTGCAACCCTCGGCTTTCACGTCGATATTGTGCGCTGCGAATGATTAAGTCAGCAACGAGCGTTAGATTGCGTAATTCAATCAAATCATTAGTAATACGGAAATTACTATAATACTCGGAAATTTCGCTTTTCAGTAAATCAACACGATGTTGAGCGCGTTGAAGCCGCTTAGTAGTACGCACAATGCCCACATAGTCCCACATAAAACGGCGCAATTCATCCCAGTTATGCGATACCACCACTTCTTCGTCAGAATCAGTGACACGACTTTCATCCCAAGCCGGTAAAGTGGGAGGCGGGGGAACTTCTGTTAATTGCGCTAAAATCTCACGGCTCGCTGTGTGTGCAAACACTAAACATTCTAACAAAGAATTGCTCGCCATACGGTTGGCGCCATGTAAACCGGTAAAGGCCACTTCTCCTATGGCATATAAGCCTTCAACATCGGTTTGTCCATTTCTATCGGTTATCACACCCCCACAAGTATAGTGAGCGGCAGGGACTACCGGAATAGGATGATCACCCATGTTATAGCCAAATTCCATGCAGCGAAAATAAATATTCGGAAAATGTTTAATGATAAAGTCGTGTGACTTGTGACTAATATCTAAAAAAACACTTTCACACCCTAACCGTTTCATTTCATGATCGATAGCACGGGCGACAATATCACGGGGGGCAAGCTCAGCCCGTGGGTCAAACTGATTCATAAATGGACTACCATCAGGCAATAACAGTTTTCCCCCTTCACCACGAACCGCTTCACTGATTAAAAAGGATTTCGCGTCAGGATGATACAGACAAGTTGGATGGAATTGAATAAATTCCATATTGGCAACGCGACAACCGGCACGCCAAGCCATTGCAATGCCATCTCCGGTAGCAACATCTGGATTACTCGTATATAAATAGGCTTTACCCGCGCCCCCAGTCGCCAATATCACAAAACGGGCACGAATAGCACTGACTTTGCCGGTATTGAGATTTAACACATACATGCCCAAACACCGTGAAGTCGATAAACCGAGTTTGGTACCGGTAATTAAATCGACGGCAATATGATGTTCTAATAAATGAATATTGGGATAACGTTTAACTTTTAAAGACAAAGTTGAAAGAATAGCGCGTCCGGTGGCATCTTCCGCATGTATCACTCGACGGTGACTATGCCCTCCTTCTTTGGTTAAGTGGTAAGTGAGTTTTCCATTTGAATCATTGACTTGTGTAAAGGGTACGCCTTGTTCAATCAGCCAAGCAATCCGTTCTGGGCCTTGTTTTACGGTAAATTTGACAATTTCAGCATCACATAATCCAGCCCCCGCATTGAGCGTGTCTTCAACATGCGAAGCCAACGAATCATCTGAACGAAGTACTGCCGAAATACCGCCTTGAGCATATTGGGTATTACAAGCTTCAAGTGCAGCTTTTGATAAGATCGTTATTTTGGCCTGTTCTGCTAATTCCAAAGCGAGTGAAAGTCCAGCAGCACCACTGCCAATAATTAAAACATCTGTTTCAGCTATGTGAGTCATAATTTTCTATTTAACTCGTTAAAAATGCATTTATTCTATTTTCAGATCGTCGTGTCCGTAATGTGTCCTACGCTTTGGACTCCAATGCGTCGGGTAGTCCCTACAAACCCGTGGAGGTCTTAAAAATCAATGACTTATATCTAATGGGCCGCCTAAGAACGACACTGATGTTAGGTCCTTTGTCAGTCTTGAGTAAATATAATTGTTAAACATTGTTAGCCGTTTGCCTATTTCATTGTAAAAGCGTACTGCATAAGATTGATTGGCATAATGCACATACTTTCATCGTCTGCATAACGACATTCCGAGGCTTTACCGGCCCAGATTTTGGCAAACTCAGTGTGAACGCAAGCGCGTTCTTGGTTGTGAGATTGATAGCGTCAGCGGTGTATGCCAACTAACACTGGATGACTCATTTTCGAGGTTACGCCATGCGGATGTCATTGTATTATTTTGACACGACAAAATTAAAAGGCAAGTTTTTGTTGAACTTTTTTTAATCCGCATTGATTAAGAAATTGCTTAGATTCACATTCGGCATAAAGCGAGTGCTGGGTGACGCAAACTGTCACTTCAAGAAGATTTCTCCTAAAGTAGAAATGCGAATTGAGTACAACGAATTACGCGGATAAACGAATTGAGTTAGTACAACGAATTACGCGGATAAACGAATTGAGTTAGTACAACGAATTACGCGGATAAACGAATTGAGTACAACGAATTACGCGGATAAACGAATTGAGTTAGTACAACGAATTACGCGGATAAACGAATGGCCGTACAATTAATATTGCTCCTAAACGAATTAAAAACGCGGAAGATAAAAATTGACTTTTATCAATCCTTATATTAGGCATAATCGCCATCGTTATTAACTTTCGTACCCGGAAAATGGGAATGCGCCCGATGGTGTTTAGGCGTTGCTAAGCGTCGGGAGCGTTCTTTGCGAGCTCATAACCGTGACTTTAATTTCAAACGTCAAGTGCTAAGTATGACGGTTAAAAAATTAATTCTTTGACTTGTGTCAAGTTTTTTTTGCTAAGCATTTTTTCGTCAGCCGAGGCACTAACTAATGAAAAATGAAAAATGAAAAATGGGTAATGGCGAGTGGGTAATGGGTAATCGGTAATGGGTAATGGCAAATTAGCGGTTATCGGTTATTAATTATCAATGACTAATTACCAATTGATAAATCAAATTAGCTATTACCAATTACCCATTTCCAATTATGGTAATGGCGGTATTTGGTAGATGATTGGTTTTTCAAGGCAGCCGTACATGATGGCTCAATGCCACACAGTTTGCGGAATTAGAAAGAAATAATCCCCCCGCCTTTGGTAAAGCCGTCGTCTAATAGCTGAAGTGCCCTAAAGGGTACTGAAGACTCAATGCCATATCGTGTGCTTCTGAAAAAATCCGGAATTTACCAGTCCCCTTTAGGGGACTTTAGCTTT